>JAEEGF010415244.1_pt1 | contig 16798 bp, 13 predicted proteins | sample 9134171 | NCBI WGS metagenome assembly JAEEGF01 (sample SAMN16246542, study PRJNA631951) | gut metagenome | biome: gut microbiome; feature: rumen; material: AP-attached | host: Bos | place: Iran: Karaj | collected 2018-10
AACTGCCGTATTCAGGTGGCTGGTGATGTAACTGTATTTGACTATACCAAGGGTAGCGTGGCCTTCGTCTTCAGTATTTTGAATTCTACTATCTGGGCTCCTGAGGCTACAGGCAAGCAGCTCTATAGTTCACAGGGTGGTCAGAAGGCATCTGAGTTCTTCGGTTCAGACTCTCAAATGACCCAGCAGTTCCAGTTCGAGAATTCTACATTCTACAATCTGACTAAGGGCAACAAATTCTTCTCTCACCGCCAGAATAGCCAGAAGTGGCTGCAATTCGATGTGAAAGATTGTATCTTTGTGAACTGTTCAAAGTCTGGTCAGGTTATTATGGGTATTAATGGTGGTGGAAAGAGTGCTAATCCTGTATGGAACATCTCTGGTAACGTTTTCAATTTCGAGGATGCTGATACCAGTGCTAACGAGGAAACTGGTGATGAAGAGGAGCCTGTTAAGGACAGCAAGGCCGTTGTGGTCAAGTTTGCTGATCCTGCCAATGGCGACTTCTCTCAGAGCGATGCTGCGGCTGGTGATCCCCGCTGGATTCCCCTGATGTAAGATACATAATAGATACTTACGACCGCTCCAAGACATTGGGGCGGTTTTTTCGTCTATGGGGTATGAGTACAAACGCCTTTCCGACGGGTCTTTATGATAGATAATAAACGCGTTTAGGAAAGATGAAGAAATTATTAGTAGTATCGTGCTCGTTGTTGCTGACAGCGACAACTGCTTATGCACAGTATCCTCAACTCACAGATGAGGCTAAACAACTGATTGAAAAAAAGAAGGCAGCCTGGGCTGCTCATAGCGATTCTGCCTGGGAAGTGGCTTTCCCCATCGTGGTGAAAGAAGCCAAGGAGGGTCGTCCTTATGTTCCCTGGGCATCCCGTCCTTACGACCTGCGTCAGGCTAAGATTCCGGCATTCCCTGGTGCTGAGGGCGGTGGTATGTTTACCTTTGGCGGACGTGGTGGTAAAGTGTTGACAGTGACCAACCTTAACGATGCCGGTCCTGGCTCGTTCCGTTGGGCTTGTGAACAGGGCGGTGCCCGTATCGTAGTGTTCAACGTGAGTGGCATCATCCGCCTACAGTCGCCTATTTATGTCCGTGCACCGTATATCACGATTGCCGGACAGACGGCTCCTGGCGACGGCGTGATTATTGCCGGTGAATCGTTTCAGGTGGACACCCACGATGTGATTGTGCGTCACATGCGTTTCCGTCGTGGCGACACCAACGTGATGAACCGTGAAGACTCCTTTGGTGGCAATCCTGTGGGAAACATCATGATCGACCACTGCTCCTGTGAGTGGGGACTCGACGAGAATATCTCCTTTTATCGTCACATGTTCGACCTGAAAGATGGCAAGGACAAACGCAAGTCGCCAACGGTGAATGTCACGATCCAAAACACCATCTCTGCGAAAGCCCTTGATACGTGGAACCACGCATTTGGTTCGACCATCGGTGGTGAGAATACCACTTTCATGCGTAACCTCTGGGCCGATAATACAGGCCGCAACCCGTCAATTGGATGGGGTGGGGTGTTCAACTATATCAATAATGTGGTTTACAACTGGGTACACCGCACGGCTGATGGTGGAGAATACTCTACTATGTCGAATTTCATCAACAACTATTACAAGCCCGGTCCCTTAACACCGAAAGACACGCCTGTTGGACATCGTATCATCAAGAGCGAGAGCCGTAGTGAGGGTCTCTTCCCCTTCAAGCAGTTTGGCCGTATCTATGCTATGGGTAATGTGATGGAGGGCTTCCCTGAGATTACCAAGGATAATTGGAATGGTGGTATCCAGACCGCTGATAAGGATGGTGCGATGGATGAGACCGAACTGGCGCTGATGCGTTCAGACGAACCCTTCGAGATGCCCTTCATTACCATCATGGGTGCGGAGAAGGCTTTCGACTGGGTACTCTCGAATGCTGGTGCTACGGTTCCTTGTCGTGATATCGTCGATCAGCGTATCTGCGAGGAGGTTCGTACGGGTCAGGCCTACTTTGTCAAGGACTACGAAAAAGAACTCGCTAAGATTGAGAAGAAAACAGGTGTAAAGCAGAATCCATACGGTGATATGTGGGGACTTCATGAGAAGTCACAAAATGAACAGGGCTTCTTCAAGTACCGTCGTCTGCCTCAGGACTCTTATAAGCAGGGTGTCATCACCGACCCACGTCAGATGGGCGGCTATCCTGAGTACAAGACATGGGAACCCTATAAGGACAGCGACAACGACGGTATGCCCGATGAGTGGGAGGTGGCCAATGGTCTGAATCCCAACGATGCCAGCGATGCTGTGAAGGACTGCAATGGCGACGGCTATACAAATATTGAGAAATATATCAATGCCATTCCTACCCGTTCGAAAGTAGACTGGCGTAATCTGAACAACAACTACGACACCCTTGCAGCGCAAGGGAAACTGATGTAACAAATCATGATGACAACAAAAGAACTGACACTTTTAGCGGAGAAGAACCGCAAACGACTCGTCGAAGTGGTCTACAGGGCCAAGGCTGGTCACATCGGAGGCGATCTGTCGTGTCTGAATGTGATGACGGCCCTCTATTTCGACATTATGAGAAACCTGAATCCAGCTGAGCCCAAGGCTGCTGACCGCGACCGCTTCGTTCTCTCGAAAGGACATTGCGTGGAGGCGCTCTATGTCACCCTCGAGGCCAAGGGATTCCTCAAACCCGAAGTGCTTGATACCCTCGGACAGTTTGGCAGCATCCTCAGCGGACACCCCACCATTGAGGTGCCAGGCATCGAGGTCAACAGTGGTGCCTTAGGTCACGGCCTGAGCATTGGTACGGGTATGGCTATTGCTGCCAAGATGGATAAAAAAGACTGGAAGACCTACGTGCTGATGGGCGATGGTGAACAGGGCGAGGGCTCTATCTACGAGGCTGCAATGGCGGCCAATAAGTATCATCTTGATAACCTCGTGGCTATCATCGACCGTAACCATCTCCAGATCTCCGGCAATACGGAAGACGTGATGCCCATCGACAGCATCCGTGAACGTTGGAGCGCTTTCGGGTGGGACGTCGTTACCATGAACGGCGATGACATGGAGAGCATCCTTAATACCTTCCACGCCATCGACTACGCCAACAAGAAGCCTCACCTCCTCATCTCTGAGACCACCAAGGGCAAGGGCGTCTCCTTTATGGAAGGCATCGCGAAATGGCATCACGGTGTCCTCAACGAAGAGCAGTGCATCGCTGCTGTGAAAGAAATCGAGGAACGCATTGCTTCGATGAAATAAATTGTAAATAGTAAATCGCCAAATTGTAAATTACATAATGATTGCTTGTAGAAAACAATTTACCGACACGTTGCTGGAACTGGCACGTGAAGACAAAGATATCATTGCTGTGACCACCGATGCCCGTGGGTCTGTGACCTTAGGCGACTACGCCAACGCACTGCCTGAGCAGTTCGTGGAGTGTGGCATCGCCGAACAGGATGCTGTAGGTATCTCGGCAGGATTGGCGCATTCTGGTAAGAAAGTGTTTTGTTGTGGCCCTGCCTGTTTCTATGTGGCCCGTAGCCTCGAACAGGTGAAGGTCGACCTCGCCTATTCAGAGAACCCCGTCACGATTCTGGGTGTCTCTGGTGGCGTGGCTTACGGTGCACTTGGTGCTACCCATCACTCCCTTCACGACATTGCCGTGCTGCGTACCTTCCCAGGTATGAGTGTCTGTCTGCCCTCTGATTGGCGCGTAACCAAAAAACTCGTCAAGTTCCTTGTTGATTACAACAAGCCTTGCTATGTCCGTGTGGGTCGTGCAGCTGTGCCTGATGTCTATGCTGACGATGACTTCAACTTTGAGGTGGGCAAGGCCATTCAGATTCTCGATGGCAGCGATGTTACTATTGTGGCCACAGGTGAGACCGTCTACCATGCTTGGCAGGCAGGCTTGCAACTGAAGGAACAAGGCATCTCTGCCCGTGTGCTCGACTGCTCATGGATCAAACCCTTCGATGCTGAGGCCATCCTCAAAGCTGCCAAGGAGACGGGACGCATTGTTACCGTCGAGGAGCATAGCCAGTTTGGTGGCTTGGGTGCGATGGTCTGCGAGACCGTCTCTGAGCATCCCGTCCCCGTTCGCATCATCGGTATCCCTGACGAGAATGTGGTTCACGGCACCAATGCAGAGATTTTCCATCACTATGGTATGGATGCCGAGGGCATCACAAAGTCGGTGGTCGACTTTGTAAGGGAAAAGTGAATAATTTGCTACCGCTATGAATTATATCATCGCAATAGACCAGAGCACCTCATCGACAAAAGCCTTGTTGTTCGATGAACAGTGTCGCGTAGTGTCTCGCACCAATGTGGATCACAAACAATACTATCCGCAGACAGGCTGGGTAGAGCACGATGCTGAGGAAATCTACAACAATATGGTTGAGGCCATCCGCCAACTGATTTCTGAATACTCTGATTCCTCAGAGTACTCAGAGTCCTCCGATTTCTCCCTCGCTATTACCAATCAGCGTGAGACTGCTGTCGTCTGGAATCGCCATACCGGCAAGCCGATTGCAAATGCCGTCGTTTGGCAGGATACTCGTGGGGCTGAGCTTTGCAGACAACTGAGGAACGATGCCAAGACCACAGAGATGGTGATGCAGAAGAGCGGCTTGCTCATCGATCCCAATTTCTCTGCATCGGGTGTAAAGTGGTTGCTTGACAACATTGAGGGCGCACGCCAGCAAGCAGAAAATGGCGACTTGCTGATGGGAACCATCGATACCTGGCTCATCTGGAAACTCACCAGCGGTAAGGTGCATGCTACCGATTATACCAACGCCTCGCGTACCATGCTCTTCAACATCCATACGCTTGATTGGGACGATGAGTTGCTCCAGCTCTTCGACATCCCCCGTTCGATGATGCCTGAACTGAAACCCTGCGATGCCATCTATGGTGAGACCACCGTTGAGGGCATCTTCTCTGACCCCATCCCCATCGCAGGCGTCTTAGGCGATTCCCATGGCGCCTTGGTGGGTCAGATGTGTTTCACGCAAGGCTCTGGCAAGGTTACATACGGCACAGGATCGAGTGTGATGGTGAACATTGGCGAGGAACCTAAACCTGCGCCTGAAGGCCTCGTGACATCTGTAGGCTTCTCGGCCTTTGGCAAGACCTATTACGGCTTCGAAGGAAACATCTATAGCACAGGTGCCACCCTGAAATGGATTGCTGATCAGTTGCAGCTTGTCGGCCATCCTTCAGAGATGGAGGCTTTCGCCACCAGCGTTACTGACAATGGTGGCGTCTACATCGTGCCAGCTTTCTCAGGCCTCGGTGCCCCTTGGTGGCAGAGCAATGTCAAAGGTGCTGTCTTCGGCCTCACCTTCGCCACCACGAAGGCTCATTTCTTGCGTGCCGCTCTAGAGTCCATCGCCTATCAGATTAAGGATCTGGTGGATGTGATGGCGAAAGCTACAGGTGGCAGTCTCAGTGAGATCGCAGCCGATGGTGGTCCCACGAAGAACCGCTTCCTCATGCAGTTCCAGGCTGACATGTTACAGACACCTGTCGTCTGCACGGAGGTCGACGATGCTTCAGCCTTAGGGGCTGTCATCATGAACGGCTTCGCCCGCAGTCTTTGGAAGAGTTTCGATGAAGTGACAGGCTTCCGCAAGGTCACAGACATCTACGCTCCCCAACCTGCCGATCCTCGTCTTTACGAAGGCTGGATCTCTGCTGTCCACCAACTATTGTCCCTTTAACTTCCCCAAAAAATTACATAGCTTTATGAAGAACGGTAAAACCTGTTTTGGCGTGATCATCGGAACCCGCGCCTATTTTAATTCAGCACTCGCCAAGGACGTCCGCAAGCAGTTGCTAAAGACGATGGACGAGTTAGGTTACGAATACATCATTCTGCCTGAGGACGCTACACCCACTGGCAGTTCGAGCATCGAGACCCGTGAGGACGGCCTCAAAGTCAGCAAGCAGTTCCGCGAGCATCGCGATGAGATCGACGGTATCGTGGTCTCGCTGCCCAACTTCGGTTTCGAGATCGGTATCATCAATGCCATTAGCGATGCCGACCTCAATGTCCCTGTGATGGTACAGGCCTGCGACGATGAGAACGACAAGGTGGACTTGGATTCGCGTCGTGATGCCTTCTGTGGCAAGATCTCCGTCTGCAACAACCTCTATCAGTATGGCATTCCCTTCACTGATACGACCCTGCACACCTACAGTATTTACAGCCCTCTGCTGGCTCAGGATCTGAAGAAGTTCGCTGCCATTTGTCGTGTGGTCAATGGCCTGCGCCATTGTCGTATCGGACAGATCGGCACTCGTCCCTTGGGCTTCAATACCTGTCGCGCCTCAGAAAAACTGCTCCAGCGCTCTGGTATCACTGTCGTACCTGCCGACCTTTCAGAGATTCTCTTCGCTGCTGAGAAAATCAGCGACGACGATCCGAAGTTCCAGGAAATGTGTTCGCGCATTCACAACTACGCCAAGGTGCCTGAGGCCTATCGCGAGAAGCTCAATCTGCAGGCCAAATTCGGTGTGGCTGTCGAGAATTGGATCGAGGCCAACGATGTGCAGGCCGTCGCTATCCAGTGCTGGGACTCGCTCGAACAGAACTACGGCTGTGCTGCTTGTGTCACGATGTCGATGCTCAGCGATAAACTCATTCCCGCCGCCTGCGAGACCGACCTCGCTGGTGCCGTATCAATGTATGCGCTCTCGCTCGCCTCTGAGAACGCTCCGGCCCTGCTCGACTGGAACAACAACTTCGCGGAAGATCGCAACAAGTGTGTCTGCACCCACTGTGGTAACTTCCCCCGTCAGTTTGTGGGCAACAACGACTTGAAACTTGGCCCCCTCGGCGTACTCGGACGTACCCTTGGCAAGATCAATACCTTTGGCGCTGTCTATGCCAAAGTAAGTGAAGGCCCCTTTACCTTCTTCCGCATCTCAACAGACGATCCCAAGGGTTGCATCAAGGCCTATCTCGGCAAGGGTGAGATCACCAACGATCCCTACGGTATGGACGGCTGCATCGCTGTCACGAAGGTCGACAACCTGCAGCAGCTGATGAAGTACATCTGCAAGAACGGCTTCGAGCATCATGTGGCCATGTGCCGCACCGATGTCGTCGACATCCTCAACGAGGCCATCGACACCTACCTCGGCTGGAACCTCTACGTTCACGAGTAGGTCTTACACAATAAATCATAGGCGTTTTGCGTTATATATAGCGTGAAACGCTTTTTTCTTTTCACAATCATGCTGCTGACGGCCGTCGGGATGAGGGCACAGCAGGACGTGTCCTTCGGCCATTATTGGGCGATGGAACCTTCATTTAATCCCGGTTCCGTTGGTAAGGAGGACAAGCTGAACGTGGCCGTGGCCTACGCAATGCAGTTCGCTGGCTTCGAGCATAACCCTAAGACGATGTACGCGGCGGGTGATATGCCTTTCTATGGTCTCGGCACCTATCATGGTGTGGGTCTTCAGCTGCTCAACGACGAGATCGGACTGTTCTCGCACAAGCGTCTCGGTGTGCAGTATGCTTATAAGAAACGCCTCTTTGGCGGCAGACTCAGCGTGGGCGTCGAGGCCAATATCCTCAGTGAGGGCTTTGACGGTTCAAAGGCGGTCATGCCAGATCAGGATACCGGCGATCTGGCCATCCCGACTACAGATGTCACGGGAACGGGTGTCGACTTCGGTGCCGGACTCTATTACAACCGTAAGAACTGGTATGTCGGAATATCGGGTTTGCACCTCACTTCACCTACTATCGAACTGGGTGAAACCAGCGAATTAGAGGTGCCAGCCTCATTTTATTTGACTGGTGGATACAATATTCGGCTGAGAAATCCGTTTTTATCAATACAAACCTCTGCTTTGGGACGTACGGATGGCGTCGTGTGGCGTGCCGACGTGACGGGTCGTCTGAAGTACACCCATGAGAAGAAGATGATGTACGCAGGTGTGTCGTATAGTCCGACGAACTCAGTGACGGTGCTGATAGGCGGTAATTTCCACGGCATCCATCTCGGCTACAGTTACGAGATTTACACCACAGCGATCAGCATGGGTAATGGCAGCCACGAGTTGTTTGTGGGATATCAGACGGACCTGAACCTTCTTAAAAAGGGGAAGAACCTGCATAAGAGTGTAAGAATCTTATAAAGGTAAAAAAGTAAAAGAGTAAAAAAGTAAAAAATAAATTGAGAATATGGGAAAGAATGTCAATAAGTTGAAGCAAAAAGGAAGCATGGCAAAGAGGTTTTTACCTTTTTACCTTTTTACCTTTTTACTTTTCCTGACCAGTTGTTTCGGTGGTAAGCTAGCCTCATCACAGGGTGGAGAGGTTACGGGCACCGGTGGCAGAGCTTTTACAGAACCCACGCCCTATGGAATGACGCTCATCAAGCGCGGTCATCTGAAGATGGGTATCGAGAAACAGGACAGCCTCTGGGGTAAGCAGACGCCCATCCGTGATATTTCTGTCGATGGATTCTGGATGGACGAGACGGAAGTTACCAACTCGAAGTATCGTCAGTTCGTAAACTATGTACGTGACTCCATCCTCCGTGAACGTCTGGCCGATCCCAACTATGGCGGCGACGAGACCTATAAGATCGAGGAAGACAAGAATGGTGAGCCCATCACGCCCCATCTGAATTGGAAGAAGCCGTTGCCTCGTAAACCGAACGAGGACGAGCAGCGTGCCATTGAGAGCCTCTATGTCACGAATCCCGTGACGGGCGAGAAAATGCTTGATGCTTCGCAGATGAACTATCGTTACGAGATCTATGACTATACTGCCGCTGCGTTGCGTAAAAACCGTCTGAATCCGGAGGAGCGTAATCTGAATACTGACATTACCGTTGATCCCGACGAAGAAGTGTGGATCTCGAAAGATACAGCGTATATCGACGATGAAGGAAAGATTGTCAGAGAGACACTCGAACGTAGGTTGACGGGTCCCTGGGACTTTCTGAATACCTATATCGTGAATATCTATCCCGACACAACCTGTTGGGTAAATGACTTCCCCAACTCCGATAACGAGATGTACATGCGCTATTACTTCTCGAATCCTGCCTATAATGACTATCCCGTGGTGGGCGTGTCCTGGGAGCAGGCCAATGCCTTCTGTGCGTGGCGCACGGAATACCTGTTGAAGGGATTGGGTGCCGCTGCCCGTTTCGTACAGCGTTACCGTCTGCCGACTGAGGCAGAGTGGGAGTTTGCTGCCCGCGGCAAGGATCAGAACGAGTTCCCATGGGAGAATGAGGATGTGGCGAGTGGCAAAGGCTGTTTCTATGCCAATTTCAAACCCGACGACGGAAACTATACCAAGGATGGTAACCTGATTACCAGTAAAGTGGGCATCTATTCTGCCAATAGCAATGGCCTTTACGATATGGCAGGTAATGTGGCTGAATGGACGAGCACCATCTATACCGAGGCCGGTGTGGAAGCCATGAACGACATCAATCCGCAGTTGAAGTATAATGCTGCCATCGAGGATCCCTATCGTTTGAAGCAGAAGAGCGTTCGTGGCGGTTCCTGGAAGGATCCTGAGTCATATATCCGCTCGGCCTGGCGCTCGTCAGAGTATCAGAACCAGCCGCGATCGTATATCGGATTCCGTTGCGTGCGCAGTCTGGCCAACTCTACCAGTGAGAAGACCCGAATCTCAAAGAAGAAATAAATTGTAAATTGTAAATCGTCAAATTGTACATTCCATGACAACCTATAGTAAATACAATCTTGTTTACCGCTTGCAGAAGTGGATGGACAGTGTGCCAGGGCAGACGTTCCTGAACTACGCCTATAGCTGGGGTGCCTCGATTGTGATCCTGGGTACTCTCTTCAAACTGACCCACCTGCCTGGCGCTAACTTCTTCCTGTTCTTGGGAATGGGTACCGAGGTGTTTGTATTCTTCATCTCTGCCTTCGATCGTCCCTTTGATAAGACGACCGACGGTATGGAACTGGATACGCATGTGAAGACCGCTGAAGAGGAATTGGAGGCTGTCCATGCCGAATCCCCCAGTGCTACTATCGTGGGTGGCAATGGCGGCACGATTATTATCGGTGGTGGCGGCTCTTCTCAGAGTACTCCGAATATTCCGAGTTCTCAGGATACTCCGAGTAATCCGACTACTCCGAGTACTCAGACCTCTGTCGATAGCGAGGCTATCGCCGCTGTATCTTCTTCAGTTACCACAATGGCTGGCGGCTCTGCGCCTGTCCTGCCTCAGGTGAACCCCGAACTCGAAGAGGCTACTGCCAACTATGTTGATGAACTGAAACGCCTGACGGAGATGCTCTCAAAGGTGTCTGAGCAGAGCGAGCGCTTGTCGCATAACTCCGAGGAGATGGAGAATCTGAACCGTACGTTGACAGGTATCTGCAAGATCTATGAGCTCCAGCTGAAGAGTGCCAGCTCGCAGATTAGCACCATCGACGAGATCAATGATCAGACCCGTAAGATGGCAGAGCAGATTGCCGAACTCAATAAGATTTATACCCGAATGATTGAGGCCATGACGGTGAATATGAAAGCCGCCGTGCCCGATGCTAAATAAGCTATGGCAATAAAGAAAAGACCGGTATCCCCGCGCCAAAAGATGATCAATCTGATGTATGTCGTCTTGATGGCTATGCTGGCGTTGAATGTCTCCAACGAGGTGCTCAACGGCTTCTCCCTCGTGGAAGAAAGCCTGAACCGTACTACATCGGGCTCTATCAAGGAGAACCAGCTTGTCTACGACAATCTCGACATGCAGAACCGACTCAATCCAGCGAAAGTGGGACAGTGGTATGATAAGGCTCAGGAGGTGAAGCGCATGAGCGATTCGCTGTATAACTTCGCCGAGGAGTTGAAGCTGGCCATTGTCAAGGAAGCTGATGGCAAGGACGGCAGTCTGGAGGATATCAAGAATAAGGAAGATTTGGAGGCAGCCAACCAGGTAATGCTGGCGCCGGGAAGAGGACGTGGCAAGGAATTGTTCAATGCTATCGGTTCTTTCCGCAAGCGTATCATCGGCATGACCACCGATATGAGCAAGAAACAGATCATCAGTGGCAATCTCTCAACGGCAGTGCCCCGTAAGGCGCAGGCTTTGGGAAAGAACTGGCAGGAGTATATGTTTGAGGACATGCCAGCCGCTGCTGCCGTCACCCTGCTTTCGAAATTGCAGAGCGATGTGCGCTATGCTGAGCGAGAGGTGTTGCACACACTGGTGTCGAACATCGATGTCAAGGATATTCGCGTGAACCTGCTCGATGCTTTCGTGATTCCTTCTTCACAGACGATAGTTAGAGGCGACAAGTTCTCTGCCCGTATTGTGATGGCAGCCGTCGATACAACTCAGGTACCGGATATCTATATCGGTGGACAGAAAGTGAATCTGCGTGATGGCATCTACGAGCGTGTCTGCTCTGCTACCGGCGACTTTACGTTGAATGGTTATATGGAGACCGTCAACGGCAATGGCGACAAGATCCGTCGTGACTTCTCGCAGAAATATACGGTGGTGGATCCCAGTGCTACGGTGAGTGCCGACCTAATGAACGTGCTTTATGCGGGTTATAACAACCCCATCAGCATCAGTGTGCCGGGTGTACCCCTGAACAAGATCTCTGCCACAATGACTGGCGGTTCTCTGCAATCCTCAGGCCCTGGTCGTTATATCGCCCGTCCGTCGACAGTGGGACAGGATGTGACCTTTACCGTCACCTCTACCAATACGGGCCATCCTCAGCAGATGGGACAGTTCAAGTTCCGTGTGCGTAAGTTGCCTGATCCTACGCCTTATATCGCGATGAAGGACGAACATGGTAATCCTACCCGTTATCGTGGCGGTGGTTTGGCGAAGGCTCAATTGGTGGGTGCTGATGCCATTGGTGCTGCTATCGACGATGGTATTCTGGATATCGCCTTCCGCGTACAGAGTTTCGAGACGGTGTTCTTCGACAATATGGGTAATGCCGTTCCGATGGCCTCTGAGGGCGCTTCGTTCTCTGCCCGTCAGAAGGATACCTTCCGCAAGTTGTCGCGCAACCGCCGTTTCTATATCTCCCGTGTGACGGTCGTCGGCCCTGATGGTCTGACACGTACCTTACAGAATCCGATGGAAGTCATTGTTAAGTAAAAGTAAAAAGGTAAAAGAGTAAAAAAGTAAAAGATATGAAAATGAATAGCATAACGAATATGGTAAAAGGTGCGGTAAAATGGTTTTTACCTTTTTACCTTTTTACCTTTTTACCTTTAACTGCTTCAGCGCAGCCGAAGGCCCGTCGTGTTCAGACACAACAGCAGGCCGAACAGCCACAGCAGAAAAAGAAGAGCACCCCCAAGTCGGCTATGACGAGACGTGCGCAGATCTCGTTCCCCACAGCCGTGGATATGCCCGAGAATGTGGTCTGGCGTCGTGATATCTACCGCGAGATCAATCTCGAAGACGATGCGAATGCGGGTCTGTATTATCCTGTCGAGCCGCAGGGCAAACAGGTGAATCTGTTTACCTATATCTTTAAGTTGGCGCAGAATGGCTATATCCCCATCTACGAATATCCCACCGACGGTAGCGATGTCTTCGAGGAATCGTCACAGATAGAGATGAAGACCATGCTCGAAAACTATCACATCTTCTATGAGGAGGGAGCGAACGGCAAGCTGAAAGTTGAAAACAGCGATATCCCCTCTGCCGAAGTGAAGAAGATCTATCTGAAAGAGAGCGCCTATTACGATCAGGCCAATTCTTCATTCCATATCAAAGTGCTGGCCCTTTGTCCGGTAATGATGCGTGCCGATGACTTCATCATCAGCGACGATCCCAACAGTCAGGGCACGGCCTATCCGTTGTTCTGGGTGAAATACAGCGATCTGGAACCCTATCTTAATCGTCAGTCGGTGATGACCAGCAGCCTGAACAATGCCGCCACGATGTCGATGGATGATTTCTTCACCACCAATCAGTACAAGGGAAAGATCTATAAGACCACCAACCGACTCGGAAAGACGTTGGCACAGATCTGTGATGGCGACACCGCCAAGATGTCGGCAGAGCAGAAACGCATCGAGGCAGAATTGGAGGCCTTCCGTAAGAATATCTTCGGCGATCCGGAGCGCAAGGACTCGCTCGACAGCATTGCCAATGCCAACCCCGCCAACGTGAAAGCGGCTCAGAAAGCGAAGGCAAAGACCGCCAAGAAGAGCGGACGACGCACCACTGCCAGCAAATCCAAGAGCGGCAGTACAACGACTTCTCCAAGTAACGGCTCAGCCCGGGTGAGCGTCCGCAGACAGAGACACTAAACCACGATTAAGAAATATTTTCTATAAAAAAGAGCGATTGTTCGCTCTTTTTTCGTATCTTTGCAACGTCTAACATTAAAAATGGGATTAATTATGAAAAGAATCGTTACGTTAGTCGTGTTGGCAGTGGCTATGGCAGCCTCTGTACAGGCACAAGGTATTAAGTTTGGTGTGAAAGGTGGTTTGGACATCCAGAACATGAAGTTCGATGAGAGCGTGTTTAACACAGATAACAAGTTGGGCTGGTTCGTTGGTCCCACCTTGCAGATTTCACTGCCTATAGGTGGATTGGGCGTCGACATTGCTGGCTTGTATGATCAGAAGACGACTGACATCAACGGTGAGTCGATTAAGCAGAAATATATCCTTGTTCCGGTAAATGCACGTCTGAAGTTAGGTCTTGGCAGTGCTGCAGGCATTTACGTGGCAGCAGGTCCCCAGTTTGCTTTTAATGTGGGCGACAAGGAATTTACCTTCAATAACACTGGTAAGGAGAATGTCCAAAGCACCTTCCAGCTGAAGAAGTCTGCTTTCAGCATCAATTTGGGCGCAGGTGCTTATCTGTCGGAGCATTTTGAGATAGGTTTTGCTTATAACATTGCTTTGGGCTCTACCGCCGATGCTTCTTGGAAGCAAGCTACTGATGCAGCTTTCCATAGCGATGATACCAAACCCAAGTCCTGGCAGATCTCTGCCGCTTATTACTTCTAAATAGAAGTCTTGTTTGTCGACGTCATACTCCCTGTGCCGCTCGACGGTGTCTTCACCTATTCCGTTCCAACAGCGTTGGCGGAACAGGTGAAGATTGGTGTTCGTGTCCTTGTTCCCTTCGGTCGCAACAAGACCTATGTGGGTATTATTGCCAAGACGCACAAAGGACCTCTCCCCAGCGGGATGCAGATCAAGGACGTCCTTCAGATTCTTGACCCTTCGCCCATTCTCCTCGATTCTCAGCTCCGCCTTTGGCAATGGATCGCCGACTATTACATGTCTCCCATCGGCGAGGTCTACAAAGCCGCTCTTCCCTCGGGTCTGAAAGCCGAAGACGGCTATAAACCCAAGACCGAGACCTATATCCGCCTCACCTCTCAGTTCCGTAGTGAGCAGGCCCTTCACATCGCCATCGATATGCTGCAGCGCGCCCCCAAGCAGCAGAAGGCCTTCATCGATTTCCTTTCTTCCCTCCAAGGTAATCTACTGACTCCAGACTCCCGACTCCTGTCTCCTGTCTCTGAAATCACTCGAGACGAACTCCTGAACCAAGGCCATAGCCTCCAGACCATCACGGCCCTTATCAAGCGCGGCCTTTTGGAGACCTATGAGCAGGAGGTAGGACGTCTGAATCATGGCGGTGAGCCCCATCTGGATAAGATCCAGCCCCTAAGTCCTGTTCAGCAGGATGCCTACAACCAGATTCAGTTCTCTTTCCTCAAGAAAAACGTCACGCTTCTTCATGGCGTCACCTCCAGTGGAAAGACCGAAATCTATATCCACCTGATTCGTCAGGCACTGGAACAGAAACAACAGGTGCTTTATCTCCTGCCCGAGATCGCCCTGACCGTACAGATCATGAGTCGTCTGCAACGTGTCTTTGGCGACCGCCTGGGCATCTATCATTCCAAGTATTCTGATGCAGAACGCGTAGAGATCTGGCAGAAACAGCTCAGCGGTCATCCTTATGATGTGATTCTCGGTGCGCGCAGTGCCGTCTTCCTGCCTTTCCAGAATTTAGGGTTGGTGATTATCGATGAGGAGCACGAGACCAGCTACAAACAGAAGGACCCCGCTCCCCGCTACCATGCTCGCAGTGCCGCCATCATGCTGGCGCAGATATTAAGGAGACAGGAGTCAGGAGTCAGGAGCCAGGAGAATACTCCTGCTGTGGATTCTTCCCTCCAAGGTAATCTACTGACTCCTGACTCCTGTCTACTGAATCCTCGAGTATTACTTGGAACCGCTACCCCCTCTTTGGAGACCTACCACAATGCCAAGACTGGCAAGTACGGCCTTGTCGAACTCTCGGAGCGCTACAAGGGCATCCAGCTCCCCGAGATACAGGTCGTGGATATCAAAGACCTCCAGCACCGTAAGATGATGAATGGTCCGTTCTCGCCTTTATTGTTAAGTAAGGTGCGCGAGGCTCTGGAACGTGGCGAACAGGCCATCCTCTTTCAGAACCGTCGTGGCTATGCGCCCATGATCGAGTGTAAGCAGTGCGGCTGGGTGCCTCATTGTCAGCACTGCGATGTCTCGCTCACTCTCCATCGCAACCTCAACCAACTGACGTGCCATTATTGCGGCCATACCTATCAGGTACCTACGGAGTGCCCCAACTGCGGCTGCACTCAGTTGCAGACGCGCGGCTATGGCACGGAGAAGATCGAGGCCGAGGTGCATGAGATCTTTCCCGAGGCTCGTATCGCTCGCATGGACCTCGACACGACCCGCAGTCGTCAGGCCTATGAGCGCATCATTAACGACTTTTCCGCCGGACGTACCAACCTGCTCATTGGCACGCAGATGATTTCAAAGGGACTCGATTTCGACCGGGTTTCTGTGGTGGGCATCCTCAATGCCGACACCATGCTCAACTATCCTGACTTTCGTGCCTACGAACAGGCGTTTATGATGATGGCGCAGGTCAGTGGTCGCGCTGGTCGTAAGGGCAAGCGCGGACTGGTCATCCTGCAGACCAAGAGTCCGGAACTGCCCCTGATCGCCCAGGTGGTACGCAATGACTATGTCGCCTTCTACCGTTCGTTGATCGCCGAGCGCCAGCAGTTCCGCTACCCGCCTTATTACCGTCTCGTCTATGTCTATCTGAAACACCGTCAGGAACCGACGGTCGCCGCTGCAAGCATGGAGATGGGCGCCTTGTTGCGTCAGTGGTTCTCAGGCCGCGTCCTCGGTCCCGACAAACCCGGCATTTCGAAGGTCAAGTCGCTCTCCATTCGTAAGATCGTCTTGAAGTTCGAACCTTCCCTCAACATGTCCGAGGTCCGCAAATACCTATCCCTCGCCCAGCAACAGTTACTGCAAAACAAACGCTATTCCACCCTCCAGATTTATTACGATGTCGATCCTTTGTAGGGTGACGAAAAACCCCCGCTCGGTTGAGCGGGGATTGTTGTTGTGAATCACGGGGTCTGGCACCAATGCGAATCATGGGGACTGGCACCAATGATAGCATCTTTGATCTATCAGTGTGTGCCTGTCCCCTGTGATTTGCAGCGCTCCCTAGAGCGCAATCGGTCCCAATCCCATACAACTCGTAGTGGTAATCGCCGTCAGAAATGCAGTGAGCGCGGCTACTACAACCTTCACCCCAATCTCAACAATCCTCTTCTTCATACGCTATTCCGTTTGAATGTTAGTTGTCGTCGGAGTGACACATGGGGACTGGCTCGCAGTGTGCTATTTCCAATGGCACATTGGTGCCTGTCCCCTGTGTGTC
>JAEEGF011628141.1_pt1 | contig 16798 bp, 13 predicted proteins | sample 9134171 | NCBI WGS metagenome assembly JAEEGF01 (sample SAMN16246542, study PRJNA631951) | gut metagenome | biome: gut microbiome; feature: rumen; material: AP-attached | host: Bos | place: Iran: Karaj | collected 2018-10
TTAAAAGCATGCGCAACAAACAGCGACAGCAGATCGACTAGGAAATTACTGATTAGAACTATCCACCATCCTTTAGTACTGATATCACCTCGGTAGGCATAGGCAAATCTGTCCGCTAAAAGAAGAAGCATAGCTTCTGTTTCAAGACTAACAAGAGCCTGCCTGCGCTTAGGCGTAAGTGTTTTGGTTGAAAAGGCTAGTATGATGAGAACACCGCAGCTTCCGCTGAGGAAAAGCATCACACTTAACTGTATATGCCTTAAAAACTCAATCATTTAACTGATACCTGTCCCCTATTTTAGTTCAATACTATTTCTATTTTACCATAATCACTTATTCTTTTTTGAATTTTTGCTCTTTTTCGTATCTTTCGTCTTTTTGACTACACTATAGCCAAATTTACCAACTTTTTCGCCTAAAGTGTAGTACTCGCCATGGGAATAAGCAATGGGATTGGACTTGGCAAGATTAAATCTGCCCTTTCTGTCCATATATGCATCATCAACAGATACGCTGACAACTTCACCGATGAACATATCATGGCTTCCCAGTTCTACAATGGAGTGAACCTTGCACTCAATATTTACAGGACACTCTTCTATTCCGGGAGCGGAAATCTTCTGGGATGGCAAAGGAGTGAGCTTCATCTCCTTGAATTTGTCATAATCACGGCCCGATCTTACTCCGCACCAGTCAGTGGCCTTAGCCAGCTTCTTGGTGGTGAGGTTTACAACAAACTCCCCTGTTTCCTTGATGATGTCATAGGAGTATCTCTCTTTTCTAACAGAGATTGAGAGCATTGCAGGAGAACTGCATACATTCCCCGCCCAGGCCACAGTTATGATATTGGGCTTCTCTCCGGGTCTCTGACAGCTGACCATCACTGCAGGTATAGGATAAAGCATATTTCCGGGACGCCATATTTCTTTTGCCATAATAATTCCTTTCACAATAAAGAATGTCGCTTGCGACATTCTCGTGCCGAGCGCGGTTGCTGAAGGCAACATATTCCTATCGCGCGAGTGCGCATCCATAGCGGAGCGTTTTTTATGATATAGGAATTTCGGAGAAATTTTCTATATCATAAAAACGGATGAGATACCTATTAGTATATCTCATCCGCATCAATATTCATATTACTATATCATTCACCAAGCTCAGATGTGCAGTGAGGGCAACGGGTTGCTTCAATGTTGATCTCGCTCTTACAACGAGGGCAGATCTTGGTGGTTGCAGGAGCCTCAGCCTCTTCCTTGGCAAATCTCTCTGTTACTCTGTTAAGGCACTTAACAAGAAGGAAAACAACCAGTGCCATAAGGATGAAGTTGATAACTACAGTAATAAAGGTTCCGTAGTTAAGTGTTGCTGCACCGGCTTCCTTGGCTGCATCCAGTGTTGCATAGGAGCCGCCGTCAAGAACGACGAATTTGTTGTTAAAGTCGATTCCGCCTGTAAGAAGACTGATAACAGGCATAATGATGTCATCTACCAGTGATGAGATGATCTTCTGGAATGCGCCGCCGATGATAACACCGACTGCCATATCCATTACATTGCCGCGCAAGATGAACTCGCGGAATTCCCCTGCAAGGCCTTTACCCTTACCTGCAACTTTTTTGATTTTTTCTGTCATACATTTTCTCCCTTTTTTTGAATATTATTTAATAATCAAAAAACCAACAATACACTTGAAATTATAGCACAATTTCTGTAAAATGTAACTTATTGCAGATGTAGTTCATCGGTAGAATGCAAGCTTCCCAAGCTTGACAGGCGGGTTCGACTCCCGTCATCTGCTTTTTAATAAAATATAAGCCTGAAAGCTTCGAGCTTTCAGGCTTTTTCTATTAGTAAAATTTCTTATCAGCTGTTTTCATGAACGTATATGCTCACTCTGCTCTGTATGATGTCCGCAACCTCCTGGGCGCTCTTCTGGCCGCTGAAGAAGGCTGATGCCTCCTCCTCAATAATCTTATTGATATTATTATTGCTGGAATAAAGAAGTGTTACTGAACCAATGTAATCCTTAAGCTCATTAAGTTCTTCCTGAGTAAGAGGTTCTATGATAATTTCCTGATCATCAATGTAATAGGTATCGTCATACTCCTCTTTCTTATCCCCGTCCATCCAGTAAGGCTTATGAGTTGATGCTTCAGCCAGTTTATCGAAGGCAGACTTTTTTACAGGGAAATTATATTCGATTTTTGACTGCTCTTCATCTGAAAGGAAAGTCCTAACAAAGCTCCATGCTCCGTCCTTATTGGCACTGCGGGCACTTATGGCAATCTTCTTATCTGGGAAAATAACAGAGCAGTTAACTCCCATGTCGTTGGGGAAGCCCATAAAACTGATATCGTCACCGAAGACAGCCTTCTTATATCTCTTGTAGTATCTGAAATCCTGCATATAAGCAATCTGGAAGAGAGACTTGCCTGTTCTGTAGAAGCTCTCCTTATAATAGTCATAGTCCTCTTCCTTGAAGTCTTCCTTCAAAGTTGCCGCATATTCAAGAAACTCCACAAAAGAATCACTGTTAAAACTGCATTTCTTGGTTTCCCAGTCAATATATTTATTACCTGAAAGTGCCAGTCCTGTCTCCAAAAATCCCTGTCTGGACTGCATTCCGAATGCATATTGCTTATCAGCACCGGTATCCTGTATAAGCTTCTCGCAGTCCTTGAAGCTAAGTGTGTCTTTTCCTTCAAGATACTTGGTTTTGGTCACTACAGAAGTGATGAAGAAGGAAGGAATGATCTGATAAAGCTTACCGTTGGTCTTGCTGGCTTCAAGCACATTGGGAAGGAAGTCATCCTCGGAAATATCCGGATCATTGGCAAGGTAATCTGTAAGGTCAAGGAACAGTCCTTTGTTTATGTAGCTCTCTACAGGATTATCCGCTCCGAATATCATGATATCCGGTACATTTCCGGAGGCAATATCAAGATTAAATCTGGTGGAACCTGCACTCCAGTCATCTTCCGTATCATAAGAAGAATAATCAACAACCTTGATCTTATACTCATCGCTGGCCCTATTAAAGAGGACAGCAGCATTTCTTACAGAATAATCAATATAGTAGCCACCCATGGTAATGATCTTCTTGTCCTTAACTTCATCGGCAGGAACCTTGGTAAGCCTCTCAAGGTGGTAATCATATTCACCATCGGGCAAAACAGCTATGAACTCTGTCTGGCTAAGGGCTACAAATCGGTTTATTGAATAGTTGACCTGCAGATCTGAGTCATTGTAATTCATGAGCTTTACCTTCTCATTTTTGGCAACATCAAATCCGTAGATGTCTTCATCATCAGAGATATAGAAAGTGAAATCCTTTCCCTGCAAAAATGTGTAGTCATCATATCGATTGAGATCCATTGAAACAGGTTCACCAAACTTCCTGGTAGCAACGTCAAATTCTCTGATCTGCCTTCCGTCATCATCAGAATAATATGAAACATACAGTTTGCCATCAGAGCCGGGAATTAGTCCGAGACTCTTTCCCTTCAGCACGTTATCATCTGATTCCATCTCAACAAGCGGCTTTAATCCTGCATCCTTTGTGTATGAAATAAGGCCGTAATTGCTGCTTATAATGATTGTCCCATCAACATTGAGCATTCCATCTGATGAGAAATATCCATCTGTCATGTATTCCTTTAGACTTATCTGATCCAGCTTATTTCCGTCTTTATCAAGTCTTAAGAGATAAGCTTCATCCTCAGAATCATAGGCAGGTCCGATTATGGAAGAATCTCCGTCAACCAGAATCTTATCCTCTGCTTCAGATACTTCCTCTGTGCTTTCATCTGTTACTGCTCCGTCTTCAGAGGCTCCTTCGGTGGCTTCTTCAGTCACTTCTTCAGTCACTTCTTCGGTTACTGCCTCGGTGTCTTCTGCCTGCTCCCCATTGCCTTCACTGTCTTCATATTCTTCACCGTAGTAGTATTTGGAATAGAGAATATAAATATCTCCGTTATCATCAAAGGCAAGATTGCCGTAACTTTCGTTGTCTCCCTCATGAAGAGTAAATTTCTGAACATCACTGCCGTCGGTATTAAAAGAATATACAGAAAAATTGTAATCATTATACGCTGAGACATAGATTCTGTCCCCGACAAGATAAAGATTTCTTATGTCATCATTACCCTGGATTCCGACATCCAAAGCTTCCGACTTAAACACATAGTCCTTGGATGCCTTTCCTGCATCGCTAAGAATACTGTCATCATCGCTCTTTTTCTTGCCACAACCTGTCACAAGGCCACAGATCATTGAAAAAATAAGCACAGCGCTGATGCTCTTTTTAAAAAAGCTTATTTTCCTTTTCATAATATTTCCTCCTCGATTCGAAATCATACTTTTTATCAAGTATATACTGTAACACGCTTCCGGCAGTCCATTTCTTATGTCTGTAAAGGTGGACAATCCAGATAGTAATGCTTACAACTATAATTCCCATGCATATAAGCCTGAAGAACAAGATCAGCGCCAGTACATCCTCCCATCCTCTGGCAGTATTCTCCCAGTAGGGATAAAAGATCGGCTTCCCCCACATACTTCTGGTTCCAAAATCCCTTATCACCTTAACAAGGGAAAAGAATGAAAATCTATCGGTGTTATCAATTACGCTGATATATCTGTCATCTACTCCGGCGCTCTCCTTCACTATCTTGGCAGCAATTCCGTCAACGGGATTGGGCATTATAGCTTCGTAGCAGTTAATTCCTCCTGCAAGCATGGTATCTCCCTCTTCGGAAATCTCCTGGGAAGATGTCTTTCCGCTTAATATATCTCCATATCTGGCAAGGGAATCATAAGAAAGATAAACATAGCTGTCATTAAGCCCTGCAGCCTTCCTCATCCTTCCTCTGTCCTTGTGAATGACTCCTGTAATGTAATGAGGAATTCCACCGATGGTAACCATTTCTCCAACAATATTGCTGGAGCCAAAAAGCTGCCAGGCCATATCCTCGTCGATAACTATGCCGTCCCTCATAAGGTTGTCATCACTGAAATAGGTGCCGTTAACAAGGGTGAGGGGATGCATTATGAAAAAATCTCCTCCGACGCCTATGGCATTGACATTCTCCGCAGTTCTGTCCTCAAAGGTAATCGAAACCAGGCCCTGTGCACTGTAACAGCTGGCATACAGGTCGGAAATAGTGGGAATCTTGTCTGTAGGCTGCTGTTCCTCTCCCAAGTCTTCAATCCTGATAGTCTCAACGATCTGCTGTTTCGAAGAAAGCTCCTCCGGATCTATATCAAGATAAGTCTCAACAGTTACTCCGGCATCGTTAAGCTTTTTTTCGATATTATACTCAAGCCTTTTTATCCCTTCAGCTTCAACCATCTGATCCTCGGTAAAATAAAGACTTATCTGAGCCATTCGATGCTCTGTGGACCATCTTTCCGCTCCTGCCATTTCCGGCATAAGAGCTACGATATTATTCGAAATGGCCCCAAGGATCAGATTGATCACAAATAAAGACGATAGAACTATCAAAATGATATTTCTTTTTTTGTTGCCAAAGAAAGTCTTAACTTTGGCCAGTCCTTTATCCTTAAGGCTCTCAATATTCTGTTTGCCTATTTTAATGTCCAAATTAAATAGCTTCATTATCCGTCGGAAAGCCTCACCTGATCACCTGATTTAATTTCCTGAGTGGCTGTGGTTATAACATATTCATAACCGTCAAGAGCACCGTTAATGGCAGAATTCTTATCATCCTGAGCCATAACCGTAACATCAACTCTCGAAGCCACATATCTGTTGCCCAATGGGCTGGACTTACTTACAACAATAAGAACGAATTTGCCGTTGATATCAGTCTTAATGGCACTGTTTGGAACTATCATGTCATAGTCCACAGCTCTCTCGCCTATTGTGAGAGAAATATTCTGTCCGGGAGTTACATCCTGGCTTTCAATCTTAAAGGTAAGAAGCTTTCTGTTGGCAGGATCGGATTTATCATTCCTGATTCCGGTAAGAGTAGCCTTGAAATCAGAGCCAAACTGCCATGCATTCTGAGGCTGGGCTGCATCTCCAACCTTGAGCTTCTGAGCCTGGGCGTTGGTCACAGAAAAACTTGTGGTCATATCCTTGCCATCCACCTGAATAACAGCTATGGTCTCATCAGCTGAAGTGGACTCTCCCGCCACCTTGCCTACGGAAGAAATTGTTCCGGCAACAGGGGCCTTAACCGACGCACCCACTGATTCTGCCTCAAGCTTGGCGATCTTTTCCTTCTGCTCTGTAATCTTGTCCCTTGCCTGACAAAGGCTGATCTCTGTATTTATGCTCTTAAGGAGCTCTGTTTTTTCTCTCTCTGCCACCACCAACTCCTGTGCTGTCTTATTTTTCTTCTGGGTAGCTGTGGCAAGCTTCTGGGAATAACTAAGTCCCTGCTGTGTTCCGTAGTTGGTAAGCTGAGAGGTATCCTTGTTATTGGAAGCTATAAATCTCTCAAGCTCCTCTACCTTCTCCTGATCCCCATTCTGCTGAGCAACTGTAAGATCGTATTCCGCCTGGGCTGTGGTATAAGCGGGAGTTGCAGCATTATAGGAATTGCCAGCCGCATCATAGGCTGCGGTCTGTGTAAGGAAATCAATCTCCGCCTGGGCAGCTTCATCGGCAGCCTTGGCTGCATCATACTTGGCATCGGCAGCGCGCAGCTCAGCCTGATAACTGTCATAGGTAGTTTTCTTGCCATTTCTTACACTTGTTATAACCTCATCAGGAACATCACCGGAAAAAAGCGACTGTTCATAGGCAAGCTCCAATGTCTGAAGTGCCTCTTTGGCCTCGGATAGCTCTGAGGATTCCTTATCCTCAAGGTAGTAGATGACGTCCCCTATCTCCACGTGAGCTCCCTCTTTTACGGCAACTCCTGAGATCTTCCTGGTCTCCTTAACTGTGACATTGTAAGGGTCCTCGGCGCTTACTGTTCCCGAGCCTCTTACCTGAGGACTTATGGAGCCGCTTTCTATCATCTGTGTCGCCACCTGTGGCAGCGAGAAGTTCATGATGGTATTGGAAAAAAGTGTGAGAATAAGCATCACAGACAAAAATGCTATAGTGATGTTCTTGATGGTATCCTTCCTGTCTTTTTTTCCATCTTTTCCTTCCTTCGAAGGTTTGCTTTCGGAGAGCTGTTCCTTAGTGAACTCTCCTTCCAATTCATTCTTTTCATCAAAAAAATCTGACATAACTACTCCCTCTTATCCCTTTATTCCTCCCTGGTAAGAGATTCCCTCCACCAGATAGTCCTCGCCGTACAAAAATATCATCAGCGGCGGAACCAGATAAATAACTGCTACTGCAAAAGCAAGACTAATTTCCCCTGTATTAATCTTGGACAAAAATACCGAAAGCGGATGAAGCCCTGAATCCGGTAAAAGTATCAGTGGCTGTTCAACCATGTTCCAATAGTCAAAAAATACCAGAATCGCTATGGAAGCAATACCGCCTTTACATAGAGGCATATTCACTCTGGAAAAAATGTACCACTCACTGGCACCGTCAATCTCAGCAGCTTCAATAACCTCCGTGGGAATCCTCTTCATAAACTTGGTCAAAAGATAAACTGCGAAGGGTGAAAAGAATCCCGGCAGCCATATAGCCCATCTCGTTCCGAATATCCCCAATGACTTCGAAACCAGGAAATTGGGCACCAGTGTTACCTGGTATGGCATAAGCATCATGATTATATATGAAAAAAAGATAACTCTTTTTAATCTTCCGTCGTATCTGGCAAAGCCGTATGAAGCCAGCGTCGCGATCCCCAGCTGCAATACAACTATGGGAACTGCATAAATAATTGAATTCCAGAACTTAAAAAGATATTCCGGACTCTTAAACAGCACCGTGTAATACTGATAAAAGGTAACCATATCCGGAATAAACTTAAGGTTCACGGTCTTGGAAACAAAGACCTTGCCGCCCTTGGAGGTGGTAGCAAAAACACTTCCGTAATTGGCACTTATCTCCGATGAAGACATAAATGAATTGGTGATAGTCAGTATGATCGGAGTAAGAAACAGCACTGCAAAGAAAACAGCGGCCATGGTAACAAGAACAGTCTTTAATGTGTTTATTCTCTTTTTTCGTTTGCGTATCCTTGAAACAAATCTGTCATTCATTCTCATATCAAAAGCTTATCCTTCCACATCCTTGCCGTATCTGTTCTCGATACTGTACATGATAAATACCAGCCCTGTAACTACGATAAACATTATTATCGCAGCAGAAGAAAGCTTTTGATAATCCAGTGACGTAAAGGTGTTGTTCATAAAATGCTGCAGCATATACAGCGGATCATAGGGATAATCTCCCGTCATAAGATATACTTCCCTGAATACCTTGAAGGAATTGATAAGAGACATGATAGTCACAAAAAGTATTGTGGAAGAAAGATATCTCAGCTTGATCATCCAGAAGATCTGGAACTTGTTGGCGTTCTCCAGAGATGCAACCTCCAAAAGGTCCTTGGGAATACTGGCAAGAGCAGCCATAAACAGTATCATATTGTAACCCAGGTTCTTCCAGAGGAATAATACGACGATAACAATCTGGGCATAATCTGATTTGAGCCAGTCGATACGGCCACCGCCAAATACCTGCAATGCGTTGTTGACAATTCCGTTCTGATGAAACATAACCTGCCAGATAAGAACCACCGAAGCCGTGGGCACCATCAGAGGACTCAGAAAAAATGACCTGAAATAGCTCTTAAAGGGTATCCTTGACTCCATTACAGCCGCCAGAAAAAGTGATAGCACCACTGCAAGAGGAACCGCCACGAAGGAAAACTTAAAGGTATTTAACCCTGCCAGCCTGAAAGCAGCATTGTTCCAGACGTTAACATAGTTCTTAAAGCCCACAAATTCCATCTGTATAGAGTTATTTATCACTGAATAATAAATAACCACAAAGAAGGGAGCCACAAAAAACAGGAAAACGCCCAGTAGCGAAGGAAGGAGAAAGAGCCAGGATAATGCGCTCTTTCTCTCGTTAGCGGTTAGCTTTCCCTTCACCAGTCTATGTAGTTTGTCTTTTTGGAAGAAACAAAACTTTTTCAATTAATTATCTGTATCCCTGATAACAAATTCAGGAATCTGCCCCTTTAAAAATGAATAGGATAACCAGCCTTCAGCAGGTGCCCCGTCATAATTTACCTGAACCGAGTACTTGTTATCATCAAATTTAGTATAATCATACCATTTTCCATAATACTCCGTCATAACCGATGCTTCAAGAATTCTCTCGATATCCTCTTTGGATTCATAGGTGACTTCAACAGGCTCAACATCCGGCCATTCCTCACCTTCTGCAAAATCCTCAGGATCCATTCCCGGAAGATAATTAACAATCTTTATACTGCCAATCATATCCACGGTGATTTCAGAATAATTATAAATATCATATTTTTTGAGAAGCTCAATGGTATTGGTATAGCTGTCGTAAATTCGGAAATTCAAATTTCCATATTTATCGCCGCTGATGCTGTAGTCAATCTCACCGACAGGAAGCTTGTCACGAAGCTTTGTATATCCGAAGTTTTCAAGAAGGTCCTTTCGAAGAGCATCACTGATCTCATCATAGCTGTCGATTTTGGCTGTTTTTGCACCGTTGCAGCTTGTAAATGTCAGATCACGTTTCTTATTGTACTTATCTTCGTTTCTGAAGGCCTCATCATTAAAGAAGTGGAAGCTGCCTTCAATATACTCTTTGCTGGCAAAAATACTGTCCATAAGAGCAGGATCAGTATCATCCGGAATCATGATCCTTCTGTAGACCTCTCTTCCGTTTTTAAGTCTGTACATGATGCTGAATTCCCAGGCGTTTTTATCATAAATCTCATTATTGCGATACCTGGCACCGGCTTCATTCATTTCCTTCATGCCTATTTTGGCAAGCTTCAGGAAATCTTCGGTGTTAGTGATGAACATATAATTCTTTGGATAATTATTGAAATAATCACCCTGCCCAAGATAAAGCGAAAGTCCGTTGTCATAATCACTAAGGATACAGCAGCTCTCTACTCTGCCTGCAGAAGGAACATAGCTGTCATATCCGATAAGATCCCCTTTGAAAATCACAAACACCAGAGTTAAAAGTGCCAGCGCAATAACAGTCTGCCCTTTTCCCTTGGCAAAAGCCTTGATATCCCCCGAAAGTATTATCTCAGCAATGACACAGCTGGCAAGAGTTGCAAGAATCATGCAAAGGAACAGGATCAGATAAAGCTTCTCGTTCCAGACAATCGTGTATATCTCTCTTACAAGCAATCCAACTCCCAGGCCTACAGCTATGGATGCCACAATCTTTACAAGCCATCTGAAGGGTCTGTAAACTATGGTCTTTCCTGCCCACTCAGCCTTTCTTGCCCTTGCGGCAACTCCCACAAGAATGAGGCTCACTACCGCAACGATCAGAGTATCCAGGTCTTGCCAGAAGCTCACATCCACAAATCTCATAACAGATTCAGTATTAAGAAGGAAATCCTTCTCCTGAGACAGCTCTGTAAATCTGAGCATAACAGTAGCTCTGTCAAATATCGGAGATGCAATTACATTAAGATCCTCATTGTAGCTGTAGGTGTCAAAAAAGAGCCTTGTAAATGCAAAGAGCTCACCGCCAATAACAACGGAGATACATCCAAAAAACATGGTAAGAAGAACCGCCATGGGTATTGTTCCGCTGAGCATCATGGCAAGAACAGTCAGGTTATATACAGCAAGGAAGAACACTATGGTTCTTAAGGTCTCAAGCAGCACCATCAAAAGAAGCGGTCCGCTTATGGCTCCGTAGCAGGCTGCCACGATAAGTCCTAAAACTTCCACCAGGAGATAAATGATAAGGAAGGTGGATACCGCATTGAAGATGTTCTTGGTAACCCTCTGTCTTCTGGTTGTGGGCTGGCTCATATAGAAGTCCAGCTGACTCTGGCTGAACATATATGAGAATCCCTGAAAGGCAAACATAAATGCAACAAATCCTACCAGTACCCATCCTAACTGGTCCATGCCCATTATCCTGGATACGGCACGAAGCTTTTCCTGATAAAGAACATCCGGAGTCTGGTGATAGATCCTAGCGTAGTTGGATGCTCTGGAAAGCATCATGATCAGCGCCAGAACATAATAAGCCGCCATCAAAGGCAAAGCTATAAAGGAAGTCCAAAGTGTTCTGGAAATGTATTTCCTGTGGTTCTTCATTTTCTCAGTCAAGGATAAATTTTTTGATGTCATACCCCACTACCTCCGTCTCACTTATAAATATCTCCTCAAGGGAAAGGGCCAGAACTTCAAAGAAAACAGGATTGCCGCGTTTAAAGGCTGTCTCCATCTCTTCTCTGTCCCCTCTTATGGTAATTGTGTGAAGTCTTCCCCTCTTTTCATGGATAAGAACCTTAAGTCCCTCAAGAGCCTTCTTCTCATCCTCTTCGCTTGAAAATACGCACTGAACCTTCTGCATCTTAAGCTTCATATCAGAGATGTCCTGTGAAAGGATCACGCCGCCCTTATGAAGAAGTCCCACGTGGTCACAGATATCCTCAAGTTCTCTTAAGTTATGAGAAGCAATTATTGGTGTCAATCCTCTGTCCGCCATATCCGCAGCAAAAAGGCTCTTAACTCCCTGTCTTACCACCGGATCAAGGCCATCGAAGGTCTCGTCGCAAAGGATATATTTGGTTCCCGCGCAAAGTCCTAAAAGAATCGAAACCTGCTTTTTCATACCCTTGGAAAAAGTGTTTATCCTGCGGCCCTTGTTAAGACCAAAGCCATCACAGAAATCGAAGAATCTCTTTTTATCGAAGTTCTCATAAATTCCTTCGTAGTAGTCCGCCATCTCCTCCGGGGTGGAATTAGGAAGAAAATACTGGTCATCGGAAATATAGAAAATGTCCTTCTTAACATCCGGGTTGTCATATACCGGTCTGTTGTCCACAAGAACTATTCCGGCATCGGGCTTAATAACTCCCGACAAGATTCTCAGTAGTGTGCTCTTTCCTGCGCCGTTGGTTCCGAGAAGTCCAAATACTTCTCCATCAGATACATTAAGCGATACACGATTGACAGCTTTTATGTTGTCGAAGGATTTTTCAAGTTCTAATAATTCAATCATGCGTTGCCTCCCCTATTATTTGATTTACTTTCAACTCTCTGCTTTATCTCAGATATTAGCTCATCCATGGGTATTCCGATATCATCAGCTTCCTTGAGAAGCTCGATTACGGAATTGATCAGCTCTTCCTTCTTGCTGTCCTTAAGGGAATCGTTGCCCTTCACAAAATTGCCCCTTCCCTTGACAGTGTAGATAAAGCCCTGGCGTTCCAGTTCGGCATAAGCCTTCTGAACTGTATTCGGATTCGTAGACAGCTCGATAGCAAGGCTTCTCACAGATGGCATCTGATCATCCGCCTGAAGTATACCCTTGTAGATCTGAAATTTGAAATTCTCTACAATCTGCTCATAGATAGGTCTTGAATCCTGATAATCAATTAGTTTCATATCGCCCCACCCTAAAACACGTTTACAGTTACTGTGAATTAAGTGTACTAACATTACTAGTACAGTTAAATAATATACTCAAGTCAGAATTATTGCAAGCAAAAAAGCTCCACTTTTTCAAGCGAAGCTTTTTCCGAAGTGATCATAATTTATCTCTTGTCTTTGTCAATGAATTCCAGAAGGATTATTGCTATGACTACATATACCACTGTCAGGGTAATAAGCCATAGCCAGCACCTCCACAGAATATCGCTGTCAAAATTGTATTCCGGCTTATGGTTGAGCTCACCGGACTTCATAAGGATATCTTCTCTAAGGTTATTTTCCTCAATATATCTGAAGGCCTCGAGAAGGGGTTTTTCTCCTTCCACCTCCAGATCCGACATTTTAAGGGCATTATTCCAAACCGACACCATTGGTAGTGAGTTATAGTCTCCCTGAGCACAGAAAGCTGTCATTCCCCATTTGGTAACCGTAAGATTGGTAAGGACCATAGCCTCCTGCGGAAGGCTAAAATACCCTCCTGAAAAAAGGAGCTGCACGATAAGGAGAAACGGCATAATAGTCATTGCAGTGGTGGTTGTTCTGGATAAAGCAGATACCAGAAGTGCAAGCATATCAGCACAGTAGGTAATAAGAAACATGGTAATACCAAAATCCACCACAGGCCAGGGAGTTACAAGGCTTCCCGCCGGCAGACTCATTTTCATGAAGCTGCAGACAAAAATCGTAATGATCACCTGAACCGCGCAGAGAACACATTGATAGATCATGTGTGCCGCCACATAGGCACTTATATGAAGTCCGGAACGGTGCTCTCTTTTAATAATTGCTCTCTCCCTGCATATCACCTGAATGGAGTTAAAAAAACCGTTCCAAACACAGATGCAGGCAAGAGCAAAGGTCCCCATAAGGGTTCCCTCCATGGTCTTAAAGGCATTTCCTCCCACAGCAAAGCAGACAAGACCTGCGATGATGGCTGCCATGGGAAGTACCTTCCAGTCGTTCTGAAAAAGGAACATCCTGAAAAGCTTTCCAAGATATATGAAGGTCTGTGCAAGACGTCCTCTGTGTTTTACCTGATAATCCTCCATAGCCTTCACCCCACCTTCTCTTTCATTCTGTCAGCATATTTTTCCACAAACTCATCCGCTCTTCCTTCTCCTCCCTCATCCTTCTGATTGATGGTAAGAAGAATCTCTTCCATGGAACTTTTTCCGAAGAATTCATAAGCCTCCTTAACCGGACCGTACCAGGCAAGTCTTCCGGTTCTTGTGGCATCCTTAGCAAGAACGATCACATCGTCAAAAAGATCTATGACTCTATCGGGAGTATGGGTGATCACCACCACAATTTTGCCGGAATCAGCAATCTCCCTAAGGCTCTTAAACAGATTTCTTGCAACAACTCCGTCCAGACCTGAATCAGGTTCGTCCAGGATAAAAAGATCCGGGTCAGATATAAATTCCATTGCTATGGAAAGCCTCTTTCTCTGACCTCCCGAAAGCTTTTCCACCAGATTGAGTTTGACGGATTCCAGACCGAATTGATCCAGCATTCGGGAGATCCTGTTCTCTCTTTCCATGGTTGAAGCTTCCTTAGGAAGTCTCATAAAAGCAGCATCGGTAAGGGTACTGAGTACAGTGTCATTTCCCCTCATAAGATCCTGCTGAGGCACAAATCCGATATTGTACTTCATCTTGGAATACTCTTTATATAGATCTATATTGTCAAGCTTGATGCAGGCATTTGCCTTTTCGTAGCCGGTGACAGCATTAAGATACGTGGTCTTACCGGCGCCGGAGCCGCCCAAAAGAAGCACCATATGTCCTTTGGGAATTGTCATATGAATGTCCTTGAGAAGGGTTTTCTTTTTGAAAAAGTCAATAACAGTCCTGTCTGTGATATTTACCGTAAGGGCATCCGAGGTAGCCTCTATATCCTGCCCCAGGGCTTTTGCCCCCTCTTTGTTCTGAAGGTCTTCATATTTCTGGGATGGAACGAACTTCTTGGATACTCCCCAGATAAATATGGTAATAGTCTCGAATAATCCAAATGCCAAAAGCCATAGTTTTCTTCTGTTAAAAACTTTGCACAGTCCCAGATATATCTTGATCATGTATATATAATTGGCCACAAGAAGTCCCAGCATGGGAATAGCCAAAAACATCATAACGTTTTCATAATCCTTCAGAAACTGCATCAGGATAACTATAAAGTATCCACATCCTGTCAGGATACAGTATGTACGCCCTTCCTTTTCCTTATCGGCGCAAACGGCTATATGGTACTCTCTTGCCACCGGGATGAAAGCATAGGCTTTTTTCACACCACATTTTTTAAAGATTAAAAAGTACCCAAATGACACCAAAAGGTACTCCACAAGCCTTGTTATATCCTGATAATTAAAAACTCCGTCATTTACCAATACACCGGTCATAAGCTTTTCTCCTTAACCACAACATTTAAATATCTGTAAGGAATTTCTATTCCGTTTTCTTCAAGAGCCTTAAAAATTCTGGTATTTACCTCATCAGCAACCACCTCTGTCCTGACGCCATGAGGGTAATAAATTGTGGCTCCCATGATAAGTGAGCTTTCATCCATCTTGAGGAAATATACGGATTTGCTGTTGGGATCATCAGGGTTATATTTGTCCTCATTAAGAGTGAGAGGACAATCGCAAATGGTCTTTCTTATGATTTCCTTGGCCTTGTCTATATCCGAGCCATAACTTATGGGGTATCTGACCTCCAGAGACCTGGGAACCCTGCTGTCATAGCTGAAATTGATAATGTTCATGGAATTGGCTTTGCTGTTGGGGATGATAAGTCTTGTGGTATCAAGAAGACTTATGACCACATGGCGAAGGGTGAGTTTTTCGATAATTCCGGCTCTTCCGTCCTCCAGCATTATCCTGTCCCCCACATCAAAGGGCTTATATATACTGATCTCAAGTCCTGCGAACATATCCTTAAGAACTTCATTGGCAGCAAGACCTACAACCACCGCAATTACAGCAGTACTGCCAAGGAGGGACTGGGCTATTTTTCCTCCTCCCAGGGGTATCACAATAAAGATCATTGCCAAAATAACAGAGACTGCCTTCTCCATAAACTGAAGGGTTATACTGTTTCCCTTTTTTGCCTTGATGCTTTTGAATATTTTCTTATTAAGTTTCATAAAAAACATGAAAAGCAGAATATAAATAAGCATCATAACAAGAAAAATAACGGAGATTATCGCAATAGTGACTATCTGCACAGCTATAGGTTCATCACCCACAGTACTGCTAATGGCATCTAAGACAACTTTAAAAATAGATTCCTCCATAATTATGTTCCTCCATATTATATTATACCGCATATTTATCACCATTTATACGACAACATCTAATATTGAGGCATTAAAAAAGCACGAAACAGAATGTCTCGTGCTTAAATGTTATCTCTATTATAAATTTTTAGTTCTTGAAGCTGTGTACCGGTGCAGGGATGCGGCCTGTGCGGTTGACGAAATTGTCACAGGAGAACTGATTAACAGGCATGATTGGCGCATATCCGAGAAGCCCGCCAAACTCTACTGTCTCGCCTACGCCCTTTCCTATAACAGGGATAAGTCTTACAGCTGTAGTCTTCTGGTTGATCATACCGATAGCCATTTCATCCGCAATGATTCCGGCAATTGTTGTATCCTTTGTATCACCGGGGATAGCGATCATATCAAGTCCTACGGAACATACGCAGGTCATGGCTTCAAGCTTCTCAAGGGTAAGGGCTCCTGCCTCTACTGCGTTGATCATACCCTGATCTTCGCTGACAGGAATAAACGCTCCTGAAAGGCCTCCTACATAAGAGGATGCCATAACTCCGCCCTTCTTAACCTGGTCATTGAGAAGTGCCAGGGCTGCTGTGGTTCCGGGAGCACCTGCATGCTCAACGCCGATCTCATGAAGGATATCTGCTACACTGTCTCCGATAGCAGGTGTTGGAGCAAGAGAAAGGTCTATGATTCCAAAGGGAACGCCAAGTCTCTTGGAGGCTTCCTGAGCTACCAGCTGTCCTACTCGTGTTACCTTGAAGGCTGTCTTCTTGATGGTCTCGCAGAGAACCTCAAAGTTCTCTCCTCTTACCTTCTCAAGAGCTGTCTTAACAACACCGGGGCCTGATACGCCCACATTTATGATCTTATCTGCTTCTGTCACACCATGGAATGCTCCAGCCATAAAGGGGTTATCATCCGGTGCGTTACAGAATATTACAAGCTTGGCACAGCCAAGGGAATC
>JAEEGF012510922.1_pt1 | contig 16798 bp, 11 predicted proteins | sample 9134171 | NCBI WGS metagenome assembly JAEEGF01 (sample SAMN16246542, study PRJNA631951) | gut metagenome | biome: gut microbiome; feature: rumen; material: AP-attached | host: Bos | place: Iran: Karaj | collected 2018-10
GACGACACTAATATTAAGGAGCTAATCAACTATAACACATCTAAATACAGGTATCAGCTCAACATTACGCCCAATGACGAATGGAAACTTAAAAGCCGCATAGAAGTTTCACGCTACCATCGTCCCGACAGCACAAGCTGGGGCTTCCTCGTCTGCGAAGACATCCAATACAAGCCGGCAAAACTTCCGCTCACATTCACAGCACGAATCGCATTATTCGACACACAAGACTATAATTCACGCATTTACGCATACGAGCAGGATGTGCTTTACGCATTTACAGTTCCAATGTTCTACGGTCGCGGCACACGTTTGGCACTTGTCGTAAAATACGACGTAACCGACAACATCGACCTGTGGTTCAGAATTGCCAACTCATATTATGCCGACAAGACCGTACTTGGCTCAGGACTCGATGAAATCCAAGGTCCCAACAGAACAGAAGTAAAACTGCAATTCAGACTGAAATTCTAACCATGCAGATAACAACCAAGGAAGAACATATTGAATTTCTGAACGGAATACTAAACCAAGCGAAAAGTCTTGTCGCAGAAGGGCATACCGCCGTTGCGACACTTGTAATGTCGCAACTTATTGAAATTATGGGCAGCTACTTCGATGCAAAGCCAATGCGTTCGCGCGAACAATCGGCAAATCGTTTCAACACAGCGATTTACAAGCTATTTCCAATAAAATACTCGAAAGCTAACAAGAAAAGTTTCCTATATTACCAACTGCGCACCTCAATAGTTCACACATTGACTCCGACTTGCAGCGTTGCTTTAAAAACTGGCACTTCAGACCAGCATCTTACTGAAAAAGAAGAAATTACAGAGATATACGTTGGAAATCTCCTCAACGACACAGAAAAGGCAGTTGGAATCCTCATCCGTCTCATCAACGAGGACAAGGTAAAACTGAAAAAATTAGCAGCTGGAGAAATAAACTAATCCTTGAACGCCTTTGCAATCCTTTCCAAAGCCTCATTAAGTATCGACCTTGGGCAACCGATGTTCATGCGGAAGAATCCTGCATAATCGTCACTGCCAAAGGTTCGACCGTCGTTCAATGCAACTTTTGCCTTGTTTATTAACCTATCCTGCAATTCGTTGTGCGACAAGCGCAAACCATTGAAGTCGAGCCACAGCAAATACGAAGCCTCTGGCAAAACAGCTTTCACTTCTGGCAAATTTCTCTTAAAGAAATCATCGGCAAAGGCTATGTTTTCGACAAGATACTCCTTTAGTTGTGCAAGCCAATCCTCGCCATAACGGAATGCTGCCTCCGCACCTATGTATGCGAAAATGTTGCCGTTGGCAAACTCTGATGCTTCAAGGTATTCGAAATAAGTATCGCGTATAGACTTTTCAGGAATATAGGCGACAGAACTCGACAAGCCTGCAATGTTGAAAGTCTTACTTGGTGCAATAAAAGTTATACAGTTAGACTTAGCATCATCCGAAACTATTGAAAAAGAAGTATGCTTGTAATTAGGCAATGTCAGGTCGGCATGTATCTCGTCGGAAATGACAAGTACACCATTGCGCTTGCAAATTTCGGCAATACGCTGCAAATCAGCCTTTGACCAAACCGTTCCACCTGGATTGTGAGGATTCGACAAAAGCATCATCTTACAGCCAGCAGCCTTACGTTCCAAATCGTCGAAATCGATTTCGAACCGACCGTTCTTCAAAATCAACTTGTTGGTAACCAACTCTCGGCCATTATTTACTGGCAGGTTCACAAACGGAGGATACACAGGGGTATTTATAAGAATCTTATCGCCAGGCTTGGTAAACGCCTGAATGCAAAAAGCAATTCCGACTACAATTCCTGGAATGTAATGCAATTCCTTTTTATCAGCATATATAGAATAATGTCTAGAAAACCAATCTATTACCGCGCCAAAATACGAACTATCGCCAAACGTATAACCTAAAAATCCTTGGTCACAACGCTGTCTTATAGCATCAAGAACACATTCAGGGGCCTTGAAATCCATATCGGCAACCCACATCGGCAACAAGTCATCTGTCCCGAAAAACGGCTTCATTAGGTCATGTTTCACACTAGCACTTCCCTTACGCGGGAAAACTTCGTCAAAATTGTATTTCATTGCTTTGCTGTTTTTTTCGTTCTAAATGCATAAATCACCAACATTATTCCGCACACAATAGCAGGAATGCTCAATATCTGTCCCATGTTAAGCGACATACCCTCTTCAAACGACTCTTGATTCTGCTTCAGAAACTCAATAAAGAATCGAGCCGTAAATACCATTATAAGAAACATTCCTAGCATAAAGCCATGTTTTTCGGCGAAATTTTTCCTCCGATAAAGCAAAATCAGCACAACCGAGACGATAATATAACACAATGCCTCGTAGATCTGTGTAGGATGACACGGAAGAGTATCGCCGTTGCGGACAAACAAGAATCCCCACGGCAAGTCGGTAGGATAACCGTAAATTTCGGAGTTCATCAGGTTGCCAAAACGAATCAGCGCACCGACAAAACCTATAGGAATCACCAACTTGTCAGTTATTGAAAGAAAACCATCCTGCTTCGACTTGAACTTGAATATGAATACTGCCACAAGAACTCCTATTGCACCGCCATGACTTGCCAATCCTTGATAACCAGTAAACTTGAACGGACTGAATGAAAACGGAAGAATCATTTCCATCCAATGCTTAGATGTAAGGAAATATGATGGTTCGTAAAATATGCAATGACCTAAACGTGCTCCGATAATTCCGCCAAGCACTACAAAAATTGTCAAACGGTCAAGTTCCTTTTGCGGAATGCTTTCCTTTTTGTAATAATGCTTAATTATAAAATAGGCCAGAATAAACCCAATAGCGAAAAATGCGCTATAATAGCGAAGAGAAAATCCTCCTATTGTGAATATTTCAGGGCTTACATCCCATGTTATAAAATTGAGCATCTGCGAAATTTTTCACAAAAGTAATCATGTTTTTGCGTTGTAGCAAGCACAAAAACAACTTACTTTAATCCATTGTAATATTCTGCAACTTTTTGACAATAGGCTTTTGTCCGCCATTTAAAATCATCGGAAACTGTGTCGGGATAAAACTTGCCAACATCGCCGGCATACCAAACAGACTCGCCACCAGCAACGAAAGAATAGCCTCTACCGCACGACGAAAAAGCCGTAGGACAACACTTTCCAAAAATATCTTCACTAAACTGAAATTCATCGCAACCAATGCCGAGAGAAGAAAGAAGTGTTGCCGAAATATCCGCTTGGTCGCATGGGACATCGCAAACAAAAGATTCGTTTATCACACCTCCAAGCCACTGCATTACGATATGGCTCTTGTCGAGTCGTTGCCAGTTTTGCGACTTAAACAATTTTCCGTGATCGGAAACCAGAATAATTAACGAATTGTCCCACACAGTAGATTTATGCATACGGACCAGGAAATCATTGAGGCACGAATCAGTGTAATAATAAGCGTTCATGCTGAGCGCAAGTTCATCGTCGGTGCCGTATGGGGCTATTGGCACATCGTAAGGCTCGTGGCTGTTAAGTGTAAACAAAATAGATACCGAACCTTTGTCAACGTTCTGTAAATGATTGTAAAACTCATCAAACATACACTCGTCGTCGTAGCCCCACCTCGAAGTTCTGCAATCCATATCCAAATTGTTCTGAGACAGCACCTCAGCTCCATTCTGTCGCAAATAGGAATTCATGTTTGCGAAATTTGCATCACCGCCATAATGGAATGTCACATCGGAATAACCATTGTCGGCAAGTTTGCGCAAAAGCGAAGGCAACTGCTGCGACTTTTCGGGGGTTTTAACAATTGAATACTCAGGCAACGACGGTACACCACTGAATATAGAGGCTATACCGCGCACACTTCTGTCACCCGATGCGTAGCAATTGCTGAAAAATATTCCCTCGTCGCGCCATTCAAGCAACCTTGGGGTGACACTCTCAGAAGGATTGTCGTAACACATTGCAGTCCATGTAAAACTTTCAAGAAGAACAAAGACAATGCTCTCAGGCTTTTTTTTGAAAATTTTCTTTCCAAAAAATGGATTAGTAGTTGTATCTGACGGAAGTTCCGTGACCTCTTCATAGTACATAAACTTGCTGAAATCCGATTCTTTTGCAAAAAAGTAACTACCGAAATTCCAGCAGACATTTATAGCCGAATGGTTGGCAAACGAATTGTCGCAAAAATACACAGCACCAGCATTTATCGGCACAATGCCGACTCCGCCCCTTGCAGGAATAACAAGCAATGCCGCAATAGGAATGAACAACAACGAATAAAACTTTTCGTTTTCCAATGAATCGAAAAGCTTTCGCGTAAACAATTTATATAGGAAGAACAATGCAACAGCAATCACGATAGTGACAAAAACAAGCAACACAATCCTTGATACTGGTGTTGATGCGAAAACAAGTTTCGGATTGTCGAGATACTGCAAAACAGAAGCATCGATACGGAACTGCCACGAACGATACACCTCGGCATCACCCACAACTATCAAAGAACTGACAACGAGCAATATCAATGTAAGCACATCCATAAAAATCTTGAACGCCCGCTGCGACTTTACAAAGGCAAATATTATAAAAAACGGTAAAGAAAAAATGCCTATGTAAGCCATCATAGCCAAATCGAGACTCAAGCCATGCCATAAAGCTCCGAAGAATTCCGATGCTGAACACGAAAAGTTGTTCACGAGATTAAATAGTATGAAGAAAATGCGCATCGACTCGAATGCCACTATCCAGAAAAGAAGATATACTATAAATAATATGCCTCGTCTGAACTTTTTCATGGTCGCAAAACTATTTGTTTTTTTATAATAAAACAAACGCCGAGCCAAAGATATATCATTAATAATCAAACAAATAAAAACGCATTCGGATAATAAAAACTTAAAATGTTAGTGTTCAAGGCAATAAAACAAGCCGACCAAACGTTCATTTAACAAATTTATGTTGATAAAAATCAATTTTCAAAGGGATTTGTAAGTTTTTAGGCGATACTTTTGCATTCGATAATTTAAATTAAAGTCAAAAGAATATGTTGTTATTGGATGAAGTAATGAATATGCCAGCAGTAAGCGATTCTGTTGCAAACGTAGCAGAAAAGGGTGCTGCAGCAAGCCAGTCGTACTGGGACTTGGCTGTACAGGGCGGATGGATTATGATAGTTCTCGCAGTTCTTTCTGTACTTGCAATATACATTTTTATTGACAAGTACTTGGCAGTAAAGAAGGCAGGCAAGAATCAGGACGGATTCATGCAGAACATCAAGAATTACATCAAGGAAGGTAGAATCGACAACGCAATCGACAGTTGCCGCAACAACAACAGCCCGATTTCGAGAATGATCGAAAAAGGTCTGCAACGCATTGGTCGTCCTCTCAACGATGTCAACACAGCTATCGAAAACGTAGGTAAGCAGGAAATTGCAAAACTCGAAAAAGGTCTAGCTCTCCTCGCTACAATAGCCGGGGGCGCGCCAATGATCGGTTTCTTCGGTACTGTAACTGGTATGGTTCAGTCGTTCTCATCGATGGCTGCCGCTGGAAATGCACTTGAAATCAAAGACCTCGCTGGTGGTATCGAAACGGCACTTGTAACAACTGTCGGTGGTTTGTTCGTTGGTATCATCGCATACTTCGCCTACAACATCTTGGTTGCAAAGGTCAACAACCTGGTTAACGACCTAGAATCCAAGACTACAGAATTTATGGACGTATTGAACGAACCTGCATAAAACTGAATAACCATGCGCCTAAGGTCGAGAAATAAAATAAGTTCGGAATTCAGCATGTCATCAATGACCGACATCGTATTCCTCTTGCTCATCTTCTTCATGGTGACATCAACAATGATTGCTCCGAACGCGCTGAAGCTTCTGTTGCCGTCGAGCAACAACCAGACACAGGCAAGCCCACTGGCTTCGGTTTCAATCAAGGATAACCAGAACGGCACATACACCTATGCAGTAGGAACAACCATAATGCCTTTCGAAAATCTCGAAACTGCACTTGTAAAAGAAATGGCAGAAAAGAGCGACGAAGCATACGTTTCGCTACATGTCGACAAGTCGGTTCCGATGGAAGAAGTGGTTAAAATCATGAACATCGCAAAGAAACACGAATACAAACTCATACTGGCAACACAACCCGGAGAATAATGAACTATTTCATGCAACATAAGGAAGCTTTTATCGGTTCGGCAATATTTGTTGCTGCGGTACTTCTTTTCTTGTTGCTCTGCGGACTCAAAATGCCAGATCCGCCCTTAGTGGAGGAATGCATACTATTAGACTTTTCAACTCCCACAGAGGAGTCAACATTACTTGATACCAGAGGTGGCGGCGGAAATCCCAACGCAGGAGCATCGACCGCTAATGCAACTACAAGCAATCAAAATACCTCTACACAAAACTCAAATTCAAACTCAAACTCAAATCCCAGCGTCGAATCTCAGGCCTTCGAGGATGCTGCGCCCCTCCCATCAGGTAATGATAGCAAAGGTGAAACTAAAGAAAATGTAGAACCGACACCAACTTCAAGGACCGAAGGTCGTGTAAACTTCGGTGGACTTGCTGGCGGAAACGCTTCGGGCAATGGCGGAAGCGGCTCGGGAAGCGGCAACCCTGGATGGGGTGGCGGAAATGGTTCAGGCGGAGGTAGCGGAACTGGCCCAGGTGGTATCGGTGGAAGCATCGGAAACCGCAAGGTTACCAAGGTTTTGCCCGAAAACAAGGACAATATGACCGGTACGGTCAAACTTAAGATAACTGTCAACGAAAAAGGAATCGTAGAAACTGCTGAACCTGCAAGCGGAACAACCTGCAGCGAATGTGTTCCATTCGCAATCAAGGCTGTAAAGCAGTGGAAATACGAGGCAAAACCAGGTAGCGGCACCCAGACAGGAATCGTCACAGTTGAATTTAAACTGAAGTAATCCAATGAAAACAACAAGATTTGAAATTATTATCACACTGATAATAAGCGTTTTGTTGTGCAATTCCTGCAAAAATGAAAATGCCTTTACTATCGAAGGACAGATTTCCAATTGCCCTAACTGCAAAATTGTACTTGAAAAACTTTCGCCAATAAAAATAGACACCGTTGCGAGTACAAATGCAGGGCTCAACGGAAAATTCACTATTTCATACAACGACAGCATACGCAGGCTTTACAGACTTCGAATAAACAATGCCACTCCAATACATATTTGCACTATCAATGGCGAAAATATTTCATTGTCTGTAGATTATAACAACATAACCGATTACTCAATTTCCGGCACTAACGATTGCGAGGAAATGAAGCAACTGAACGTAAGAATGATAGAAAGCACACGCAAAGTAGAAGAATTGCGAAACTCTGTCAGCCAACAATTTGGAATAGACAAGGCTAGCCTCGAAAAAAACAACCGAATTGCCGACAGTCTCTACCAAAGCGACAAGCAGTTTATTTCCGATTTTATAAAGAAAAACCACGAGTCTCCGATAATATATTTCGCATTGCACCAATATGTTTCTACCACACCAATTATGCAACTTCCTGCCGACTACGAAATATATAAATATGTGCTCGATGAAATGAAAGCCCACAATCCAAACCTCGAGGAAACACGATACTTGGAATCGGAAATCAAACGATTCGAATTACAACAGGAACAACAAAACCGTCAATATGTGAACATAGCCGAAGGTTCTGCCGCCCCCGACTTTTCTATGACCGATGAAAATGGAAACAAGTGCACACTGGCAGACTTCAACGGCAAAGAAATAACCTTATGCTTCTGGGCATCGTGGGATAAGAAATCGGTGAAAGCAGTACAAAAATACTTATCGGAAAACACAAACCGACAGATAATCCTCATTTCGCTCGACAGTAACCGCGAACAATGGCTTCAGTCAATAAAATTCAACCATCTCGAACCTGCCATCAACCTCTGCGACTTCAAGTCGTGGGAAAGCATAACCGCCAAACTCTATGGTATAAAGACAGTTCCTACTTTTGTAGAAATATCAGCAGAACAAGAAATCGAAACAATTCGATGATTCTAATTGCGTTACTACACCTTTCAAATCCTTCAAATACTCAAATCAAAGATAAAGAGGTGGAGACGAAATTGTAGTTCTTGAATCGTATAATTCATTATCTTTGGCACGCAGATTGCCCATATATGTGACTTGATAAAAAATTAAAGAATAAGTGCCATTTTGACATATTGTTTATGAATTTATTTGACGACTATAAGATGATGTCTGACATGGAAGAAGGTGAAAATGTTATTCCTATTTTTACAGACATAATAAAAAAGACAGATGAAATCAAGGACTTACCCGAATTTCTGCCAATACTTCCTTTAAGAAATTCGGTTTTGTTTCCTGGTGTAGTATTCCCAATAAACATCGGACGACAGAAATCGTTCAAGTTAATCCGTGAAATACAGCGCACTACGCGCATTTTCGGTGCTCTTTCGCAAATTGACGCTGAAATAGAAGACCCGCAGTTTTCTGACATGCACAAGATTGGAACAGTGGCCGAAATCCTCAAGGTTATTGAAATGCCCGACAATACCATTTCTGTCATAATACAAGGAAAATCAAGGTTTGAAGTAGTAGAATACACTGGTAGCGACCCCTATTTTACGGCAAGAGTACGCTACCTGAAAGAGCCTGTCGAGCCAAAGAACGACCACGATATGGATGCAATTTTGTCATCCATCAAGGATATTGCCATTAAAATCGTGAGAATGAGCCAGAACGCTCCGGGAGAGCTGTCGTTTGCACTAAAGAACATCGACAATCCTACTTTCCTCGTCAATTACATTGCAACAAACTGCAACTGCACCAACGACGAAAAGCAAACCCTTCTGGAAGCCAACGAGTTGAAACAACGCGCCATAGGACTTTTGCGCTACCTCAACGAGCAAAAGCAGTTCCTCGACCTTAAAAACGAAATCCAAGGCAAAGTTAAGAAGGATATGGACAAGCAACAGCGCGAATACTTTCTAAACCAGCAGATTAAGACCATACAAGAGGAACTTGGCGGCTCTCCATACGAAAAGGAAATAGACGAACTCCGCGAAAAGGGAAAGAAGAAAAAATGGAGCAAAGAAATCGCAGAAGTGTATGAGGCTGAGATAAAAAAGCTCGAGCAACTGAATCCAATGTCGGCAGAATTTTCGGTGCAGATGAACTATATGCACGTTTTCGTCGATTTGCCGTGGAACGAGTACACCAAGGACAATTTCAATCTGAAACACGCACAAAAAGTCCTCGACCGCGACCATTTTGGTCTCGACGAGGTAAAGGATAGAATTCTCGAACACCTTGCAGTTCTGAAACTTAAGGGCGATTTGAAATCTCCTATTCTTTGTCTGTACGGCCCTCCAGGAGTTGGTAAGACATCGCTCGGAAAGAGCATTGCCGATGCACTTGGCAGAAAATATGTCAGAATGTCACTTGGCGGACTTCACGACGAATCGGAAATTCGCGGACACCGCCGTACATATATAGGTGCTATGCCTGGCAGAATTTTGCAGAACATCAACAAGGCAAAATCGTCGAACCCAGTGTTCATCCTCGACGAAATCGACAAGGTCGGCAACGACTATCGTGGTGACCCATCGTCAGCATTGCTCGAAGTACTTGATCCAGAACAAAATACCGAATTCCACGATAATTTCATCGACCAAGAATACGACTTGTCGAAAGTGATGTTCATTGCCACAGCCAACAACATTTCCACAATAAATCCCGCCTTGCGCGACAGGATGGAAATGATAGAAATCAGCGGCTATGTCACCGAAGAAAAGTTGGAAATTGCCAAACGACACCTCATTCCAAAGGAATTTGACAACCACGGAATCAAGAAGTACAAAATCAAGGTTGACGATTCGGCGATTCTGAAGATTATCGAAGACTACACTCGCGAATCGGGCGTTCGTTCGCTCGACAAGCAGATTGCAAAACTGGCTCGTCGTCTTGCAAAGGCAATCGGTATGGACGAGGAATATCCAAAAGTCATCACAGCCGAGAACCTTGAAACATTCATCGGCAAGCCCCTATTCCACCGCGATATGTACGAGGAACAGGAATTTGCCGGCGTGGTTACAGGATTGGCATGGACTGCTGTCGGTGGTGAAATCCTATACATCGAAACAAGCCTTTCGGCTGGCGATGGCAAGATGACGCTTACGGGCAATCTCGGCGATGTGATGAAGGAATCGGCAAAACTGGCTATGGAATACGTAAAGGCTCACGCCGACAAGCTTGGCATAAAGCCCGAAGTTTTCGAAAAGTGGAATATTCACCTTCATGTTCCCGAAGGCGCAATCCCGAAGGACGGTCCGTCGGCGGGTATTACAATGGCAACAGCTATTGCTTCTGCTTTCACCCAGCGTAAAGTAAAATCGCACATTGCAATGACTGGTGAAATCACCCTGCGAGGAAAAGTTCTGCCAGTCGGCGGAATCAAGGAAAAGATTCTCGCAGCCAAACGTGCTGGAATCACCGAAATCATTCTTTCGCGCGAAAACGAAAAGGATATCAACGACATAAAGCCTATTTACCTCGAAGGCGTTCAGTTCCACTACGTTGACACAGTTTCAGACGTATTCGAACTCGCCATTACCGACAAAAAGGTCAAGAACGCAAAAAAACTTACAGACAAATAATGCAACGTAAACGTACCGACATAGACCTGATGGCACCAGTTGGCTCATATGAGTCGCTGATGGCAGCAATACAGGCAGGAAGCAATTCCATATACTTTGGCATTGAACAACTTAACATGCGTGCCCGCTCGTCGAACAACTTCACTTTCGACGACCTGCGCAAAATAGTCTCGATTTGCGAGGAACACAATGTAAAGACCTACCTCACCGTCAATACCATTATCTATGACGAGGAAATGGAAAAGATGCACAAGGTTGTGGATGCAGCGGCAGAAAATCACGTGACCGCCATAATTGCCTCCGACATTGCAGTTATGCAGTACGCTCGCAGCAAAGGCGTTGAGGTTCATGCTTCTACGCAGCTGAATATTTCCAACATCGAGGCGGTTGCATTTTTTGCACAATTCTGCGATGTGATGGTTACTGCACGCGAACTTTCGCTCGAACAGGTAAAGTACATCACAGAGCAAATTCGCCAGCGCGACATTCGCGGACCGAAGGGCGAACTTGTAAAGATTGAGATTTTCTGCCACGGAGCATTGTGCATGGCTGTTTCAGGCAAATGTTACCTCAGCCTTCACGAATACAACCATTCGGCAAACCGCGGTGCATGTCTGCAGGCCTGCCGCAGGGCATACCGCGTTACCGACATCGAAAGCGGCGACGAACTCGAAATCGACAACAAGTACATTATGTCGCCCAAGGACTTGTGTACAATAGGTTTTGTAAACAAAATCATCGATGCAGGTGTAAGCGTACTGAAAATCGAAGGTCGCGCCCGCTCGTGCGAATACGTAAAGACGGTTGTCGAATGCTACGACCAAGCACTAAATTCTTGTTTTGACGGAACATACAACCGCGAAAAGATTGACGGATGGAAAAAACGCCTCGAAACAGTCTTCAACCGTGGATTCTGGGATGGCTACTATATGGGACAACGGCTAGGCGAATGGTCGGAAGTGTATGGTTCTCGCGCAACAAAAACAAAAGTTTATCTAGGCAAGGTGCTCAATTTCTTCTCGAAGATCAATGTTGCAGAAATCAAACTAGAAACCGCCGAAGAACTGAATGTAGGAGACGAAATCTTGATAACAGGCACAACCACTGGTGCTTTGCAGCAAACAGTAGACGAAATCCGCGAAGATTTGAAACCAGTGCCAAAGGTTGTACAAGGTTCGCTGTTCTCGATAAAGACAAACGATGTTGTCCGCCGTGGCGACAAACTGTATAGGATTGTTGACACACAATTTGCAAGTTGCGAGTGATGGAAATCTGCATCCACGACCTCTGGAACGAATACGAACTCATCGACTGCGGCAACGGTCGCAAACTTGAGCGTTTTGGTGAAATTACACTCATACGTCCCGAAATAACAGCAACAGGCAAACCTCATCTGCCCAATGCAGAATGGCAGGAAATGGCTAATGCCGAATTTGTTGAGACATCAAAAAATTCGGGGAGGTGGGATATTTTCAAACAAATCCCAAACACATGGCAGATGACGTATAATTCACCATCGGGAATAAGGCTTACCGCAGAACTTTCGCAAACCACATCAAAGCACATTGGCATTTTCCCCGAACAAATCATAAACTGGCAGTTCATCGAACGCGAAAGTGCCAACTTCGGACACGAAAGTTTTCTTAACCTATTCGGTTACACTGGATTATCAACTGTATTTGCATCAAACTTCTTCGACAAGGCAACGCACATCGATTCGATAAAAAAGGTCGTTGAATGGACTCGTCGCAACGCCGAATACTCAGGCAGAAGCAACATTCGCCTCATAACCGAAGATGCGCAGAAGTTTGTAGAACGCGAAATAAAGCGTGGCAACACCTACGACGGCATAATCCTCGACCCACCAGCCATTGGTAGCGGAGCGAAGAACGAAAAATGGATTTTTGACGAGATGATTGAAAACCTGCTCTCCAATGTAAACCAAATTGCAAAGCGCAAATCATTCATTATAATGAACTTGTATTCCCATTCCGTTTTTGGAATGGAAATCAGAGAACTCCTGCACAAAAGCTTTCCAAATCACAATATTGAAATGTGCGAGGAAGTGAAAGGCTTATCCAGATTCGGCGGAAAAATCAGCCATGGTGTGTTTGTGTGGCTAAAATCTTAAGTTCTTCTATTCCTTTTCCTTAGCTTCAACTACTGGAATTCTTTCCCCATTGTAGAATGCAACCACAAAAGCATCGGTTACGCCCATAGAACGGGCATTTTCAACAGCAGCTTTCACATCATCAAACTTCTTGAAGGCACCTACCCTATAGTTCGTGAAACGTCCGTTCTGTACAGTAGTAAGGCTAGAACCTCTCGACGATGCAATTGACCTGAACGTTGCCATGCTACGTGTATCGGGAGTATGTACAAAAGCTCCAAGTTGTACAAAATACTCTACTCCGCCTTCTGCTTGCTGCAATGTTTCGGCTGGCACAACTGGTTTGGGTTCGGCAGTAGATATCGGCTGGACATTTTGCGTCGAAGACTTCTGAACCGCATTACTATTTATGGTTTCACCAGAATTGCCTTCAATCTGCCTTACCGCATTCTGCAAACGAATAGCCTCGGAACTCGAAATCTGCTCCTCACCCTTGAACGCCACAATAAAGGCATCGACAATACCAAACGAACGAGCCTCTGCCAATGTATTCTGAGCTTCCTCGTACGAACTGAAAACACCAATACGATAAACCTGCAGGCCTTCGCGCGGGAACTTAACATGAATCTTGTCGCCTGCAACCTTCGAGAATACCGATAGAATTTCTGGGTCGGGAGACTTAGAGAACGCTCCTATCTGTACGTAATACGAAATGCCTTCCTTGTTGTTCTCCTCGGTGCCCTTGCTAAGGTTCAAAGGAGCATATTCAACATTCGACAGATTTTCTTCACGCGGACTTACACTCTGAGTCTGCGATGAAGTATTTTCTGTATTGTTCTCGGCAATTACCCTGCTCGACATGGACTTCTGGTATTCTATACCTTCGTTGAAACTTACCTTCCGACCATCGATATATGCTACTACAAAGGCATCCGTAATTCCTTTGCTTCGTATATTCTGCAACGCAACCTTAGCTGTCTCGTAATTGGCAAAACGTCCCGAAGTGTGACGAATTAAACCGTTGGGCATAGTCTCATAGCTTATCGGATAAACCCCTCTCAACTGCCATGGACCTCTCCTGTCTTTGTAAACACCTATCTGCACTGCGTAATAAACTCCCTTCGATGGAATTTCGTGAGAATCTACTGCTATTTCTGCTTGAGAATCAACAACATTTCCCGATGAAACAATCTGACCGTTTATTGCCACATTTTCGGAAGAAACAGCAGAATTTCCTTCTGTGACATTCTGCCCACTTGCATAATTATTTGCAACAGATGTTCCATTTTCGGCATTTGCAATAGTCTCAGACTTTGTCTGCGAACTTGCAATAATCGATTCTGGCTCAACATAATCTGCTGGAGCTTCGTGACGTATTACAATAGGAATTTCTTCGTTTTCCTCGGCATTCTGCAATGCTTCGAGCCTACGGGCTTCGCCTATCGAAATTCGCTTGCCATTGTAATAAGCAACAATGAACGCATCGCTGAAACCAAGTCCCCTTACCTTAGGCAAATCCTCGCGAGCCGAAACATACCTGTAATATTCGCCCGTCATATAACGGATAATATTCGTATTAGGAATCTGCTCGGTAAATATCAGCGACAAGCCATTGAAATACGGCATCCTATACTTTACATTTGCTGCAACTATCTGAATACGATAGTACAATCCCATGTTAATCTCGGGCTTCTCGAAAATTCCGTACGAATCGGACGAGAAACCTGACATTGATTTCTTCTTTGGTACAACAACTGCCGAATCAACCGATGCGAGTATTGTCGAGTTAGAATCTGGAATATTCAAGGAAACACTATCGCGCTTTTCTGCCACATTGCTATTTGTAGAAGCATTACTTACTGTATTTTCCACGATAACATAATCAACAACCACCTTGTATCTCTTCAAGGTCGAGTTATTGGCTTCCATCCTGCCAATCATATTATCGACAACTGTCTTGGATTCGCCGGTAGCAACCTGAGACATCTGCTGCAAGAGCTTGTATTCCTGGATTTCAGAATCGCTGTAAATCTTATTAGCCACGGACATATCATAGAAACCAAGACCTATCTTCATGGTTCTCAATGTTTCATCATACGAATCGTAGGCTAACTTGTACTCCTGACGAGCTGAATCGGACAAGGTTGGCAGAATAGTTTCCAACGAGGAATTCAGTTCCGAATAGAACTTAGATTTTTCAACAGCAAGTTTCTGTATGTCATCAAGTTTCTGACTTTCTTCGCGAGCAATATCATCAGCGATACGGCGTTGCTCCGACTTCTTTGCTCCATCCTTACGCTGCTCAAGACGCTCAATTTCCTTTGTGGAAATTTCTATATTACGAACCATCTGCTCCTGAAGATCCATAGACCTTGAATATGACTCGTTTGCAATAGGTGTCATATTATCAGGAGACATTTTTGAACCATATTTTGCTTCAAGACTATTGTATATTGGTTGCAATATTGACTTGGTTTCTGCATCCACATTTGGTATTATTGTCTGCAACAAAGCATACTCCGACAGCTCTGCTTTTGCAAGTTTTTGTGCCACATTATCACCTGAAAGCTCCGAAGCCCTTAGACTTTGCAACAACTGACGATAATCAGCATAGCGGTTGGTGTATTCTGCAGAAACATCTGTTTGTGAGATTTCATAATGCGAGACTTTGTCGATTTCTGCATAAAATCTCTCTTTCTCCTCACTCAAAGTGCGGACATTTCCGTCTCGCTCGGTCTTAACTTCACCAAGTTGAGTTTCCAAACGCTTCTTGTCGGCATTGCTGGCATTTCCGATAATTCCTTCTAAAGTATTTATTTCGCTAGTACTTGTGGCAATACGAGTCGCTATGCTGGCTTGACGAGAAACCGACTCCAGTAATTCTTGCGATTTCTCCTTAGTAATATCAACATCCTTGGCCTCTGCTACGTCATTACGCAGGCTTACCTCATTGCTATATTTCGCATCAAGACTATTGTAAATAGGCATCAAAACAGACTTAGTCTCTGCATCCACATTCGGTATTATGGTCTGCAGAAGTGCATACTCCGACTTCTCGGCTTCAACCATTTTTTCCGACATGTCAGCACCAGACTGCTCTGCATTTGTCAAGGTGTACAACGACTGACGGTAGTCGGCGTAACGATTGGTATAGTCGGTAGACGCACTGGTTTTTGCAATATCGTCGTGCTTTGACTTGTCAAGTTCTGCATAGAAGCGCTGCTTCTCCTCGCCAAGAGTGCGGACATTGTCGTTGCGTTCGGCGGTGACTTCGCCAAGGAAGGTCTCAAGACGCTTCTTCTCGCCGCGGTCTGCAGTTGCCATGTTGGTGGCGATGGTGGTTATGTCGTCGTTGTTGGTGGAGATGCGCTTCGTTAGGTCAGTCTGCAATGTTACGGAATGCTGGAGCGACTGTGAGGAAGAGGTGGTATTTTCATTATCCTTTCCATCGATTCCACTCTGCTGGTTGTTTGGTGCTGTCGAAGCCAAGTTTCCATATTTCTCATCAAGACTATTGTAAATAGGCATCAGAACCGACTTCGTCTCTGCATCCACATTGGGTATTATGGTCTGCAGAAGCGCGTACTCCGACTTTTCGGCGTCGGCGAGCTTTTCGGTCATGTCGGCGGATGACGGGTCGGCATTCGTCAGACTGTACAGTGACTGGCGATAGTCGGCATAACGGTTGGTGTAGTCGGTTGATGCACTGGTTTTTGCAATATCGTCGTGCTTTGACTTGTCAAGTTCCGCATAGAAACGCTGCTTCTCCTCGCCAAGAGTGCGGACATTGTCGTTGCGTTCGGCGGTGACTTCGCCGAGGAAGGTCTCAAGACGCTTCTTCTCGCCACGGTCGGCTGTTGCCATGTTGGCTGCGATGGTGGTTATGTCGTCGTTGTTGGTGGAGATGCGCTTCGTAAGGTCGGTCTGCAAAGTGACGGAATGCTGAAGCGATTGCGACGATGATTTAGCATTTGAAGCATCATCAGT
>JAEEGF011161607.1_pt1 | contig 16797 bp, 12 predicted proteins | sample 9134171 | NCBI WGS metagenome assembly JAEEGF01 (sample SAMN16246542, study PRJNA631951) | gut metagenome | biome: gut microbiome; feature: rumen; material: AP-attached | host: Bos | place: Iran: Karaj | collected 2018-10
CATGATCCGCTTGAGGTCGATGGAGTCCCGGACGTGGGCACCCTTGAGGGAGACGGTGCCGGGCACTCTCAGGAATGTCTCGAAAGCGTCGATCGTGGAGTGCAGGAAATAAAGTTTTCCGCCTTTTTCGAAAATCTTGTTCATAACGCTTAAGCCATTTCTTGGATCATCAGGTCAATGCCCTTCTGGACGATGTCCTGGATATAGTTCTTGGAAGGATCGATGTACTCGCAGAGCGCGAGGTCCTCGGGGAGGACTTCATAGATGCCGAACTGCTCCATCTTGTCGATGTCACCGGCCAGGCAGGCCTTGACAAGGTACAGGGGATAGATATCCATCGGGAGCACTTTCGCATAGTAGGAATCCGACATGACGAATGCACGGGGACCTCCGTGGAGGTTGGTGTCCATGTCGTATTTCTTCCTGGGCAGCAGCCAGGAGAAATAGGAACGGGTCGAACTGAACTGGTTGAAACGGAAGGGTTTGATCCAGCCGAAGAGCTCGGTGTCCGTGCCTTCCTTGATCAGGGTGACCTGGTTGTCGAAGAAGCCGAGCCGGCCGTTTTCACCGACATTGCGTCCGCTCAGGATATCACCGCTGATGAAACGGATGCCTTCGGCGGAAGCGCCGTACCAAGCCTGGAACTCCTTCATGCCGACACCGGGGACGGTCTGGGCGTAGGACGGCTCGAGGGCCATCGGGCCGCAGACGGCCACCTTGCGGGAGACATCGTATTTGCCCTTGAGGAAGAGCTTGCCGATCGCGGCGGCCATCAGCAGGGAGACGGTCCATACGGTCTCCTCCTTCTGGATCGGAGCGATGTGGCTGATCTGCACGCCGACGTTGCCGGCCGGGTGCTTGCCCGAGAAAGTGTGCAGGATGGCGTTCTCCAGCTTGTGGAACGGGGTGCTGGCGTAGTTCTCGCTCTTCAGGGAGACGTGGACGCCGCCGTCGGTGAGTTTCGACAGGGCGCTGACGCCGGCCTGGACGGCCGCGAACTCGTCACCGAGGACGAATTCCGTGTCGGCGGCGAGGGGCGCCGTGGAAAAGGCGGAGATAAAGATGGCCTTGGGCTTGAGGGCGGGGTCCGCGAGAATGCCGTACGGCCGCTGGATGATGGCTGCCCAAAGTCCGCTTTGGAGCAGGGCCGTGCGGACTTCTTCTGCGCTGAGGCTTTCGGGCCTCTTGCATCCGAAGTCCATGTACTCCTGGACGGAGTCGGTCCCGATGCGAACCTCAAGCAACTTCCTCTTGTCTCCCCGGACGACCTCTTTCACCGTGCCGCTGACCGGCGAGGTGATGAGGATCTCGGGGTGTTTCTTGTCCGCCAGGACGGGGGAACCTGCCAATACGCGGTCGCCCTCCTTGACCAGGAGCCTCGGAGTGAAGCCCTTGAAGTCGGCGGGAACGATCGCGACCGTGTCAGGAACAACCGTCTTGGAGACGACGGGCTTGGCGCTTCCCTTGATGGGAATGTCCAGACCCTTCTTCAGATCGATGTTGTTTGACATTATTTGGAAACGGTTAAAGTAATTCTACTTTTCAATCATGCAAAGATACCTATTTTTTTAGTATTTTCGCAGCGAATATGGAAAACAATGCAAGTACGATTTTAGAAGGTTTGAACGGCGAGCAGAAGCGGGCCGTTCAGTGTGTGGAAGGACCGGTACTGATTGTTGCGGGGGCCGGGTCCGGCAAGACCCGGGTCCTGACGAGCCGCATCGCTTACATCCTCTCGCAGGGCTGCGATGCGTCCCGGATCCTGGCGCTGACTTTTACGAAAAAGGCAGCCAATGAAATGAAAGAGCGGATCGCCGCCATGGTGGGGGAGCGTCGCGCCCGCAGGTTGCGGATGGGGACCTTCCACTCGGTCTTCGTGCGATTCCTGCGCGAATATGCGGAAGCGCTGGGCTATCCCGAGTCTTTTACCATTTACGACCAGAGTGACTCGACCAGCGCCGTGAAGGCCTGCATCAAAGAGCTTCAGCTGGACGACAAGGTCTATAAACCCAAGGATGTGCTTTCGCGCATCTCGATGGCGAAGAACAACCTCGTCACCGAGGCGGCTTATCGGAACAATCCTGCCATCCTCACGTCTGACCAGCATGGCAAGCGGCCCCGCCTTTGCGACGTCTATTCGCTATACCAGCAGAAATGCCGTCAATCCGGCGTGATGGACTTCGACGACATCCTGCTCAATATGAACATCCTGCTGCGCGACTTCCCGGCGGCGCTCGAGTCCATCGCTTCCCGCTTTGATTACATCCTGGTCGATGAGTATCAGGATACCAATTACGCGCAGTACCTGATCTTGAAGAAACTGGCCCAATGGCACCGCAACCTTTGCGTGGTGGGTGATGACTCGCAGTCCATCTATGCGTTCCGCGGGGCCAAGATCGAGAATATCCTCAATTTCAAGAAAGACTATCCGGAGTGCAAGACCTTCCGGCTGGAGCAGAACTACCGTTCCACGCAGACCATCGTCGATGCGGCCAATTCCCTGATTGCGCACAATGAGGGACGCATTCCCAAGGAATGTTTTTCGCGGGCCGAGGCGGGAGACAAGATCCGCATCATACGCAGCGGCAGCGAAGTAGAGGAGGCGATGATGGTCGCATCGACCATCCTGGAGCGGATGCGTGAGAAGAAAGCGCAGTATCAGGATTTCGCGATCCTGTACCGGACCAATTCGCAGTCCCGCGCCATCGAGGAAGCCCTTCGCCGGCGCAACCTGCCCTACATCGTTTATTCCGGCAACGCCTTTTTCGACCGGGCTGAGGTCAAGGATATGATGGCGTATTTCAAGTTGTTGGTCAATCCCAACGATGACGAATCTTTCAAGCGGGTGGTCAACAAACCCGCCCGCGGGATCGGTGATACTTCGCTGAACGCCCTTTCAGCGGCGGCACGCGCCAAGGACATGAGTCTTTTCCGTGCTGCTTTTGAAAAGGACCTGGAAGCGTATGGTCTCCGGAATGCCGCCGCCCTCAAGATCCTTGCCTTTTGCGGGATGATAGGGAAGCTGGCCGACCGTGCCGCGCTTACCGACGCCCATGAGCTGGCACTGCGGATTGCGGACCAGTCGGGGCTTTATGCCTTTTATAAAGAAGATACGAGTATTGAAGGGCTGTCCCGTTTTGCCAATGTGGAGGAACTGGTCAACAGCGTGAAAACATTCGTGGAAGAGCGCCAGAATGAGATTCTTGCCGACTTGGAGGATGCCGGAGTTTCGGAGGAACTGCCGCTCGTCAACTTGGGCGACTATCTGGAAAACGTCTCCCTGCTCAGTAACGTGGATGCCACGGACGACGAAGACGCCGGCAACCGCATCGCCCTCATGACCGCCCATTCCGCCAAGGGCCTGGAGTTCCCTTATGTGTTTATCACGGGCTTGGAAGACAATCTGTTTCCTTCCGGCAATATGATTTCCTCCAAGGCCGATATCGAGGAAGAACGGCGCCTGTTCTATGTCGCCCTGACCCGGGCGCAGAAGGAAGTGGTGCTGACCTATGCGGATACACGGATGCGCAACGGTTCGCACGAATCCAATTCGCCGAGCCGTTTCCTGCGGGAGATCGATGCCCGTTACCTGGCCAATCCGCTTGGGGAAGACGATGAGGAGGATGATTTCTCCGGTTTCTCCGGTTTCGGAGGATTTGGCTCCCGTTTCGGCCACGGATCCCGTTTCGGCGGCTCCCGCCCCGAATCTGCGGGCTCCGGTTATCGCTATGGGGCTTCCGGCGGTGTCCGGTATGAGCCGCGTCCGGCCCGGCCGACCGTCAAGGCGGTTCCGGACAAGACGGCGGTCTATGCCGGAAAGGCGGCGGTCCTGAACCGTCCGCTTCCGCCGAAGATCCCGGACGCGGAATTCGTCCCCGTGCCGATGTCGGCCATCAAGGTCGGGCAGCGCATCGAGCACAACCGCTTCGGCGGCGGCCTTGTGGAAGAGATCACCGGCACCATCCCCGAATTGAAGGCGCGGATCAACTTCGACGCCTATGGCGAAAAGGTGATCCTCCTGAAATATGCCAAATTGAGATTTGAAACCAAATGATATTTGTATGAAACGTTTTCTTTCATTGATGATTGCGGCGCTCGCGCTGGTAAGCGCGGTGTCGTGCTCCCGGTATGAGACGGTCAAGAATGACCCGCTCAAGACCAAGATCTACACCCTGGACAACGGCCTGAAGGTCTATATGTCCGTCAATAAGGAGGAACCCCGCATCCAGACCTATATCGCGGTCAAGGTGGGCGGAAAGAACGATCCCTCCGAGACCACGGGCCTGGCCCATTACTTCGAGCATCTGATGTTCAAGGGCACGCCCCATTTCGGCACCTCTGACTATGAGGCGGAGAAACCCCTCCTGGATGAGATCGAGGCCCTTTTCGAGACCTACCGCAAGACCACGGATCCCGCCGAGCGCGAGGCTCTCTATCACAGGATCGATTCCGTCAGTTATGAGGCATCCAAGATTTCCATCCCCAACGAGTATGACAAGCTGATGGCGATGATCGGCGCCCAGGGCACCAACGCCTGGACCTCCCATGACGAGACGGTCTATACGGAAGACATCCCTTCCAACCAGATCGACAACTGGGCCCGCATCCAGGCCGACCGTTTCCGCAACACCGTGATCCGCGGTTTCCATACTGAACTGGAGACCATCTACGAAGAGAAAAACATGTCCCTGACGCAGGACAGCCGCAAGATGTGGGAGGCCCTCGACCAGGCGCTGTTCCCGCACCACCCCTATGGCAAACAGACCGTCCTCGGTACGCAGGAGCACCTGAAGAACCCTTCTATCACCAACGTGAAGAAATACCACGACACGTATTACGTGCCGAACAACATCGCCATCTGCGTGGCGGGTGATTTCAACCCCAAGGAAATGGTCGCCGTGATTGAGAAGTATTTCGGCGATTGGAAACCCAATCCGGAAATCCCTGTCCTCCAGTTTGAGAAAGAAGCTCCCATCACGGCTCCGGTCGTTAAGGAAGTGTTCGGCCTGGAGGCTGAGAATATCGTGGTCGGATGGCCGCTGCCCGGCGCGTCGGATCTCAAGAATACGGCCGTGGCCGAGATTGCCGGCTCCATCCTGAGCAACGGGACCGCCGGCCTGATGGACCTGGACCTGAACCAGCAGCAGAAAGTGCTCGGCGCCTTTGCCGGCACCAATGTCCAGCCGGACTATTGCTCGTTCCTGGCGATGGGCCGCCCCAAGGAGGGCCAGACCCTGGAAGAGGTGCGTGACCTGTTGCTCGCCGAGGCGGCGAAACTCCGCACAGGCGAATTCGACGAGGGGCTGATCGAGGCTACGGTCAACAACCTGCGCCTGGACAAGATGCAGCAGCTGGAGCACAACTCCTCCCGTGCCGGCGCCTATGTGAATGCATTCATCAACGGCGTGGACTGGAAAGATGCAGCGTTGGAGCTGGACCGCTATGCCGCCGTGACCAAGGATGACATCGTCGCCTGGGCGAACGAGTTCCTGCCGGAGAACGGTTATGCCGTGGTGTACAAGCGCCAGGGCGTGGATGACAGCGTCCAGAAGATCGCTGCTCCGAAGATTACCCCGATCGTGACGAACCGTGACCTGCAGAGTGCCTTCCTGACCGAAATCCAGAACACCCCGGTCAAACCGATCGCTCCTTCCTTCGTGGACTTCTCCAAGGATATGAAGACGTTTGAGATCGCCCCCGGCATCGACGCCTTGTATAAGAAGAATGAGCTTAACGATGTCTTCACCCTCCGTTTCGAAGTGAAGACCGGAGCCGAGGAAGATCCCGCCCTTCCCGTCGCGTTCAGTTATCTCCAGTATCTGGGCACGGCCGACATGACCGCCGAGCAGATCGCTTCCCGGATGTACGAACTGGCCTGCAACTTCAGCTTCAACTGCGGTCCCAACCGTACGGTCATCAACCTGTCCGGCCTGGGCGAGAATATGGAGGAGGCGCTCCGCCTGCTGGAGGACCTGATGGTCAATGCCGTTCCGGACGAGGCCATCCTGCAGAACCTGAAGATGGATTCGATGAAGTCCAGGCTGGATGCGAAAAAAGTCCAGCGCTCCTGCTTCTCCGCCCTGCAGCGCTACATCATGTACGGCGGCGATTATGTGAAGAAGATCACGCTTCCCAACGAGGAACTGCTTTCCCTGACCTCGGAGGATCTGCTGCCCAAGGTAAAGGACCTGTTCGGCTGCGAGCACCGGGTGCTGTATTATGGGCCGGATTCCGAGTCTGCTTTGAAGAAGGCGATCCTGGAGAATCACCTGATCGGAGAGGATCTGAAGCCGCTTGAGGATGTGTATCCCACCCGTTTGCTGACCAAGGAGGACAAGGTCGTCCTGGCCCAATATGACGCCAAGCAGCTCTATTATCTCCAGTATTCGGATCGCGGAGAGGCTTTCGACCCTTCCGCTGATCCCGAGGTTTCCCTGTACAATGAGTATTTCGGCGGCGGGATGAACTCCATCGTCTTCCAGGAGATGCGTGAGGCGCGCGGTCTGGCTTATTCCGCTTCCGCATACCTTGCGTCTCCTTCCCACAAGGCTGATACATATCCGTTCATCGCTTTCATTGCGACACAGAACGACAAGATGCAGCAGGCCGTCGAGGCTTTCGACGAGATTATCGAGCAGATGCCCGAGTCGGAGGCCGCTTTCTCGATTGCGAAGGACGGCATCATCTCCCGCCTGCGCACCGAGCGTACGACCGGATTCGGCGTCCTGAATGCTTATGAGGACTGTGAGCGCCTCGGTCTGGAGCGTCCGTTGGACAAGGAACTCTTCGAGAAGGTGCAGGATATGACGCTCGCCGATGTGAAGGCGGCGCAGGAGAAGTGGGTGAAGGGGCGCGATTATACATACGCGATCCTCGGTGACCTGCAGGATATCGACACCAAGTATCTGGCGACCCTGGGCCCCATCCAGGTCGTTTCGCTGGAGGAGCTCTTCGGATATTGATCCTACATCCGCTCTGGAAGCGGGCCGGCAGCCGGTTGCGGACAGCAGAAGCTTAACCCTTCGGGGAATGCTGCCCGCAACCGGCTGCCGGCCCGTTTCATGTCGGGCGCTGAAGGACGGCAGGACGGTGGCCCCCCATTCAGGGAGCGGAGAGTTTTACCCCTTCGGGGGAATGCTCCCTGAATGGGGGCCACCGTCCTGCCGCAAGGCTCGGGCGTCAGTCTTTCCAGCGGTACTCCGTGAGATTCTGAAGGCCGGGAAGGCCATAATAAGACTCGACGATGTCGCCCTGGAGATAGACGGCCTTTCCGAGATTATCCGGATTATCTACCAGGTTGAGGGCATCACGGATGTCTCCCTTCTGCAGCTGAACGGACAGGCATGCGCTCCGGTCAGTCGTGCCGGCCCGCGCCGCCAAGACCAGATTCGTGCGGGAACTGAACGGGCCTTTGAATGAAGCCTTCGACGAACTGAGATCTCCGCCTACGATGTAACCATAGACCCAGACATCCCCGGCACCGATGTTATCCTTCGCTTCCGGAACGCTCATCGCCTCTTCCATATCCTTCCCTTTATCGGTCGAGCCGCCTATCGTGTAGTTCTCGGAACGCCAGTTGAGCGTGGTGTCGACCTTGATCGAAATCCCGCCGCGGTCATTGCCGGCAGGGGAAGAGGAGGCCGCGACACTGATATCCAGCGTGAGCATGTCCCGGGCTGCCAGATCCCGGGTGAGCAGGGTGTTGTCCTTGCCGCCGTCGCTCAGGACCAGCGAAACTTTCCCGGGGGAGAAATATGCGAATCTGCGTTCGGAGTAACTATAGAGCAGCTTCCCTTCCTCCGACTTGAGGTGCAACGATCCGTTCGGATATACACTCAGGAAAGCGGATGCGATCTTGAGCCGTATTCCCGCGTTCAACTGGCGGCAGACCAACTGCACTCGGGTGACCTGCCCGCTTTTTACCGTAACTTGCTGGCTGTCTCCATATTGGGGAGCGGCGAAGGCAGGAGCTTTGAAATCGCCCGAGACGGTGCTTACGTTATAGGTGCCGGCCGCAGCCAGGATGCTTTGGGGCGCTGCCCCGTAAGGACCGTCATAAAGGACGGCCCCCTTGGCTCCGATGACCTTCAACGTAAACTTATTGGTGTCCGGGACACCGGGGGAGGAGCCCCTTGTCTGAAGGTACAGGTCTTCAATGAAAGAGACCTCGATCTTTCCATCTTCGGGCGGGGGAAGGAGAGCGTCGCAGGATATGGCGGCGAAGCACAAAGGGACCAAAAGGAATAGAAGTTTTTTCATGGTTCAAGCTTTTTGTCGTTTGGTGGCAAAGCTAATCCCTTTTCCGGAAGACCGTACAAAAAAACAGATATTTAGCCGTTTGTGCGGAAAAATTCACGAGCCGGACACATCACTGCGCCCGGCCCGCTACTTAACCTAAACTTAAACTATGAAAAACTTCATTGCAAAGATGGAGATTATTTCCAAAAAAACAAATGTTTTTAGTAAAAAATCACATAAAATGCGTTAAAAAAATTCCAAAACGCATAAATATCCATTTTGTGTATATTATTCAGCCTTTTCTTGCCAATTAGCTTTAGAAACGGATTTTATGCGTAACTTAGTCGAAACAAATCCTCACCGATGAAGAAACTCCTGCTCTCTCTCCTGGTTCTGACGCTCTCTTGCCAGTGGCTGGGTGCCCAGCCGCCCCGTGTCCCCGAGTATGTGACTTTTGCCGGCGAGACGGTCCGGTTCGACCGTTCCGACCTGTACGAAAGGATGGACCGCGAGCTGTTGGCCTTTACCTATATGCACACGACCTCCATCTTGATGCTCAAACGCTCGGACCGCATCTTCAAGATTGTCGTGCCGATCCTTCGCCGTTACGGCATCCCGGAGGATCTGAAGTATCTGATGGTGATCGAAAGCAATCTGGATCCGCAGGCATTGTCGCCTGCCGGCGCCGCCGGACTCTGGCAATTCATGGCCGGGGCAGCGAAAGAATTTGGATTGGAGGTCAATGCGAACGTCGATGAACGGTACAACATCGAAAAGGCGACTATCGCAGCCTGCCGCTACCTGAAACGTTCGTACAACCGTTTCGGGGATTGGATGAGCGTCGCGGCAAGCTACAATGCCGGCCCCGGAGCCATCTCCAGCAGGATGGAGGCCCAGAAGGAGAAGCGGGCGGCCGACCTCTGGCTGCTCAACGAGACCTCCCGATACATGTTCCGGGTCCTCGCAGCGAAGATGCTGTTCGAGGACCCGGCTGAATTCGGTTTCAATGTGCCCGAGGAGGACCGTTATCCGGTCATCGGGGTGAAGGAGGTCGTGGAAGTGAGCGACCCGATCGAGGACCTGACTGCTTTCGCAAAGGAGCACGGCGTCAGTTTCGCCCAGCTCAAGAGAGCCAATCTCTGGCTGCGGGAGTCAAAACTGAACAACAACTCGCACCGGAATTACGAAATCATCATTCCTCGCGACCCTGGCCGCCCTTAATCGATCTCAATCTGGCGGGATACGGGCGTCCGGGTTACTTCTTCCTTCTTCGGAAGCGTAATCGTCAGGACTCCGTCGTTCATCGCGGCAGCGATGTGCTCGACCTCGACTTCCTCAGGGATGATGAAGGTCTGGTGATAGGAAGCGTATGAGAATTCGCGACGGAGGTAGTTCTTTTTCTTGTCCTCCTTGTGCTCCTCTTTCTTCTCGAGGGAAATCACCAGTTCGTTGTCGTTCTCGACGCTGACCTTGAAATCATTCTTGGTCATGCCGGGTGCCGCAATCTCGACCTGATAGTCTTTTTCATTTTCCATGATGTTGACGGCAGGGGAAGCGAACTGCTTGGCAGGGGTCACTCTCCAAAGGTCGTCATCGAAAAACTCGTTGAAAATGCTGGGCAGCCAATCCTGGTTGCGTCTGTGTGCATAATGAACAGGTACCATAATATCAGTCTCCTATACTTTAAGTTTAACTTTCATTTTGTCCCCCGCCACCGTGGCGGGTTCGATGGGATATAAGGCAAAAGAGGGACCATTGCAAAAATGGGTTCAAAAAGTGACATTTTGTCACTAAATAACTGACAATCTGATACTTACGCTGCCATTTTGGCATAATTTCCAAAATGATTACATTTGTGAAAGCGATGGATCAGCGTACCTATATAGCGATTGACTTGAAATCTTTCTATGCCTCCGTGGAATGTGCCGCACTCGGCCTCGACCCCTTGGAGACGAACCTCGTCGTCGCTGATCCCACCCGCACCGACAAGACGATCTGCCTGGCGGTCTCGCCTTCGCTCAAGGCCTATGGCATCGGGGGGCGGGCAAGGCTTTTCGAAGTCATCCAGAAGGTCTCCCGGATCAACGCCGACCGTCGCCGTCACGCTCCGGGCCGGCGTCTCACCGGAAAATCCTCGTACGACCCCGAAGTGCGGTCCGATCCGTCCCTCGCCCTCGACTATATCGTCGCTCCGCCCAGGATGGCTGAGTATATGAAAGTCAGCAGCCGCATTTACGGCATCTACCTGAAGTTCGTTTCGCCCGAAGACATCCATGTCTATTCTGTCGATGAGGTGTTCATCGATGCGACAGAGTATCTTCGGCTCTATCGCTGCACGGCGCACGAACTGGCGATGCGCATGATCCGGGATGTCCTTTCGACCACCGGTATCACGGCCACCGCCGGCATAGGGACCAACCTCTATCTGGCGAAAGTGGCGATGGACATCGAAGCCAAGCACCAGAAGGCGGACAAGGATGGCGTCCGCATCGCTGAGCTGGATGAGATGAGTTACCGGAGACTGCTTTGGAATCATCGTCCTTTGCGCGACTTCTGGCGCGTAGGACGTGGGATCGCCGCCCGGCTCGAGGCCGTCGGCATCGATACGATGGGGCGGCTGGCGCGTGCCTCGCTCGATCCCGGTTGGGAGGCCTGGCTTTACAAGCAGTTCGGAGTCAATGCGGAATTGCTGATCGACCATGCCTGGGGCTGGGAACCATGCACGATGGCTGCCATCAAGGCTTACAAGCCCTCCTCCAACAGCCTGGGGAGCGGTCAGGTGCTCACGAGCGCCTATGATTTTGAAAAGACACGTATCATCGTGATGGAGATGACCGACCAGCTGGTGCTGGACCTGGTCGAGAAACGTTTGCTGACCGACCAGATCGTGCTCAGTCTGGGCTACGATACCGCCAGCCTGTCCGGGCAGGAAAACTATAAGGGCCCTGTCTCGAGCGACTGGTACGGACGGACCGTTCCCAAGCCGGGGCATGGCTCGGTCAATCTGGGCAAGTTGACTTCTTCCACGAAACTGATCACGGAGGCCGTCGCAGACCTTTTCGACCGGATTGCGGACCGGCGCTTGCTCGTGCGCCACGTGGGCGTGACGGCTAACCATGTCGTGCCGGAGGATGGCGTGACGTACCGGCAGCTGGATTTGTTTGAGGAGGTGTCTGAGGAGGACGGGAAGGAGCGCAAGCGGCAGGAGGCGATCTTGGAGATCCGCCGCCGTTTCGGCAAGAACGCCATCCTCAAAGGGATGGATTTCGAGGAAGGGGCTACAACGATCGAGCGGAACCGGCAGATCGGTGGCCACAAAGCGTAGCGCGTATGGAAGACAGGAAAGATAAATACGACGATATCATCAAGCGTCCGCATCCCGTTTCAGCGACGCACCGTCCCATGCCTTTGCAGGACCGTGCCGCCCAATTCTCGCCTTTCGCCGCCCTCACCGGGTTCGATGATGTACTTTCCGACTCAGAGCGGAATGCAATTGAGACGCTGAGTCGCTGATTCCCACAGGCGGACAGCAGACATTGGCGGGACTCCGTTCGCTTCGCTCACTCCGGCCCCTCCCACCGTTTCCTGCGTTCCTGCTTCGCCGGAACTTGTCTCCGGCGGGCCCCATCCCCCTTCCCGTGCCCGGGGGTGGGCACGCCCGCCAATGCCTGCTGCCCGCCTGCGGCAGCGACCGCGTTAAAGGTATTTCGCAAATAGGGCGGCGATGCGGTCTCCGCGGTCCAGGACGCCATTCACCAGCAAGACGGACGTCAGCGTCGCGCTCACGCACAACTTCCCGTCGCTCTTGCGATAGATGTCCTGATCGAAGATGAACCGCACCCCTTCCCGTCGCACATTGAAGCACGACAGGAACTCTTCCTGACCCCGCAGCGGCGTCTTGTACTTGATCGTCACTTCGCTGACGACCATGTCCAAGCCTTCCTCGTGCCACTTCTGGAACGAGAAACCCTCATCTTTCAGCCACTTGTGCCGGGTGGCTTCCAGATAATGCTGGTAATTGGCGTTGTTGACGATACCCTGGATGTCGCACTCATAATCGCGCGTCTCCATTTCCAGGGTGTAGAGGTACTCCTTCATCAATAATTCGCCTCGTGAATCTCGAAGAATGCCTGGGGATGTGCGCAGACCGGGCAGATTTCCGGCGCCTTGGTGCCGACGACGATGTGGCCGCAGTTACGGCATTCCCACACCTTGACTTCGCTCTTGGCGAAAACGGCGGCGGTCTCTACGTTCTTCAGCAGGGCGCGGTAGCGCTCCTCGTGCTGCTTCTCGATGGCCGCGACGCCACGGAACTTGGCTGCCAGCTCCGGGAATCCTTCCTCTTCGGCGGTCTTGGCGAAACCCTCGTACATGTCGGTCCATTCATAGTTCTCACCCGCCGCTGCGGCGGCCAGGTTCTGGGCGGTGTCGCCGATGCCTTCCAGTTCCTTGAACCAGAGCTTGGCATGTTCCTTCTCGTTGTCGGCCGTCTTCAGGAAGAGGGCTGCGATCTGCTCAAAGCCTTCCTTCTTGGCCTTGGAGGCGAAGTATGTGTACTTGTTGCGAGCCTGGGATTCGCCGGCGAAAGCGGCTTCCAGGTTTTTCTCAGTCTGGGTTCCTTTGTACTTGTTGCTCATGGCTTATTGTTTTGGGGTTAATTGGCTCTGCCTTTGCGCGTAGCGGGGAACTGTCGCAGCATTTCTTCCACGGAGAAGTCATCCTCGGGCGGACCGAGGATCTCATCGATCAGATCGTAGGCCTCGTCGTTGAGGTCGAACAACTGAAGCAGTTGCTGCTTTTCGGCACCGTCGGGCATCGCTGCGACGTCTGTATCGTCCGGTAGGGCGTTGTCGATGTCCGTCACCTCCTGCTCGATCCCAAGGACAGTATCCTCGACTTGCGTAAGGATCTCCCGGATGCGCTTGAGGTCCGTGATCATCTTTTGTACGCGCTTGATCTCTTTCGTGTACTTCATTCTGCGTTCTCTTTTTGCTGGGACGCCCGCTGTACCTTGGCTGCCTGCTTCTTCCATTTTTCACGGGCCAGCTGCTGCATGTCCACGACTGCATCCCTCTCGTCCACGATCTCGTCGCCGAGGATGGTCTCGATCACATCTTCCATCGTGAGGATGCCCTGGAATGAACCGTATTCGTTGATGATGATGGCGATCTGCTCTTTTTTCTCCAGCATGCCGTTCCAGACATCTACGATGGGTGTTTCCTCGGGGAAACTCTCCACCTCGCGGCGGATGTCCCGCAGGCGGGCGTCGAAACGGTCCTCAGCCATCAGCTGCAGCGCATCTACGCGCAGGATGTATCCTGTGATGTATTCATCGTTGTCGGCATAGACCGGAATGCGGCTGTGGTGGTAGAATCGACGGTCCTTGTAGAAGGCCTTGATCGTCATCGACTCGGGGGCGATGGCTGCCACGACGCGCGGGGTCATGGCGTCGCAGGCCGTGACTTCATCGATGTTGATCAGGTTCTGGATGATCTCATTCTCATCTTCGTCCAGTTCGCCGGACTCTTCCGCGACATCGGCCATGGCGCCCACTTCTTCACGGGAGATGGCGGTCTCGGAGGCTTTGGGTGTGATCCATTTTTGGAGTTTTTCCACACACCAGACAATGGGGAAGAGCACGATAATCAACAGCCGGATCGCCTTGGCGGCAAAGCCCATCAGGGATTTCCAGTGACTGGTGCCGATGGTCTTGGGGATGATCTCGGAGAAGATCAGGATCAGCAGGGTCATCAAAGCGCTGACCAGGCCGAACCATTGCGAACCGAAGACCAGGGTCGCCTGCTTACCGACTCCCGCCGCACCGATGGTGTTGGCGATGGTGTTGAGCGCCAGGATGGCTGCGATCGGGCGGGACGAATCCAGCTTATACTGCTTCATCAACTTGGCGGGCTTGTAGCCCTCATCCTCCCGCATGGTGATGTAGGAGATCGGGGTGCTCATCAGGGTCGCCTCTAAAATCGAGCAGAGGAAAGAGATGAGCAGCGCGCCCAGCAGGTAGATGATCAGAAGTGCCATATCAGGCTACAAATATAATTATTTGATGGGAATAAGTATATTCTCCATCTCCGCCGCATCCGAGAATTTGAAGCGCGCCGGGATGTCTTGCCAGCCGCGTCCCTTCCAGTCAGCGAGGGCGAAGTCGCAGCCGGCGTCCCTTGCGCAGGCCCAGTCGTGGTCGGTGTCTCCGAAAAAGACCGTTTCCTGGGGGAGGATACGGACTCCCGCGCTCCCGGAAGCCATTTCGATACATCTCAGCAGCGGTTCCGGATGCGGTTTGTGGTGCGGGGTATCCTCGGCGCAGACGATATGGCCCAGATAGGGCACCATTTCGTGCAGGTATTTGTCGTATTCGAATTCGAAATGGCTGCGGGAAGTCACGACACCGGTCTCAATGCCGGTTTCCTTAATCCTTTTCAGCGCATCCAGCACACCCGGGAAGGGGGAGATGTGATGCGAAAGGGCGATGAAGTTTTCTTCCCACCGGTCGCCGAAAGTCTTCGCGTCTTCATAGCCATAGAGTCCCGCCACCTTGTTGCTCGGGATGCCGAAGGCCTTGTAGGCCTCTTCGTAGGGAATATCCCATCCGAGAAGCTCCCGGACCGTGACCACGAGGGACTCTACACCGGTCCTTTCCGTGTCGATCAAGGTCCCGTCTATGTCGAAAACGGCGAGTTTATACATGACGGACCAAAGATAATTGAAAAATAATCGCAAAAAAAGATTGCTGCCTAAGAGTTTGGCACGGAGATTGAAAATGAATCAAGTGAACATTTTTTCATAAGAATAGTTTTTAGGTTAATGAGATTAGTTTTTGGTTAATTAGTGTTAGATTGGTAAAGATGAGCCCCGATGTGATATCGGGGCTTTTCTTTTTCTATTTGCGCCGTACGCCGCGCACCGGTTCGGCGGCGAGGGGATCGTCCGGCCAGGCATGCCGGGGATAACGCCGGCGCAGTTCTTTCCTCACTTCGAAATAGGTGTCGCGCCAGAAACTGGCCAGGTCGGTGGTGAGCTGCACGGGCTTGAAGCCGGGGGAGAGCAGTTCCATGAGGACGGGGCGGCGCCCGCCGTCCACCCGCGGGGTGTCGACCATGCCGAAGCATTCCTGCAGGCGTACCCGCAGGACCGGCAGTTCGGCCCCCTGGCGATAGTCCACGGTGATCCGGCTGCCCGTGGGGACGGTGATGTGGGTGGGGGTAAGGCGCTCGAGCGCTTGCTGCTGCTCGTAGGACAGCAGGCCCCGGAGTACCGCGCAGAGGTCGATCCGGTGCAGCTCGTCGGCCGTGGGGGCGAGGCCGAGAGTCGCGGCGTACGGCGGCAGCCATTCGCCGGCCCGCGCCAGGACGGAGTCCGTGTCCACGGCGGGCAGTCCGAGCTCCGGATGCCAGGCGGCGAGGGTCGCGATGCGGCGCTGCTCCCTTGCGACGTCCTCCGACCAGTCAAACATCGACCGTCCGTCCTTGCGGGCGGCTTCGCACAGGGCTTTTGCCGCCGCTTCGCGATACGCGGGCCCGAGCGGCCGGGACCGGACGGTCAGTGCGCCGATGCGGTCCTCTTCCCGCGCGACCATCGCGCCGCGTTTGGCGTCCCAGGCGATGCGCGGGCGTTTGACGGAGAGCGACGGGAGCACATCCGGAGAGAGAGGCGCCGCGAGGAAGATGCGTCCGGCCTCGCCCGGACGGACGTTGAGGTCTGCTGCGGCGAGCCATTCACAGGCGCCTAGCGTATCCGCGCCGTCCAGGCAGGCGCGGTCTCCGGAGGAAAGCGCGTAAAGCCCGTAGCCGCCTTCGAGGGAGCGGGCGATGCGTTCGGGATAGGCCGCGGCGAGCAGGGCGCCGACGGCGAAAGGGTCGGGGCGCGAGTCATCTGCTTCGACCCGGACGAGATGCCGGTATTGCTCCGATATCCGTGTGAGGCGTCCCCAGATCCCCTTGGAGGCCTTTTTGCGGCGGGCGTCCCGCAGGGCGGCGATGCGCAGGCAGAGGTCGGCGCCGACGCCTTCCGCGGCCAGCGGATCCTTCTCTTCCAGCAGGGCGGCGATGTCGCAGGCGAGGGCCTTCTGCTCCGGACCGTCGGAGAGGACCAGCATGTGGGCGATACGGGGATGGCAGGGGAATGCGGCCATCTTCCGCCCGACCGCCGTGATCCGACCCTCTTCGGAGAGGGCGCTCAGCAGGGTCAGCAGGCGCCTGGCCGACACGAGCGAGGAGGCCGGGGGCGGGGTCAGCCAGGGCAGTTCTTCCGCTGAGGAAGCGCCCCAGGCTGCGATGTCAAGGACGACGGAGGAAAGGTCGGCCTCCAGGATTTCCGGCGTGCGGTTTTCCGCCATCCTCGTCTCGGTCGCTTCGGACCAGAGCCGGTAGCAGACGCCCGGGGCGACCCGGCCGGCGCGTCCCGTGCGCTGGGTGGCCATGTCCCGGCTGATGCGCACCGTCTTCAGGCCGCTCAGGCCGGTGCGGGGGTCGTATTCCATCTTGCGGCACAGGCCGCTGTCCACGACGGTCCGCACTCCTTCGATGGTCAGCGATGTCTCGGCGA
>JAEEGF010977757.1_pt1 | contig 16796 bp, 14 predicted proteins | sample 9134171 | NCBI WGS metagenome assembly JAEEGF01 (sample SAMN16246542, study PRJNA631951) | gut metagenome | biome: gut microbiome; feature: rumen; material: AP-attached | host: Bos | place: Iran: Karaj | collected 2018-10
GAGCACCGCAACCATTAAAAACAAATATATTTTTTTCATAAAACCTGTGCTTAATTAAGGGTTGTCAAATCCATTGTTGAAAGTTCCTTGCTACGACGCTGCACAGCATCGCGGAGTTCGTCAAGGTCGAAGCCCCAGCTGTTGCGGCAGTATGCCTTTACGATAGCAAGCTTTTCTTCGAGAATATCGCCACCGTTGTGAGTTGTACCATCCTTATCTGTAGAATTACCATCTGCTACAGCAGCATCCCACCACTCCTGATCGTGGGTAACGTAGTTTGCAATAAGTTCAACAAAGTCGTCATATTCCATATTGCGTGAGTATTGCGAGATAAAGCCAAGTTGATGAGCCTCAGTCTCAGTGTGCAAATACCAGTCGCCACCAATGTAAAGTCCCTCACAAATCTTTGGAAAGTTAGTATCGTATGGCTTCTTCTGGTGCAGGATATGACCGAACTCGTGGTGCATGGTCTTGAAGTAATAATGGTTCAAACGTTCCATATAATCCTCCTGAGAGAGAAAATAATCCATATTGTTTACCATGTACAGAGTGATAACAAGACCACCCTCGGCAGTACCCAAAACCATTGTACCATCAGTATTATAGGCTGGAGAACCAACAAAATGAATAGTTCTTGGAACAAGCTGGCGAGTAAAGTCTACACCTGCAACCTCATCGTATGCGCCAAACCATACATGCTTGATGATTTTTGCAAGTTTAACGCTCTGGCTGTACTCAGCCGGTGCAAGGTCGTAATCGTAGTCGCTGATGTTATCGTTCAACTTGTAAACCAACTCTACATTATACGGGTCAGTAAAGTTCTTCTGAATCCATTTGTCGAAGTCGTTCTGCTCTGTTCTTGCTGTATCAAAGATACTTCTGTTGTCGAGCGAATCGTCGCTACATGAGACCGATGCGAGGCTCATGCAACCTATCATTGTATATAATAAAAATCTTTTCATGCTAAAATCTTATTATTTGTTACGCGGATTAGCCTTAAGACCTGCAGTCATTACATTGTAAGGAATCTGAATTGCACGTCGTGGATCATCCTTCATCAAAGAGTCAACCACCTGAATGGTATTGTTCTCAACAATACGGTGTCTAACCTCAATTCCGTATCGTTTGATGTCGCCCCAACGCAAGCCCTCGTCAAGGGTAAGAATACGGCGAGCGTAAAGGATGAACTGAATAAGGTTGTCAGCACCCTTAGGCAAAGCGAAAGTTGGATTAAGTTCCTTCTTGATTGTCGGCTTCTCTGCAGTATAATATTCTATATTATCATAGAAATTATTGATGACATCCTCACTAAGAACGACCTTACTTTTTGTATAGTTGTTCTCGAATACCTGCATATCGGCAATAGACTTTGCAAAATCGCCCTTCAAAGCATACGCCTCGGCACGATCGAGCAAAACGCCATCGGTATTGAAGGCATTGACAAGAGTATGCACATAACCAACACCTGCCGCAACATCAGTATACTCAAAGTACTGACCGACCTTGCGCATAATGCACTTAGGAATATCTGAATAGTTTGCTGCCTGATGATAAAGCACGGACGAAGAACCCCATACTCCGGTAGACTGGCATGTCTCTGTTTTTGCTATAGTCTCATTGTGAGTGTACTTTTCGTTGGTTGAAGTAGGATAACAGTATCTACCCCATGTTGAATAAGTATCATAGATCAACAGATTTGCCTTATCATCTGCATCAAAATACGCGTTTGGCTGAATCATCTTATTTCTTTCAAGTTTTCCATAAGACTGCCAGTCGCGAAGCACAGATGTCGGATTAGAACCGAGAACCTGATTTGCACACTCAATAGCTCTGTCGTACTTACCATAATACAGGAAGAAACGTGTAGCAAAAGCGTATGCTGCACTTCTGTTAAAGTGATACTTTGGCACAGAGTAAGCATCGTCGCTGATAAGAGGAAGACCCGCCTCGATATCCTCTGCAATATTCTCATAAACAGAGCCTAATGTTCCACGCTCATAAGTTGGAGATACAGTCTTTTCAGAAGCCTTCATATAAGGAATACCAAGTTCCTTGTCCTTGCCAGCCTCGGTCCAAGTGTTACAGAAAATATAGCTTAGGACAAAATGACTATATGCACGGCAAATAAGAGCCTCGCCACGCTGCGGATTCAAATCTTCAGGGTTGCCCAACTTGTCGATTGATTCGAGAGCAAGGTTTGCGGCTGCAATGGCAGAATAGCAGGCATCCCATAAATTCTGTTCACTGTCATTATCCTCTTCCTTTGTATCCTTCCATTCCCATGCATCCTGAAGGAAACGGTGATAAGGAGAATACTTTGAACCGTTATCGTCGATATTGTCGCTGGCAAACTCGGCAATCATCTGGAAATTATTCTTAGGATATGCCGTTACCAACAATTTTGAAATCTTATCCTTTGAGTCGACCTCGGTACGGTTATCTGGAGTTTCGTCGAGATAGCTATCACATGAACCAAACATCAGTGCCGAAACTACGACTCCCATTAAATAGTATGTTTTTTTCATCTTAATTCTCTTTTAAATTATTACAAACCTACACGAACTGTAAATGTGAACTGCTTTGGCACAGGTGCAGCAACACCACCTGAGTTAAAGAACTCTGGGTCCTGACCCTTCAGCTTAGAATCGCTGTAGATTAGGAACAGGTTGGTAGCCTGCAACTTGAGTGAAAGATTGTTAATCTTTATGCTCTCGAGCCAAGACTTAGGGAAATCGTAAGAGAGTGAAACCTCCTTCATTCTTACGAAATCGCCCTTTGCTACTCTCTGGTCGCAATAGTTGTATGAATTATAAGCATACTTGTAATCGTTATTAGCGTTGTACTGACGTGCACTCAACAGTACAGGAACATTTGTTATGTTCTCATCGCCCGGCAATGTCCAGCGATCCATAAAATCCTTAGTCATTGAGGTAAGGTCGAGGTCACGATATCTAGCCTTGAACACAGGGTCGAGACGAATAACGTTACCGCCAGAGTAAGTAATATAAACATTCAGTCTCAGATTCTTGTAAGTGAATGTATTACCGATACTACCTGTAAATGTAGGGTCTGTAGGACCTTCGTACTTCAAGAATTCTGTTTCCTCACGTTCCTGGAAGTAGATTCCATCAATAGTTGTCTCTGTACGGTCAACATCTGTGTAGAATGAAGGAAGACCATCTTCTGTAAGACCTGCAAATGGAATAGAGAACAAACCGCGAACAGGATAGCCCTCTACAGCGAAACCAGAACCTGTAATAAGGTCGATGATACGAGAATTTGACTTTAGGCTTGTCACCTCATTTTTAGCAAGTGAGTAAATCAAATCTGTGTTCCAAGAGAAGTTCTTAGTCTTGATGTTCTTTGAAGAAATAGTGAACTCAACACCATGAGACTTCATAGAAGCCACGTTTGCCTTCTTCTGGGTAAGACCGCCAACACCCATAGTGTTGATAATACCGATAAGGTCGAAGTTGTTACGCTTGTACCAGTCTACAGCGATATTCAGACGGTTGTCGATGAAACCGAACTCACCGCCGATATTGAACTCGTGCTTCTTCTCGTAAGTAAGCTCGCTGTTCTCCAAATCGTCGATATACAAACAGTTCTCCTGAATGTTTGTGAAAGGACGGAATGGAGTCTTGCTCTTTACAACAACCATTGAGTTTGTTACATCCTGCGGACCACGGTCGGCAGTAAGAGAGTAAGAAGCCTTGATTGTTGCATGGCTGAATGCAGGCTTCAGAGCCTCGAAGAACTTCTCCTCGTGTGCGTTCCATGCACCAGACACGTTCCAAGTAGGCAACCAGCGTGCGCTACGGCTCTTACCAAGTTTGTTTGTACCCTCATAGCGGACAGTTCCGTTAAGAGTGTACTTACCAGCGTAGTTGTAAGTAAGGTTTGCGAAGAATGCAGCACTACGCATACGAGTACGCTTCAAAGAATAGTATGGGTCAGTACCACGCTCGATACCCTGTTTGAAAAGTTCGTACATATAGTAAGGAGTCTCGCCCATAGAATACTGCATACCAACACCGTTAAAGTGGCTCTTTGAACGGTCGATGGCACTTGTCTCCATACCACCGAAGAGGTTGGTAAAGTGCTTCTCGCTCCAAACATGATTCCAGTTTGCAGTTGCACGGAAGTCTGTGCCAAGAGTCTTGTAATCGTCTCTCATATAGAAACCGCCGACTGGCAAAACAGAGATTGGCAACGCATAAGGATCGTCAGGATTCTTATACAGATAGTTGTTATTGTCTCGAACCTGCGAATCCCACATTGCGCGATATGCCAAAGCTTGATTACTCTCGTCGGTAATATAATGCTCCTGTGAAGAAGTAGAATACTTAACCGCACCAACAACACCAAGCTCGAGCTCGCTGATTGGCTTCCACTTCAACTCACCCTGCCACTTCATATCGGCAACGTTGAGTTCGATATAGTTTTCCTCAAGCTCCTTGAGTATATTGAAATCTGCATAGTTACGAGTATAAGTCTCGGTTGGAGACATAGCTCTTGATGTATTCAGCGCGTAAGAATAAGGGTTGATATCGAAATCACGCTTAACCTCACCACTTACCGCATCAATGTTCTGACCGAGTGTACCCGGTGCATTCTGCTTACGGTATGATGCATTGCCAAGAAGGTTGAGAGTAAGATTCTTGGTAATGTTGTAAGAAGAGTTGATATTAGCAGTATAACGGTTAACCTTGCTCTGCTTGTACCATCCCGGATCGGTCATTACAGAAAGAGAGGCATAGAGCGAAGAACGGTCTGTACCAGTTGAGATGCTGATAGAGTGGTTCTGCATGATGCTGTTTGTAAACAACTCGTCGAACCAGTCGGTATTACGATACTCAGCCTCGCGGAGATATGCAGCGCGAGCCTCTGGAGTATTCTCAAGACCGAAAGTACCAGTAGTTGGGTCGTAAGTATTGATGAGCTTATACATTCTACCGTACACACCGCTACCTTCAGCGTGGTAAACATCGTTGAAGTTAAGCCAGCCCTTCTCTTCCATCTCCTTGTATATAGCCATCTGCTCCTGTGAGTTCATGATGTTGAAGTTGCGGTAGCTTGGCTTCAGACGCATAGTGAACTCGCCAGTATAGTTAACATGGCTCTGTCCTGCCTTACCCTTCTTTGTAGTGATTACAATCACACCAGCCATGGCGCGAGCACCATAGATAGATGTAGCGGAACCATCCTTCAAAATCTGCATGCTCTCGATATCGTCTGAGTTCAGACCAGAGATTGCAGAGCTGACAAGAGTCTCGGCATCACCTGATGACAAGGCATCGGCGCTAACCTCAACGGCATCTTCCATAACCACGCCATCAACAACCCAAAGAGGGCGGCTGTTACCGTAGATAGAAGTAGCACCACGAACGCGAATCTTTGGAGCAGTACCGAATGTACCAGATACGTTCTGCACAGACACACCAGCTGAACGACCTTCGAGCGAACGGCTGATATCAGCCATACCGTCGAGCTTCATATTCTCAGCCTTGAGCTGTGATGTAGCACCAGTAAACATACGCTTGTCCATGCGCTGCATACCTGTTACAACAACTTCGTCGATAACCTTGCTGTCGGGTTCAAGAACCACCTTAACGTTCGACTTGATTTGAACTACCTGAGTCTTCATACCGAGATATGAAACCTCGAGACTCTTTGCACTTGACGGAATTCCTGTAAGACTGAATTTTCCGTTTAAATCACTAATTGTTCCCAAGGTTGTTCCTTTTACCATTATCGAAGCACCAACAACAGGCTCGTTGTCTTCTGCCGAAATAACAATACCAGAAACCTTAGAAACTTGCGCACTACTAATTGCCGAAAAGCAAAAAAGCAGTAATGAGCAAAGCAACAATACTTTTCCTCTCATTGTCTTTTAGTAAAATGATTTTAATGTTTTATAATATAATCTCTCGACGCAAAATTATAAAAAACAAACATATAAATGCATAAATTTATTATTTTTTTACGTCAAATAACAAAAATATAACATTTTTATGGTATTTTTTAAACCTTTGAGGACTTTTTGGGGACATTTTTGCCTTCCGAACATCTGATATATAAAATCTGTTTTCGCTTTCTTTTTGACTATTTTTAACAAAAATAACTTACATTTACACTTTCAGATTACCGTATAAAAAATGATTTCAGGTATGAAAAATGATTTTTCACCATTTAAGTTTCAGGACAAAAAAATAAGCCATAACTGCCGACATTATAATCGGAGTTATGGCTTTCTTACTTATCTGTTATTTATCACTAACTGATGCTGCAATTACAGCACCTTCTTGTACAACTCTATAATTTCAGCCTCTGTTACATCGCGAGGGTTGCCCGGAGTGCAGACATCGGCAATAGCCTGAGCCGCAAGAGCAGGAATGTTCTCCTCCTTGATGTTGAGGTCGCTCAAGTGCTGTGGAATTCCAACCTTTATAGACAATGCACGAACGGCATCTACGGCTGCCTGTGCTGCCTGCTCGGCAGTCATGCCTGTTGTATCAACACCCATAGTCTTGGCAATAACGCCAAACTTCTCGATACACTTAGGCATGTTGAACTCCATGATTGTTGGGAGCAACAATGCGTTTGCCACACCGTGAGGAATATCGAACAGCGAACCCATTGGGTGAGCCATTCCGTGAACAAGACCAAGACCTACGTTAGAGAATGCCTGTGCTGCGATGTACTGAGCCAGTGCCATTCCCTCGCGACCTACCGGGTTTGTAGGCTCTTCGACAGCAAGAGGAAGATTCTCGGCAATCATCTTGATAGCCTGAAGTTCGTACATATCGCTCATAACCCATGCACCCTTAGTGATGTAGCCCTCGATAGCGTGAGTAAGAGCATCCATACCTGTTGCAGCAGTCAAGCCCTTTGGAAGGGTGTACATCAACTCAGGGTCTACGATTGCAACGGCTGGAATATCGTTAGGGTCAACGCAAACCATCTTAGCCTGACGCTCCTCGTCGATGATAACGTAGTTGATTGTTACCTCGGCACCAGTTCCGGCAGTTGTAGGAAGAGCGATGATAGGCACCGACTTGTTCTTTGTAGGAGCACAACCCTCAAGAGAAACAACATCGCTGAACTCAGGATTATTGCTAACGATACCGATACCCTTTGCAGTATCCATTGACGAACCGCCACCAATAGCGATAAGACAGTCGGCTCCCGACTTCTTGAAAGCCTCTACGCCCTGCTTAACATTTGTAACTGTTGGATTTGGCTTAATCTCACTATATATCTCGTAAGGGAAACCTGCTTCGTCGAGAACGTCTGTAACCATCTTGGCTGTACCAACCTTCAGCAAGCCCTTATCTGTAGCCACCAATGCCTTGTGCAAGTTCAGTCTCTTTAGTACTGCAGGCAACTCCTTACGGCAACCTGCGCCGAAGTATGAAACTTCGTTCAATATAAATCTTTGTGCCATTTGTATTGATTATAGTTTTTATTTATAAATAGTGTATGTAAATTATCTAATTAAAATAGTATTTGTATTAAAATTATAGTGTGACAAAGATAGTCTGTTTTTCTGAAAACCGACAATATGTTTTTGATTTTTTTAATGTGTTTTTAGACACATTTAGCGTCCGATGCGGTCGAGGTGCATCCAGTTTCCCCACTTGAAACGGCACAGGAATATCACTCCCCTGAAACAAAGTTCGATGCACATAGCAAGCCAAACGCCGTTAAGACCGTAGACTGGCGCAAGGAAATAGGCAAGGGTAAGGCGTACAATCCAGATGCTGCAAAGATTCATGGTGCACGGCACAAGCGTATCGCCTGCGCCCACAAAAACGCCGTAGCACACGATGCTGGCAGCAAACATAGGCTCGGCAAAGGCTTCGATGCGAAGCGCACTTACTCCAAGTTCGAGTATCTGCTGATTGTCGGTCATGAAGCCAATCATATAAGGTGCGGCAAAATACATAACCACGCCCATCAGAGCCATAACGCACATTCCCATCGTTATGGTTATGCGAGCCAACTTTCGGGTTAGCGAGATGCGCATAGCACCAAGTCCCTGTCCGATAAGGGTTGTAGAAGCCTCACTTATTCCGTAGCCCGGCATGTAGCAAAGACTCTCTGCCGTTATGCCAAACGAGTTTGCCGCAATTGAGAATGTGCCGAGAGGCGCAACAATTCGCGTAGCCAAAATCTGTGCGCCGTTGAACATTATTCGTTCAATACCAACCGGCATTCCAATATGAAACGCCTTGGCAAGCACATCCTTCTTAGGAAGGAAACTGCCCTTCTCGCGCGTAAGCCTCAAATCAGAAGAGATGAACACGGCATAGCCAAGCATGAGTATTGCCGATGTGGTAACAGCCGCAGCCGTTCCCCACGCCGCTCCGACAACGCCCATATCCATGACGAAAATAAAGAAGTAGTTGAAGAGCACATCGAAGAAGCACATCGATATATTCACCGCACTCGGAAACTTAAGGTTTCCGCTGCAACGGATAACCGCTCCGGCCACGATCTTGAGTTGTAAAACAGGGATGAAGCACGCATAAATAAAGAAATAGTCTGATGCTCCCTCAACTATTTCGGGCGAACCGCCCAGCCATACCGGCAACTGTCCGCTGATGGCAATGGTTATAGAACCAAGAAATATTCCGAAGGCAAGACAAACGGTTATTGCCTGACGGAAGATTTCTCTTGCCCCTACCCTGTTGTTTGCCCCCATCATGTGGGCCACTTGAACGGCAAAACTTGTAGACACCGAGGCACACAAGCCCGAGCAGAGCCATATTGTAGTGCTCATCAGTCCCACCGAAGCCGATGCCTCCGCACCGAGGCTACCAACCATCGATGCGTCGATATACGACATCACCACGTTCGACATCTGCGACAAGATGGATGGAATACTCAACATCACAGCAAGCAAAATCTGCTGCTGCAATGTTAGTTCCTTACCGTCTCTAATCATCTGGAGAAGGTAGGAAGTACCGTTTTCTTTCCCAAACAGAGCCATTAAACTCTTTGTGTTCTTGCCTCTACAACGTTAACAACATAATCGCCAAGTTTTTCGCACTCAAGAATGATATCCATATAGTGAACACCAAGCTGATAGTCGTACTTTTGGTCGTTTACGTCGATAATATTCTGTGTCTTCAGTTGTGTACGGAAGTTGTTTATCTCGTTCTCGATGTTGTATGTCGAATTTACATCTCTGTGGCGGTCTTTCAGCACAACCATCATCTGCGAGAGAGCCTTGTCGGTAAGGTCGAACATCTGATGAACATGGTCGAGTTGTCCTTCGGTTAGCGTCTTCTTCTCGGTGTAGCAATGGTTTATCGTGCGCGCAAGGTTGAAGCAACTGTCGCCGATGCTCTCAATCTCGGTAATCTCGCGCAGCATGATGCGTATTTTCTGCTTTGTGTCGTCGCTGAGTCGTCCCTCACTCACCTTATTAAGATAGTTGGCAATCTCAACCTCCATATTGTCGCAGATGCCCTCATACTTCTCAATTCGGGCAAAGAGTTTGTTGAAGTCGCTCTGCTTCTCGGTGTGCATAAGCGTGCGCACAAGTCCGAACATCTTCTGCGAACGAACGGCAAAGTTGTTGATTTCCTTCTGAGCCTCGAGAACCGAAAGTTCGGCAGTAGACAAGATACCACCGCTGATGAAGTTGAGTCTGAACTCGTCGTCCTCGTCCTGATTCTTAGATACGATTACGCGGCACACGAGTTTCTCGATAAACTTGATGAACCATATCAAGATGAGCACGTTACATACATTGAAAGCTGTATGGAACGTTGCCAGAACGAACGTAAGTTTTCCAGCCTCAGAAGCTGCATCGGCTCCTGTAAGAGTTACGTCGTAGCCCACAAGCGAGCACACCATGTTTACGAACGGCTTGAAGCAGATGAGCACCCAAAATACGCCGAACAAGTTGAAGAACATGTGGGCGAAGGCAGCTCTGCGCGCCTGAGTGTTGGCTGTGAGCGCGGCGATATTTGATGTTACGGTTGTACCGATATTCTCGCCCATAACAAGCGCAATGCCTTGATAGATTGGCAGAACGCCCTGCGAGCACAGAATCATGGTTATTGCCATGATGGCAGCAGAACTCTGCACGCACATAGTAAGGATACTGCCCAACAAGAGAAAGAGCAGAATACTAAGGAATCCGTAGTTGCCAGTTGACGCAAAAAAGTCGAGCACCATCTGATTATGTCCCAAATCCATGTCTACGGCATTCTGCCTCAACATACCAAGACCGAAGAAGAGGAAGCACAAGCCAAAAATAAATTCGCCGAGACTTTTGCGTTTCTTGGAATAGTTAAACGCTAAAGCCACGGCGAACATAGGAAATACATAATCTGCAATATTAAAATTGAAGCCTGCCGACATTATCCATGCAGTGAATGTAGTACCGATATTGGCACCCATAATTACAGAAATTGCCTGTACCAACGTAAGCAAACCTGCATTTACAAAACTGACAGTCATCACGGTTGTTGCGGTTGATGATTGAATGGCTGCGGTTATAAAGGCTCCGGTAAACAGTCCCGTCACCCTATTCGTCGTCATTGCACCAAGGACATGGCGCAAATGACTACCTGCCATCTTCTGAAGACCCTCGCTCATTACCTTCATACCATACATTAGAAGAGCCAGACAGCCTATCAGCTTCAAAAAGATAAATATTGACATAAGAATGTTTAATATTATAAAAATCTGTTGCAAAGATAAGCAAAAACTTTGGTTAATCTACAAGACTATATTCAATATTTAGTGTACCAAAGTACGATTTTGCAGACTCACAAAATCTGTTTCTACCTTAAAATCCGCATTGTTTATGAATCCTGAAAATCAATTAGGTATTGAAATCTCTCTTATTTGCACAAAGAAAAAAGACCCAGAAATCTGAGTCTTTCACTTGAGCGGAAAACGGGACTCGGACCCGCGACCCCAACCTTGGCAAGGTTGTGCTCTACCAACTGAGCTACTTCCGCATTTGCTTTAGTTCTGAAAAGCGATGCAAAGATACGACATTTTTTTTATCCTGCAAATTTTCGGACTTCTTTTTTGCCGATATTTTTCAAAATTCTCGATTTTTTGCAGTTTTTACCTTTTATAAAAAAAATGAGTTCTGGGATAAAAAACACAGTTTTCCTATATCACATTTCTTCGGGATGCCTTCGGGTTTCGTTCGGGATTTCAGCTTTTAGAATGACTGCAATCAACGAGCTGATTTTTGGATTCGAGTATAAAGAAAGTGCAGAAACCTCGGTTGTGTTTCTGCACTTTCTGATTTTATTTTCCAAGTTCTTCGAGAACATACTTGCCCGGAGAATAATTCTTCAAGACCCAAAGAATATAGTCGGACGAGACAACGATGTTTCGGAGAGTATGAGGATTTGAGTAATAAATGCTCGACGCGCTGCTGGCGGTGCGGTCGAAATTCAGTCCTATCAACTCGCCCTTTGCGTTTACCACGGCACTTCCGCTGTTGCCAGACGATGTTTCGGCATTTGTGGTGAAACATGCCACCGGAAGAGCATCCTTGCTATTCTCGAGAAGTTGGCGGAACTTATCAGATACCTTATAATTTACCGCTTATAAATCGGAAGAAAAATAGTAAAAAATCTGTATTTTTTGTTTACAAAAGCATTTTCATTTTTTAAGGTTATCACTTCAAAGGCGTTTTTATTTACATTCTGATATTATTGCCGGCACATAAAAAAACGGCTCGGAATCAGTTATAAACCTGAACCGAACCGTCTACCGACTGAGTAACTCTGTATTTCCACAACGGCCTGCCTTTGCCTTCGACAACTATCCCTCCGTTGTTTAAGTCGTACTGATTGCCGCAGCGCGTACATTTGGCAATGCCCTTGTCATCGAACTGGACCCGCGCACTTTCCAAATTGCACTCAGGACAAGCCAAATCGTAGCACACCAACCCAAGGTTATCGTTGTTGAGCGTCGGCGTGCCGAGAATCAATCCGCCAAGCCCCAGATACGTCGACAGCAGTTTTGCCTCGGTGAGCGTCTGCGTGTGGGTTGAGCCGTCCATCTTCGTTATCAGAAGTTTCGAGCTACCATTCTTGCGTATGCTGATGAATTGCCCCATGCTCTGCGCCACATTATACGGCGAGAACGACATGTTGCAGCCGAAATTAACCTTGTAACTTGAACCTGAATTATAAACGTCGCCGCACGCCGTTGTCCAGAGACATAGCATCAACGCCAAAATTGTTTTATATGTTTGTTTCATATCACACTTTTAACATCATCGGACTTGCGCATTTCGTTTGCAATGCGCAAGTCCGATTCATAATCAGAACGAAAGAACAGGGTCTTTTAGTATGTCCTCAATCTGCGAAAGTTCCTCGGCCGAGAAATCGAGGTTATCGATACATTTTATATTATTATTCAGTTGTTCAACCGAACTTGCGCCGATAATCACCGATGTCATTCGCTCATCTTTCAGAATCCACGCCAAAGCCATCTGCGCCAACGACTGTCCGCGCTTCTTCGCAATCTCATTCAGTTTTATCGATGCCGCAACGCGTTCTTCCGACACCTGTCCTTTCTGCAAGAAGCCAGTCTCTCTCGCTGCGCGCGAATGTTCCGGAATGCCGTTCAGATAGCGGTCGGTAAGCAATCCCTGCGCCAGAGGAGAGAATGCCACTACGCCCGAACCATTGTCGGCAGCGCACTTCAGCGCTCCGCCCTCAACCTTGCGGTCGTACATGCTGTATCGGTACTGACTTACAAGACACGGAACTTTTGCCTCGCGCAGAATGTCGTAGCATCTCTGCTGCAAGTCGAGCGGATATTTTGATATGCCCACATAGAGAGCCTTGCCTTGGCGTACAATGTCGATAAGAGCCTGCATCGTCTCCTCAACCGGCGTTACGCCGTCATATCGGTGGCTATAGAAGATGTCGAAATATTCAAGTCCAGTACGTTTCAGACTCTGATTGATGCTCGCCATCAGATTCTTGCGCGAAGAGCCGTCACCATAAACGCCCTGCCACATCTCGTGACCAGCCTTTGATGTAATGAGCATCTCGTCGCGATGCGAAGCCAGTTCGTTTCTTAGAATCCTGCCGAAATTTGTCTCTGCCGAGCCGGGCGCAGGACCGTAGTTGTTAGCCAAATCGAAATGGCATATTCCTTGGTCGAAAGCCGACACAACAATATCGGTGGCAACCTTGAAGTCGTCTACATCGCCGAAGTTATGCCACAAGCCGAGCGACACAACAGGCATCTGCACGCCGCTCCTTCCACAAAATCTGAATTTCATAAAGGTATAGTATTATAGATTATAAAAAAAGGATTGAAGAAAAGAACGGCACGCCATCTTCTTCAACCCTCTGAAATATTTTTCTGTTTTTTATCTGCCAAGCAAGGCATTCTCGGCATCAACCATCGTCTTGAAATTGAAGCCACTCACAACCTCGCTCATCAGAGCCTGAATCTGCTCGTTGCACAAGTTTCCGATGCTGCCCTCGTGAGTGTGGTGGATATCCTTGTTAGGTTTGAAGTTTCCAGCCTCAATATCAAGTCCCACCTTCTTGTAGGCATCGCGGAAAGGCATTCCGCTTGCAGCCAGTCTGTTCACCTCCTCAACGCTGAACATATTGTCGTAGCGCGAATCGTCGAGAATATTCTCGTTCACCTTCATCTTGTTGATGATGTATGAAGTCATCTTCAGACAATCCTTCAACTCCTTAAAGGCAGGAAGGAACACCTCCTTTATTATCTGCAAGTCACGGAAATATCCGCTTGGCAAGTTATTCATTATGAGCATAATCTGCTGCGGAAGCGACTGAATTTTGTTACACTTGGCGCGAGTAAGTTCAAACACATCAGGATTCTTCTTGTGAGGCATGATGCTCGAACCCGTAGTACACTCATCAGGAAGCTTCACGAAGGCGAAATTCTGACTGTTGAACATGCAGGCATCGAAGGCAAGTTTTGCAATCGTTCCGGCAATCGAAGCCATGGCATACGCAACGTTGCGCTCCGTCTTGCCGCGTCCCATCTGTGCATAGACCACGTTATAGTCCATCGAGTCGAAGCCCAGAAGCTTAGTGGTAAGCGTGCGGTTCAGCGGAAAAGAAGAGCCATATCCGGCAGCCGAACCGAGAGGGTTGCGGTTGGTAATCTTAAACGCTGCCTGAAGGAACATCATATCGTCTACCAAGCCCTCGGCATACGCTCCGAACCACAGTCCGAAACTCGACGGCATGGCAACCTGCAAGTGAGTGTAGCCCGGCATCAGCACGTTCTTGTACTTGTTGCTCTGGGCAATCAGCTCGTTGAACAGCACCTCTACCTCTTCGGCAATCTCCTTAATCTCGGCACGAGTAAAAAGCTTCAGGTCGACAAGCACTTGGTCGTTGCGCGAGCGTCCGCTGTGAATCTTCTTGCCCATGTCGCCAAGTTTGCGCGTAAGCATCAGTTCAACCTGCGAGTGTACGTCCTCAACACCGTCCTCAATCACGAACTCGCCCTTTTCGGCAAGCCGATAGATATTCTTCAACTCGGAAAGAAGTTTCGGAAGTTCGTCGGAGCCAAGCAGTCCGATGCTCTCGAGCATCGTTATGTGAGCCATAGAACCGAGCACATCGTACTTTGCAAGATACAAGTCCATCTCACGGTCTCTACCAACGGTAAACTTCTCGATTTCCTCGTTCACCTGAACGTTCTTTTCCCAAAGTTTTGTAGCCATAGTCTTGTTTTATTAGAATTCAGTATAAGGCATGCGCGAAAGCATATTTGCAATGCCCTCTGCACCCTTCTCGAGCTTTCCGCCAAGCATTCCGCGCATGATAAGGTTAAGGTCGGCACCGATAGTGACCTTCATCTTGCACGAATTTGCGTCGATTGGTAAAAGTTGAATCCACAGATTTGCGTTTATCGGAACATTCTCCAATGCGTACTTTATGCACTTTTCCTCGCGCTCAACAACGCGAAGAGTGAGGTTGCCCACTGGCGGAACTGAAACGCTTACCGAATCGGTGTCTGAAGTAAGACTCTTGAGCACAGGAATCATCTTCTCAACCTGATCGCCGTCTGCCTGTTCCTTCAGTTTTGCAACCAATTCCGGATTGTCAAGTTTCTGCTTTACGTTTTGCAGATTGCTCAGATCCGATAACTTAGAGAAAACCATCTCTCGTGTATAAGGGATGGTTTTTACAGAACTTTCGTATTTATGTAATGACATATTTCTTATTTATACATTCCAGTGTGCAGGATCTTTTCTCCATTCGTTAAGAACCTGAACATCTGCCTCTGTAATATATTCAGTCTTCAGAGCCACATCAACAACAGCCTCGTAGTTTGTAAGTGTGATGAGCTTAACCTTGGCATCCTTGAATGCCTGAACTGCAACGTCGAAGCCGTAAGTATAAGATGCAACCATGCCGAGCACCTCGCATCCGCTGTTGCGGATAGCCTCGACAGCCTTCAGACTGCTACCGCCGGTTGAGATAAGGTCTTCGAGCACAACAACCTTCATTCCCGGACGAAGTTCGCCTTCGATAAGGTTCTCAAGACCGTGATCTTTTGGTTTAGAGCGAACGTAAACAAATGGCTTGTTAAGCAAATCGGCAACAAGTGCGCCCTGCGGAATTGCACCAGTAGCAACACCTGCAACAGCATCCACGCCCGGAAACTCCTCCATGATGATTCGTGCAGACTCAGTCTTTACGAAGCTGCGCAACTCAGGATAAGACAGAGTCTTGCGGTTGTCGCAATAGAATGGTGATTTCCAGCCTGATGCCCAAGTAAAAGGACTGTTTGGCTGCAACTTGATAGCCTTAATCTTAAGAAGCTTCTCTGCAAAAATTTTCTCTAAAGTCTTCATATTATAAAAAAGTGTTTTATTTTTCGCTGCGAAGATACTACATTTATTTCAAAAAAGAAACCGTTGCCCAATAAAAAACTGAACAACGGCCAATATTTACACAATTGAAAATTTGTTACTTGAGAAACTTGATAGCATAACATACCAAATCTCCAGATGCTGTTATACTTATTGTATAATCGTGGTTTGGATTCAGATTCTCGTATTTTACAGCAGCCGAGCCGCTCTTGTCGACAACCTGTTCAACAGAACCCCAGAATGCTCCGCTGAAGTGAGCCTTCACATAAAGGTTTCGGGCATAGTCAGAGCCCTTGTTTGCGCAATATACAATCACGCCCTTACATCCGGTAACGGCAAGTGTCATCTCCTTGTGAGAGCCTTCCTGCTTGACAATTACGCCTTCCATTCGCTGCGGCTGAATAACCTTATCGCTTGTAGGATCGATGGTCTGGAGACAAGTCTTATATGCAAAGATGCTCTCGCCCTTTCCATTATGCACCCACTTTTCTTCAAATGCCTTCGCTACGGATTCATGATCGAAGTAAAGAACCTGATTCGCCTTTACCTTCTTAATTGTCTGTGCAGTGGCTGCGACCGAAATGACGGCCAGCATAGCCAGTAGTAATAATTTCTTCATAATACTTTGGTTTTATGCAATTTACTCCTCAAAACGGAGTATAAACAAGATTTCGGGTATCACACCACAAATATATATATAATTGCTATCAAACCAAAGAAAAAGGAGATTATTTTACGTTTAATTATTATTTTTTAACAATTCCGTGACATTAAGTTTCTCGCAGCCCTGAATGGCATCAATCATTTCTGCCTTGTGAAGTTTTGAGAAACCATCAGGAAAACAGATATGTTCCATATTTATGCAGTCGCCAAACGCCGCATTACCAAGTTTTTGCAGGTTCTCCGGAAGTTGTACATCTGTCAAAGC
>JAEEGF010376176.1_pt1 | contig 16795 bp, 7 predicted proteins | sample 9134171 | NCBI WGS metagenome assembly JAEEGF01 (sample SAMN16246542, study PRJNA631951) | gut metagenome | biome: gut microbiome; feature: rumen; material: AP-attached | host: Bos | place: Iran: Karaj | collected 2018-10
ATCGAGACGCCGATGAGGGCCTCGCGGCGGGCGATGTCGGTGGAGGACTGGCCGAGGTACGGAAAGTCGGTGTAGTCCGCCTGTAACGTGCCGAGGATCGCGGCGGCCTCGCATGCGGCGGCGAACTTCTCCTCGTTGTCGACGATGCCCATGTTGATTTCGCAGAGGTTGCAGAAGGCGAAGCCGCTCTTGCCGTCGATCTGCGGGTAGAGGCCGATCTCGCCGCAGGGATTGAAGGTCATGTCGAGGTTGTCGGTCCAGATGAACCCGGGCTCGCCGAACTCCTTCACGCTCTGCATGAGCTTGTGGAAGAGCTCAGGAGAGGTGGAGTCGCGCAGAAGCATTGCGGAGTTGTTGGAGCGGGCGCGCTGGGGATTGTCGTTGAACCAGTTGCCCGTCTTGGCCTTGGCCATGAGCTCGTCGTCGGCCGAGAACATGCAGATCGTGGCGGAACGGCGCACGCCGCCGGAAAGCACCGCGTCGGAGGCGTGCATGATGATGTCGTAGGCGTCGATGGAGCGCAGACGGTCCTGCCCGTCGTCGAGGCAGCGGTCAAGAAGCTTGCGGATGATTTCAAGCGAGCGGTGCAGCGGCTCGGGACCAGGCGCGCGGCCCATGCCGCTTGAAATGGGGGTACCTTTCTTGCGGATGAGCGAGTAGTCGAAATCGACGATCGCGCCGGCGTATTCGGGCATTGGTTCGCCGCCCTCGAAGTAGCTTGCAAGAAGCACTCCAAGCGCGTCCGACCAGCCTTCGATCGTGTCGGGGATAACGTACGTCTTGTGCGCGCCCGTTGGACGCACAATCTTCGGCAGCTTCGACACGTGCTGCGTCTGCACGCTGAATCCCACGCCCGCGCCGCACAGCAGCAGCCACAGCGCCTCCTGGAAGAAGCGCGGCCTGTCGCAGTAGCTGGTGGTGCAGTTGTAGATGCGCGCGTTCTTCTTGAGAATCGGATCGCCGCCGAACTGGAGGGCACGCTGCGAACCGAGCATCATGCGCTTGTGCATTGCCTTTGAGCAAGTATCGATCAGGTCCTCAACGTCCAGACCCTTCGCCTTGAAATGGCGGCGGTGCATGTCCATCACGCGCTCCACCGCTTCGTCAAACGTCTCGCGACGCTGTTTTTCGGGGATGTAACGACTGTATTTGGCTGTGAATACGTAGTCTTTCAGTGCCTCGACGCTCATTGTCTTTGCCTTTTCCTGTTAAGAGTTTTCCAAGTTGGTTGAACCGGGAAAAGGAACTGTCCCGTTCGGCAAAACGGAAGCAAATCCTAATCCGGCGAAAAAATCAAGAACACTAAATATAGTATGTCTTCGCCGAAAAGTCCACAACTTATTGTGAAAACTTATCTACAGGGGGTATGAAAAAATGGCGCGCACGAGGTGCGCGCCATGTCATTTCTGGGGCATTTCGCCGCCTAGTCGCTACTTTATGCGCAGTAGGAAGAAGTTCTTCTTTCCGCTCCTCAGCACCGCTAGGCGGCCTTCCACAAGGTCTTCCTCGGCGAACGCGCGTTCTGGCCCCGCCTTGCCGCCGTTGAGCGAAAGGCCGCCCTGCTGCGCCATGCGCCTCGCCTCGCCGTTCGAGGCGAACATTCCAGCGGCCGCGGCCACCGAGAAGACGCTACGGCCCACCACGGCGTCCTTGGCGAGCTCGGCGCTCTTGACGTCCTTGAAGATCGTCTCAAGCTCGCTAGCGCTCTTGCCTGTTACGTCGCCGCCGAAGAGAGTCTGCGTGGCGCCAAGCGCCGTCTTGAGGCCCTCTTCGCCGTGCACGAGGCGCGTGAGCTCCTCGGCAAGCGCCTTCTGCGGGATTCGTCCCTCCGGGTTCGCCTTCATCTGGCGCTCCAGCTCGGCGATCTCGTCGAGCGGACGCATCGAGAACACCTTCAGGTAGCGGATGACGTCCTCGTCGGCGCTGCGCAGGAAGAACTGGTACCAGTCGTACACGGAGGTCTTCTCCGCGCTCATGAACATGGCGTTGCCCTCGCTCTTGCCGAATTTCTTCCCCGAGCCGTCGAGGAGCAGGGGGAAGGTGAGGCCGTACACGGTATGCCCGCGCATCTTGTGGACGAGGTCCGTGCCAGCGGTGATGTTGCCCCACTGGTCCGCGCCGCCCACCTCCATCGTGCATCCGTACGCGTCGTGCAGGTGCAGGAAGTCGTTGCCCTGGAGGATCTGGTAGCTGAACTCGGTGAACGTGAGGGCGCCCTCGCTTGCCTCGAGGCGCTTCTTCACGCTCTCCTTGGCGAGCATCTGCGGCACGCGGAAGTTGATCGCGACGTCGCGCAGGAAGGCGATAGCGCTCAGGCCGGAGTACCAGTCGTAGTTGTCCACCATTATGGCCGCGTTCGGTCCGTCGAAGTCGAGAACGCGCGAGAGGTTCTCGCGAATGCCTTTCTTGTTCTCGGCGACCTGCTCGACGGTGAGCATGTTGCGTTCGGCGCTCTTGCCGCTGGGGTCGCCGATGAGGCCAGTCGCGCCGCCCACAAGGGCGATCACGCGGTGGCCGCGCAGCTGCAGACGCCTCAGCATGATGATGGAGACGAGATTGCCGGCCTGGAGCGAGCTCGCGGAGGGGTCGAAGCCGCAGTAGATGGTCTGCGGCGTCTCGAGCATCTTCTCGATTCCCGGGTCTGAGACGGCCGCCACGAGGCCGCGCGCCTCGAGTTCCTTGAAGAGCGTCATGCCAGCACCGTCCTCACCGCGTCCAGAACGTCGTCGGGCCTCTGCTGCCCGTCGAGGCGCGTCATGAGCATTCCGTCCTTGTAGATGAGCAGTACGGGAATGGACTGTATGTCGAGCTGCGCCGCGAGCTCGGGCGCCGCGCCCACGTCAACCTTGAAGATCTTCACGTCGTCGCCAAGCTCGGGCGCCACCTTGCTCTCGAGGATCGCGCCCATCATCTTGCACGGACCGCACCACGTTGCCCAGAAATCGACGATCGTCACGCCGGTCTCCACGGCGGCTTCGAATCCGGCCGCGTCCAGTTCTTTTACTTCTGCCATTGTCTATCCTTGTTCTGTTTGGAAGATGGCATTATTCTAGCATAAACCGCCGCGCTAGCGCAAGGGGGAGCGTCTCCCTAGCGGAACGAGTTTTACCAGTCGAACCACGAGCCACGAACCACGAACTTCCGCTTGTGCGGTGACGTAAGAGTATGGTATAATTTTTTGAAACTGTAGGAGGTAGAAATGAGATTTAGAGAAAAGATTGTTCTGGCGACGGTTTCCGCTCTCGTATTTGCGTTGTTTGCGCATCCTGTATGTGCGGATGCGGACACGATCGTCGAAGACGTGAAGTCTTCGGTGAAGGCCTCGGTGAAGAGCGGCTGGAAGCAGCTTGAGAAGTATTCCGAGAAGATATCCGAGCTGCGGGAGGAGCGTAAGCTGCTTCCGGATACGTCGTCTTGGACAAAGCTCTGGCTCGACACGAACAAGTCGGACCAGGACGCCAAGATCCGCTCGCAGCTAGGCCGCGTCCGCGAGCTGCTGCTCTCCACTAGCGCGCGCAAGATCCTCAAAGGCGTTGACGAGCTGGACGAGGACATCCGCAAGGTCGAGGAGAAGATCCGCGAGGTGCAGACTGACCGCCAGCTCGCCGACGAAAGCGAGAAGGGCGACTACAACAAGAAGCTCGACGAGCTCTCAGGCAAGAAGACCGCGCTCCAGAACCTTCGCCGCGCGGAGGCTGCGAAGGTATGCGCCGAGCTGAAGGCACTTGGCCTCAACGTGGGCGGGAAGGCCGCGGCGGAGTGCCTCTTCACGGCGAACTTCGGCGACATCATCGACGGCGTCATCGTCTCGAAGAACGTGGCCGTTGTCGTCGAGAACCTCAGGGAGCTGATGATGGTGGGCGACGTCACCGCGTCGCGGCGGTACTACGGCATGTATCTCGTTCTCGTGGACGTGCAGATCGCCTGCTTCGAGGACTATCTTGAGAAAAGCCGCGGCGGAACCTGGCGCGGGCGGCTGGACCGGATGCGCGAAGACGCCGCCGCTCTGCGCGAGCGTGCGCAGAGCGTGATGGCGTCGGCGAACTATCTGCCCGGGCAGGACGCGCATCTTGCGCAGTCCGCGCGCCAGAACGAGGCCACGCTCAAGGCGATCGACGCCTATCTGCAGGTGCTTGACGCGCACGAGGCCGTGATCGCCGAGAAGCTCGCCACGGCGCAGAAGGTGCGCGAAGTAATCGCAATCTCCTACGAGACGCTCAATCTCGCTGGCGACTTCATCCAGTTCGCGAAGTCCAGCCAGGACCTGTTCAATTCGCTTGAGCAACTAACGCTTCCGCCGATAGAGCTCTTCAACGACGCCGCCATCCAGCAGGAGTTCGTTGAGATCACAAAGAAGCTCAAGGAGTGAAAACTTCGTCACGGCTTTTCGTGAGTGCTCATCGAATACGGCGCAGCAGATGCTTCCGTGCCGCGCGTCTTCACCGGCGCGGCGCTCATCTTGAATACGAGCTTGCCGCCCTTCCTGAGCTCCGCCGCGGAAAGCCAGTTCTCTTTCACGAGCTTTCCGTTCAGCGTCACGAACTCCACGTAGCGCTTCTTCGCGGCGCCGGGGGCTTCGATCACGAGAACGTCGCCGCCGGGCATCTTCACCTCGGCGCGCTCAAGCGCGGGCGAGCCGATCGCGTACTGGCCTGAGCCAGGGCACACGGGATAGAAGCCAAGCGCGCTCCAGACGTACCATGCCGATGTCTGCCCGTTGTCCTCGTCGCCGCAGTAGCCGTCCGGCGTGGGGGAGTAGAGCCTGTCCATCGTCTCTCGCACCCAGTGCTGCGTCTTCCACGGCTGGCCGCACCAGTCGTAGAGGTAGAGCATGTGCTGGGCGGGCTGATTGCCGTGCGCGTACTGGCCCATGTCGGCCAGCATCATCTCGCGCATCTCGTGGTACATACCGCGCCTGTCGCTTTCGCATATCTCGGGACGGCGTGCGAGCACGTCGTCAAGAGCCGCGGCGAACGCGTCGCGTCCGCCCATCGCCTCCATGAGGCCGGCTACGTCGTGCACCACGCTCCACGTCCAGTGCAGCGAGTTGCCCTCCACGAAGTCGCCGTCGCCCCACTTGATCGGGTTGAAGTCGTCGCGGAACCTGCCGTCGGCGTAGCGTCCGTTGGCGAGCTTGTGCTTCGGGTCTATCACGTTGCGCCAGTTGCCGGCGTGCTTCCTGTACTGGGCGGTCTCCGCATCGCTCTTTCCGATCGCCTTCCCGAAGCGCCAGATGCACCAGTCGTCGTAGGCGTATTCGAGCGTGCGGGCCACCGTGCCGTGGCGGCCCTTGGCGTGGGCCACGTAGCCGAGCGAATTGTAGTCCGCCGCGCCCCAGCGTCCTGTTGCGCCCTGCTCCGGGTGCTGGTTGTTCGCGCCGTGAACGAGCGCCTTCCACAGTTCCTCCGCGCTCGCGCGGCCCGCCGCGCCGGATAGCCAGGCATCGGCCACCACGCTTGCGGAGTTGTTGCCGGTCATGCAGTCGGAAAGTCCGGGGCTCGACCACTCCGGCAGCCATCCCGCTTCCTTCCAGCTGTTCTCAAGCCCCTCCGTCATGAAGGCGTTCACCTCAGGGTACGCGAAGTTCAAGAGCGGGAAGAGCGCACGGAACGTATCCCAGAATCCCGTTCCGGCGAAGAACGGCCCTTCGAACACTCCGCCCGGAGTGGGGCTGCGGTGCACGGCCTTGTTAGTCTTCCGGTCGACGTCGAAGAACGCTCTCGGGAAAAGCGACGCGCGGTAGAGTGCCGTATAGAACATGCGCTTGCGGTCGATGTCGGGAGTCTCGATCTTGAAGCGGCCAAGCACCAAGTTCCAAATCTTTTCCGATTCGGCGCGCACGTCGTCGAAGCTCTTTTCGGCGACCTCGGCGAGATTGGCGACGGCGTAGCTCTCGTCCACGAAGCTGGATGCCATGCGCGCCGTCACCACGTCGCCTCTTTTCGTAGGCGCGAACCGCACGCACGTCCACGAGCCTTCGCCTTCGACGGACACGATGTCGCGGTCGAACTCGACAACGAATCGGTTGCCGAAGTCGTCCGCCACCGGCGTGCGCCGCCGCTTCGACACGCCGTACACGCGCCTCTTCGCGGCGTCAACCCTCACCTTGCCGTCGCCGCCCATGGCGTCCACCACGAATCCGGGCTTGGCCGTGTCGCCGTAGGTGATGCGCATCACGGCGGACCTCCTTGCGGCGGTGACTTCGAGCTTGATGTCCCAGTCGCCCAAATAGACGCGGTAGTAGTCGGGCCGGATCGTCTCTGACTTGTGGCTGAAGTGGCTGCGCCTGTCTTCCATGCGCGCTCCCACCCCGCCCGAGACCGGCGTAACCGTCACCTGCCCGAAGTCTCCCATCCACGGGCTCGGCTGGTGTGTGAGCCTCAGCCCGTAGAAGCTCGTTCCCGTGTAGTCGTAGAACCATCCCTCCTGATGGCCCGGCTTCGTCACAGGCGCCCACATGGGCCCGCCCCACGGGCGGCAGATGGCGGGATACACGTTGCCGGTAGACAGCGCGAACGTGTTTATCGTTCCCGTTGCAGCTCTTACATGGTCGAGCGGCGAATCGTCAATCTTCGCCTGCGCCAGCTCCGTCACGCACACTGCGGCGAGAACGGCATGAAGAACAATAGGTGTTTTGATGATGGAAATGTGGTTTTTCATGTCAACTATTATAGCATACGTCGTGCTTCCGCGCCATTCTGCGTTTTCAAATTTCGTTACTTCCATGAGGCAATTGCAAAACCTCTTAAATGCGCGGCTCTGTGATCGAGGGGCGTGGGCGAAGTGCGCTTGAAAGGCGAAATATCGACGGCAAGGAGCAAAAACATGGCTGACGAGAGCGAAACCAGCGTAAAACCACGGTTTGCGAGCCATTGGCTGACAATCCAGCCCAGCCTCTTCCCGGAATGGGAGAGAGAGATGGACCGAAAGGAGTGTGAAGAATGGGATCGGCGGCAGAAGGAGGCCGCCGATGCGCGGAGGGCGAAGCGCGTCAGCTGAGCATCTGCGCGGACTGCTCCGCCGCGATGACAAGAAGACCCAGCATCAGGTGGAGGAGCACCTTGGCGTGTCCGCGCACCCTGACCGTCCGTCCGCCGTGCGCGTCGTGGAGGTGCCCGTTGACCCGCTCCACGCCTGAGCGGTTGCGGAAGCGGATCTTCTCGGCGGGGACGATGCCGACGGCCTTTTCGCCCCTGCCGTCAGGCTTTGGCGCGCCGCGTCTCGGGTTCGCGTCGATGATCGGGACGTGATTGTTCGACTCGGAGAATTCCCGTATCTCCTTCGCGTCGTAGGCGGCATCCTCAAGGTCGTACAGCGAGACCGCCACCTCGTCGGCCATCTGCATGAGCGGGATGGCGGCCTTTGAGTCGTGGACGCTCGCGGACGTGAGGCATGCCGCGATGGGGAAGTCCCCGTCGGCGACCGCGATGTGGAACTTGTAGCCGCGCCAGTACTGCGTCTTGCCTTTGCTGTTGCGCTTGCATCCCCAGTCGCAGAGCGTCGGCAGCAGCGAGAGGTTCATGCCGAGGTCCCGCTCCTTCTGGAGCGCGAGGGAGTTGCAGTCCTCCGTGTTCGCGTCGATCTGCGCGCGCATCGCCGCGAGTTCGGCGGCTACGGTCTTCTCGCCCTTGGTCGCTGCGCTTTCACGCGCGTCTATCTCGGTTGAGTCGATGCTGCGGTGGATGACGATCCGCCCCTTCGTCACCTTCTTCACGAAGTCCTTGAAAAGCGACGAGGCAATCTCGTCCACGGCGAAGTCGCCGAACGTCCGCGAGATCGTGGACTCGGACGGGATGCTGGATTGCGACTCCCATCCGCAGAGCCTGCGCATGGACGGGCAGCGGCGCACTTCGGCGAGCGCGTCCTTGGTCGTCGGGAAATTCCAGACATGCTTCATCACGAACATCTTGAACATCGCAAGCCGGCTCGACGGCTTCCTTCCGTTGCCGCACCATCCGTACTTCCGCGCGATGCGGCCAAGTTCCACGGACTCCGCTATGCGGACGAAAAGCCGCTGGTTGTCGTCAAGTTCCCCCACCTCGTCCTCAAGGAAGTCGAAGAGGCTGGGCTGTATTGTCAGCCAGTGGCTTGCGAAATGTTCTTCTGTCGTTCGTCTCATGCCAATAGTATAGCATATAACTATTATAAATCAAGGTAAAAGTGAATGAAAATGCAATTGCCCCCCCCAAAAAAAATGCATTCCCCTCTTGCGCAAGGAGCAGGGATTTGGCATAATAGATGCGTTGAACCTTTCAGACGCGCAAAGTGTTTTCTACGGGTTTCTTCAAGCCGCGTGGCTTGGCTCGCGAATGGCGCGGAAGAGGGGTTTTGCAATTAACTCTACATGAAACGTAAGATTGCGATAATAGGCAGGTGCGTTCTGCGGTTTGTAAGAAATACAATCGCTTTTTCCGTCACTTTGTTTGCGGGCGTTCCAATTTTTGCCGAGTCAGAGATGGTTGATGGAATAAGGTGGGAATATTATGTATCTGCCGATGGGGCATGGATATCGAGCAGTTCCTATGGCGATGCCGCTATTCCAACGGCAACGCAAGGCTCAATCACAATACCATCCACGCTCGGCACCCATCCTGTTGTAGGCATTAGCGATTATGCATTCCGCAGTTGCAGATGGCTCACGAATGTGACAATACCAAACAGTGTAACATATATCTCGCAACATGCATTCAACCGTTATGATAATGAGTCGCTCTTTGACGAGACAACGATTCCTGGTGTGGTGCTGGTTGACGGATGGGCGATAGGTAGAACAGGTACGCTCTCTGGCACTTTGGATTTGTCTGGCGTTCGCGGTGTCGGAAACAATGCCTTTAAAGGTTGTAAAAATTTGATGAGCATTGTAATTCCAGACAGTGTTGCCATTGGGGATTCTGCATTCAAAGATTGTAGTGGGATGACGAGTGTGATGATTGGAAATAGCGTAACAAAAATTGGTTTTAATGCATTTGAGGGGTGTAGTAATTTAGCGGATAGATTGATTATACCTGATAGCGTTACGAAAATTGGACAGTATGCGTTTCGCTATTGTAGCGGGATTGCGAGCGTTATAATGTCGGATAGCGTGAAGAGTATAGGTTGTTCTGCGTTTTCCGATTGCAGTGGGATTACGAGTGTGACAATACCGCAATGTATCTGTTCAGAAAAACTCTCGGAGGTTTTTCCGTCGTCATATGCGCATATTACGAATGTTGTCATTGCAGATAGCGCGACATATACATATGTAAGATCTGATATTTTTGAGGGATGTGTATCGTTAGCGTCGGTGAGCATCCCGGAATCGGTTGCCGCTTTTGGACTTGATCTGCTTCCGGCAACGATGCAAGCGAATATGATGTATGATAACAACGGATTTATAATCTATCAGGGGTGGGTGCTTGGTTGCCAAAATAATGATGCGACGATTTTGACGGTACCAGAAGGGGTTATTGGCATTGGGCAAGATGCTTTTGCCGGCATGCAGAATCTTGAGAGCGTAGAAATGCCCGATTCATTGCGGCATATTGGTGAAGGGGCTTTTAGAAACTGTTATTTGCTGGACAATGTTATGCTTCCTGATGCCGTGGAGACCATTGGAAGGGAGGCGTTTTTGAATTGCACAGAGTTGCAGTCTCTGATATTTAGTAGTAAACTGCGGGAGGTTAACGACTCTGCTTTCGAAAACTGCATTTCTCTTTTGGCAATAGAGTTTCAGGAAGGGTTGACATGTCTTGGCTCGATGGCGTTCGCCGGCCCAATGCGTCTGATGTCTGTCTCACTCCCAGTAAGTCTCAGAACTATAGGTGAAGGGGCTTTTGGTGACTGTGAATACTTAACCGGTGTGACTGTGCCAACACATTTGCAACCGATGTCCAACCTATTCCCTATGTCTTACAAGAAAGTCAATTCTGTCGTTATCCCAGACGGCGAGACAAATGTAGTGGATCGAATGTTCGCGGGTTGTGAGGGGTTGACGGATTTGACGATGCCTGACACTCTGATCACAATTGGCCAGTCCGCTTTTGCGAATTGTGCTTCCCTTGTTGAGCTTGGCTTGCCTAACAGTGTTACGTCACTTGGGGCATATGCGTTTTCCGCATGTTCCAATATTCATACGGTGGCGCTCTCGAAGAGCCTCGAAGCAATACAGAATGGCACATTCTTACAGTGTCCTAAGCTTGATTCGATTGTCATTCCGGCTTCTGTAAAATCTATAGGGGGGCATATCTATAAAGGAGGAGCTGTCTGGTACTTTGATAGTTATCTTAACTGCTCAAGGTCAAGATTTGAAGCCGCTCTAACAGGAATGTATTTTCTTGGAAATGCGCCAATTGTGGATGATGAGGCCTACGCCGATATGCCGAACGAAATGAGTTCGTATGTCGTAAAGGGTTCGACTGGGTGGTTCCTACCCAGCTCCCCAACCCTTCCTCCCGGAGGGTGGCCTACGAACAACACGCGTGCTATCACTTACTGGACGCCAAACCGCTTTAGCGTGACATTTGACGCGAATGGTGGACGACCGATGACTTATTGCGCAGAACAGATTACAGATACTACTTATTCATTTCCTAAAGTGAATCCCACACGAAATGGTTTTCGCTTCATGGGATGGTGGACAGAGAAATCGGCAGGTGCGAAGGTCACGCCGAATACACGCGTCTCGCTCTCCAAAGAGCACGTTCTCTATGCCCATTGGCAGCCGCTGTCAGAAACTATGATAGTGCAATTCAATCCAAATGGTGGTACCATTTGGCCTGGCAATCAGGAGTATTGCGTTGGTGCCACATACGAGATTTTACCAGTGCCCACGCGGATAGGACACAGATTCCTTGGATGGTACACGTCCCGTAGCGGTGGAATGCTAATATTGGAGGCGTCAAAAGTTACCAAGGAAGACAATGAACTATATGCCCATTGGGCTCCAATTAGCTATACAATCAGATACGACGCAAACGGCGGCAGCGGTAGTATGGGGGATCAAAGTCATATATACAACGATGCAAAAGAACTTTTGACAGTTGGATTCACTCGCGCAGGATGTGTGTTTGTTGGGTGGGCGACTTCGCCTGATGGTGCCGTAGCATTTGCGGATAAGGAGTTAGTTGAGAATCTTGAGGACCATGAAGGTGCCGTGGTGACGCTCTATGCTGTGTGGAATGCAGAGGGGGTGAATCCTCCGGTAATTACGCCTGCGGACGGCGCGACATTCAGCTCTGATACGTGCACGGTGACCATTACGTGCGCGACGCCAGATGCCGCAATCTATTATTCGTCCAATGGCCGCACTCCCACGACGAATGCACGTTACCTGTATGGTGGGCCTTTTACGATATCAGACACAGCTACCATTACGGCTTTTGCTGTGAAGGATGGGGTCCAAAGTGACTATGTGGATGCGACGATCACGCGCGTCATGCCTGACCAGTTGACATTAAATGGCGTCTTGGACGAGGAGAAGCTTGGTTCCGTTCAGACTGGCGGCGAAGCGGAATGGGTGCCTGTGGCGGACGACTCGGCAATGGTGGGCGGTTCATGTGCCGTGAGCGGAGTTGTCGTTGACGATGACTATATGGAACACTCGGCATGGCTCAAGGCGACTGTGAACGGGAAAGGCACATTTTCCTTCTGGTGGCGTGTCGATTGTGAACCGGACCCGCGTGGGCGTTTCACTTACGATTATGGCAAGATCACGGTAGATGGAGTTGTGGCGGATCGCAAGGACGGCGTCACTGGTTGGATGAACTACTCGGTGACGTTCGACGCAGATGGTGATCATGAGATAGTCTGGACTTATGTTGCCGATGGTTATCCGGCAGATGACGGAGATTATGCTGGCCGCATGTGGGTGGACGGCGTCTCGTGGTCTGGTGGGGCGAGCCCGGATATTCCTCTTGATCCGATTCCGGAAGTCAATAGTGATGCCGATGTGGCTGAGGCGTTGGCGGGATCGGCAGATGTACGCCTCGCCGAGTACATCAAGACAGCCGCCGAGTATAATGCCTACCGAGACTGGGTGGACGCGAATGGGCTGGACCACAAGACAGTAAAGAATTCCTCTCGCGCGTGGCTTTCGTATGCATTGGACGCAAAGGGACTTATCAATCGCGAGTTCAAGAAAGACGACGTGGTGATTGATTCACTCGTCATGGCGAATGAAGGTACAATCACCTTTGAGGTGAATGTGGAAGGCGTGAGAATCGGTGCGAATGCACAGCTTGTAAATCTTTCCCGGATATTCAGTGTGGAGGGGGCTTCAGATTTGAACGCAGGCTCTTTCTCGTCGGAGAATGTTACGACCTCTCTCGGTGTCACGGCGAACGGCAGATTGTCTGTGGTAGCTGCGCCCAAATCATCCGCCAGTACGTTCTTCGTCCGTGTTTGCATGAATGTGGAGGGCGAAGGGGGTATTGATGTTAGCGCGTTTGAATATTATGAAGATGACGACGGCATTATAATAACAGGCCACATCAATCCTGCTGGACATATAGAGATTCCTTCGCAAATAGATGGCAAGTCTGTGACAGGCATTGCGAATGGTGCGTTCTGCGATTATAGTGGTCTTACGAGCGTGACGATACCTGTTGGCGTTACAAGTATTGGAACGTGGGCGTTCTTTGGCTGCAGCGGCTTGACGAGCGTGATTATACCCGAGAGCGTTGTGAGCATTGGTCATGAAGCATTTTACGGGACGCCATTTCACGATAATTTGCCCGATGGTCTTGTTGTTCTTGGCAGAGTAGTGTATGGGATACATGGTGATTGCCCAAGTACGGTAATTATTCCTGATGGGGTCATCAGTATATCTGATGGTGCGTTCATTGAGTGTGATGGTCTTACAAGCGTGAAGATACCTGATAGCGTCACAACAATTGGAGGTCAAGCATTTGGAGGCTGTAGAAGTCTTACTAGTGTGGTTATACCCGACAGCATCACTAGCATTGACAATTTTACTTTCTCATGGTGCGACAGTCTTACTAGTGTGGAGATCCCCAACAGTGTCACGAATATTGGTGATTATGCTTTTGAAGATTGTAGGAGTCTGACGAGTGTGACGATACCCGACGGCGTGACGAGCATTGGAGATTATGCGTTTTACGATAGCGGCCTTGCGAGTGTGACGATACCCGCATCTGTCACAACTATTGGAGATGGTGCGTTTGAGAATTGTAGCAGTCTGACGAGTGTGACGCCCCCAGTCGGTATCACAGACATTGGCGCTTATGTGTTTTCTAATACACCATTTTATGACAATCAACCAGACGGCCTTATTATTCTAGGTAAGGTTGTGTATGGGATACATGGAGATTGTCCCAGTACGGTAATTATCCCTGATGATGTTGGTGGTATTGCTAGTCGGGCTTTTGGAGGATATAGTGATTTAATGAATGTGGTAATGGCGAGCGGAGTCAAAAGTATTGGTGACGGTGCGTTCCAAGACTGTAGTGGTCTAACGAGTGTGACAATACCTGATGGAATCACAAGTATAGGCGATTTTGCTTTTGAAGGTTGTAGTAGCCTGACGAGTGTGATGATGCCTACAGGCATTACTTGTATTGGTAGTTGTTTATTTGAAAACTGTAGTAGTCTGATGAGCGTTATCATTCCATCTGGAGTAACAAGTATTGGCGATGGCGCGTTTCAGTGCTGCAGCAATCTTAATGGGGTGACAATCCCAGATGGTGTTACAAACATTGGCGATGACGCTTTTAGAGGCTGTAGCAGCCTGATGAACGTGACTATACCAGCGAGTGTTGAGAGCATTGGACTCGGTGCATTTTATGAAACGCCATTTCACGATAATCTCCCGGATGGACTTGTTGTTCTTGGACGGGTTGCATACGGAATGCATGGAGATTGTCCTGATACGGTGATTATTCCTGATGGCGTCAGGAATATCGGAGCGTGTGCCTTTGAAGGATGTAGCGGCCTTACGAGCGTGACGATACCAGGAAGCGTAACGAATATCGACACCGGTGCGTTTGAAGGCTGTAGTGGGCTTAGGAGCATTATGATACCCGATGGTGTGATTTGCATTGGTCAACGTGCATTCTGTGGCAGTAGCGGTCTTACGAACGTGACGATAGCTGCTAGCGTGGAGTGTATCTGGCTAGGTGCATGCTGTGGAGCAGAACAGTTGGCTACAGTTGAGTTTTGCGGTGCGCCGCCGGAAATGGGAGGGGGCATGTGCGGGGGCGGGAATGCTTTTGACGGTGTTCCTTCAACAGTTATTGCATATTACTTGCCAGAATATGAACGAGAATGGAAGGCTGTCATGGATGTTGATGGAAGATGGTGCGGAATACGAATGGAAATGAAAGGTACTACTACTGCTTCTATGGGTACTGCTAGCACATATAAGACCGGTGGCGATATTGAGGAAGATTTGAAGTTGTTGGGAAGTTGTTGGGGCGACATTTCCGACGGGAATGCAGGATATTCGGTTAATGCAACAGTAGGCGCCTATTCGTCCAATGCTTGCGAGCCTGTTTTTGCGAAGTTCCGAAGACAGAACTTTTGTCATTTGATAAATGAAATCGAAAATTCAGGAAGGTAGGCTTAGAATGAAAAAGATTGTTGTCGTTGCCTTTGCGGCATATTGTCAAATATGCCTGTCGGCATCACAAGATGAATCTCTCAAGGTACTTCTTCGTGAGCGTACTCCAAGAAGTACTCCAGTGCAGTTGGGCGTATGGAGCGCCGATCTTGCGGCGTGCCGCAAAAAGGCGGAAGAGGAACAGGTTCCGATGTTTGCAGTTTGGAGGAATAGCGGGTGCTATAAGTGCATTGTGCTTGAGCATGCACTCTCTTCGGAGATATTCAGAAAGTTCATGAAATCTAGCAGGATGGTGTTTTGCTTTCTCTGCGATGTTGATGATGACGCAAAATTAGGATCGGAAAACTACATTTGGTGTAGGGGCCCCAACAATATGAACCAATTCCCGCTTTGCCGATTCTACTGGCCAAATGGAGCTGTGGATTTTGCCTCAACCGGTGAGAAGCTTTATACGCGGTCGAAGACCAATTATAATGATTACGAAGAACTTGGTCAGAACGCAGTTAATTATATCTTGCAGACGAGTGGGCTAGGCAAGTACCTTTTAAATCCGTCACATGTTATCGGATGTTTCGACTGCGGCAATGCACCGACGTTGCGCTTGGAGGCCGAGCCGACCACCAAGACCCTCTACGTTCCCCTAAAACGTGTAATTGGAACGGCGACGACGCAGTCAATCAAGATTTCCAGTGCCCCTGCCGCAATGTCGCCTTCAACAGATTTGACTTCATTGGATATCACATGGGACTGGGGCGAGACCAACAAGCTTTTGAGCATTGATGCCTTCGACACGACGTTGTATGCAGCGAATAGAATTCTCACTCTTTCTTCTTGCACTATAGAGGGAGAAGAGTTGTCCTCGGCAGAAGTACACTGCCTTCCCGCGCAGGAGACGTCCGTTGGCAATCCTCTCTGGCTCGACGAGCGCACGGTTGAGACGCTTGACTTCGGCGAATGGACGATGGACCTAGATGTCGCAAAGGCAAAGGCCGCCGCAGCCGATGGTGATGCGTTCACGCTCGTGGCGATAGAGGGTTCGTTGTGGAGCCCTGACTGCATAGGTGCAAACGAGAATTTCCTCAATGTAAAGGACGGAGGGGCGAATCGTTTTTCTGCCTGGGCGAAGTCAAAGAACGTTGTGCTTGTGATGATCGATGTTCCACGCTTCACGAATGAGACCGTAGAGTGTGGCGGCAAGCCCACGTTGCTTTCGCGCACGGCCTATACTGGCCTTGACGGTGCCCTCATGAGCGGTACCAGCTACCTTTCGCGCAAGTGCGTTTCGGACGCAGAGGCGGCAACGGTACTCGACCGCAACCGCCAGGTCGTGCAGAAGAACACCGCCGAGGGCGGTCTTCACAGGCCGGAGGACGCCGACCCCTACCGCACGGGCGTGCCGTTTTTCGTGCTGCTGCGCAAGGACGGCACCGTGGCCGCCCGCCTCACGCGCTTTGCCGCCATCGGAAGAAATGTCACCGCCGGCAGCTGGAGCAGCATAATCAAGCGCTTCGACGAGATGATAGAGATCGCCAAGGGCGGTACACATGCTGACGACATCGAGAACAACGACGCCTCGACCACGCCTCTCTCATTCAAGGCGAACGGCGGCAGCGCGACGGGCGAAATCAGCCATACGGATCCTGCGGATGTGTTCAAGCTGGAGGGCGTGGGCGGAAACGCGCTCCAGAAGGTCACGGTGACGGGCGAGAGCGATGACATGGTTGTGGTACAGTTCATGAAACTTAACGACAAAGGTAGGACTGAGACTGTGGGCGCTGCTGTGAGGGGAAAACTTTCCGAAGGCGTCTCGAACGAACGGGTTCTCACCGAACCAGGCGACTTCTATGTTAAGGTAAGCGGTGATGTGGCCGAAAGGGATTTCAGTGAGGAGAATGAGAGCGTAAACAACTTTGTGCCTTTTAGAATTTCTGGCGAAGTAGTGCTGGTTCCTGAACAGATCAGGGTAATCGGCACCGCCGACGGCGCATCCGACACGGTGACGATGCGTCTTGTGAAGGACTGCAACTACAGGCTGCAGGGCGTTGACACCACGAAGATCAGGGGAATCCTGCAGCCCTGCTCCGAAGGACCGAACTGCGAGTTCTTCACGTCACTCGTGAGCGGCGACATGAAGATACCTCTCTCTCTCGGCATGGGCGGCGACATCACCTATCAGCAGTGGTTGCCGGGCACAGTGGGATTTGCGGTAAACACGAAGACTGTCAGTGAGTACGCGGGCAC
>JAEEGF010953670.1_pt1 | contig 16795 bp, 14 predicted proteins | sample 9134171 | NCBI WGS metagenome assembly JAEEGF01 (sample SAMN16246542, study PRJNA631951) | gut metagenome | biome: gut microbiome; feature: rumen; material: AP-attached | host: Bos | place: Iran: Karaj | collected 2018-10
AACGACCTCATATTCCGGATCGTGCCAGATTTCCTGATAGATGGCGTCATGATGGATGATGTAAGAGTCGCAGGACTGGCAGTGCGGTTCATCGATCGCAACATATTCGTTATGCCAGCCGGAATGGCCGGTCTGCGACAGGTGTTCGTTGATCCCTCCCTGGAACTGTTCGCCGCAGCTGTTGCATACTTCGACTTCGATCATCATTGATCCGAAGACGGCACAGTATGTCACCTCCTCATCCCAGGCCTCAGCTATCAGCACGCTTTCATAGTACCCGTCTCTGACCGTGATCCGTTCATCCCAGGCTTCCGATACCAGCACGTCACGATATTCCCAATGTCCGCCATCTTCTGTATGATCAGATGGAAAAGAAACATTGGAATATGGAACGTCATCGGCGTTCGATGTACCGGGTGAATGGTCGGATGAAGAAGGAACGCCTTCCCTGCCGCTTGCACTTTCAGTTCCATCCGCCGGGATCTGGATCTCCGACGTCGGATATGGTTTCTTTTTCCGATCGGCGGTCCCGATGTATCCTTCCTCTTTCGATGCATGTTTCGAAACCGCTTCCTGATCGTTTTCCATACCGGATGACTGCGGGATCGCAGCAGATTCCTTCTGGCTGCAAACCTCATAAACAGCCGCGGCTGAAAACAATAAGACCAGCAGAAAAGCCTTAAGAAATGATCTGTCTTTCATATGATATTCTTCCTGACTATCCGCGACCGTGAGACCATTATACTAGACAGAAACAAGGATGTTAAATCATATTGCGGATATGAAATCAGGAGAAAAAGATCATGTCATACGGCAAACAAAAAGACGTTCTCTCATTGATCCGGATCATGATCAGAACGTCATTTTTTTTGGTATGTCAGGAACTAATCGGCAGTTTCTTCTTTCCAGATGTCGTTTTTTTCCGGATGATTCCTGTTGATCAGGTAAATGGCAATGCACATGATGGCAAGCACCAGGATGGCACCGATACTTCCTTCGACGCCGAAGTCGACATTATAGAACAAGCCGTTCCGTGCGGAAGCTGCTTCCAAGGTAAAGATCGAATAAGCGGAAACGATACCGCTGTTCGGCAGACCGAAAATGATATTCTGCGTAAAGTTCCATGCCATATGGAACGCCATGGCAACCCATAGGGCATCATAGTAATAGACCAGCATCGAGGCGATGATGGCAAAGGAGAATATCTGCATTCCTGCAACAGCTGTAAAACCGGGATTCAGGATATGCATCGCCATGAAGACCAGGGAATTGCCGATGATAGCAACCAGAGGGCTCCTGTATCTTCTGCGCAGTTTCTGGTAGAGATAGAAACGGTCGACCAGTTCTTCACCGCCGGACTGTATGAATACGACGACGATGAAGATCAGCAGCGCTCTATAGTCGAATCCATAGAAAGACAGCTTGATATCGCCCATCAGCAGCGACAGCAGGATGCAGAACGCGTTTGCTCCGAAACCCAGAAGCAATCCGATCAGCAAGCCTTTTACGGAATTGCCGCCCCCATTGTATCTGCAGGCATTCCACATTTTCCGGTTCTTCGGAAAGATGAAAACAAGTGCCAGTATCAGGATCCAGATGCCCAAAAAAGTGAAATATTCCAGGGCAAAATCGGTGATATCGCCATCGCCGGTAAACCAGTCGAAGATCCTCTGACAAGGAATGATCTTGTTGAGGATCATCGTTATCATTGAACCCAGCATCGTAGCCAGAAACGACAGGACGGCAGCGATCGGCAGGATATCGGTGAACCTGCCGCTTTTACGTATGATTTTCTGATACAGTTCTTTCATATTTATCCCCTGAATGTTGTATTGCGAATCCAGATCTTCTCCTTGGAATGCGATCGCTTTTTGTACCGGAAGAACAGATCTGAATCTTGTTCTTTCCGCATAGATCTCTTTCTTTCGACCGCGGATTCCGTTCATTTGAATATCTATTTATATTATATTGATTCTTTTTCGGTTTCATACCATTTCCTTCTTCTTTTGAATCATCCGCCATTCCCTTGATTTCTTTCAAACAAAAAAAATAGTTGACAATTCCTGCAAAAACGAGAATAATGGAAACTATAAAAAATCTGTGTATAGAGGTAGCGATGCAGATGAGTAATGCAGCTAGTCGGCGGACGTTATGCTGCATGAAAGGCAATCATCGCCGAACATTCCCGTCAGGCATAACGGAAATGTGGGGTTACAGGGAATACCTGTATCACTCCTTCGCAAGAAGAGGAGCTATCACTTTCGATGAAATTCGTATGTGATAGTGCATACGATTTTTTATTGAAAGGACAGAGAGTTATGAAGAAATTATTAGTGATCATGATGCTGATGCTGCTGGTCGGATGTGCAACCGGAAACGATGCTTCCGACGAGAGCGTTTTACGTGTGGGAATGGAATGCGACTATGCTCCATTCAACTGGACCCAAATGGAAGACAGCGAAACTGCGGTACAGATCTCTTCCGTCGATTTTGCGGATGGCTACGACGTGGTCATCGCTTCGATGATTGCCGAAAGCCTTGGCATGCAGGTCGAGATCGTCAAGACCGACTGGGATGCATTGATTCCATCGCTCAATGCCGGCGCGATTGACTGCATCATTGCCGGCATGACGGAAACGCCGGAAAGAGCGGAGGCTGTAAGCTTTACGACTCCATATTATGAATCACAGATGGTCGTCATCGTCAGAGGCGATTCCGAGCTGACAGAAATCGATGATATTCAGCAGTTAAGCGGATACAACGTACTGGGACAGGCAAACACGACCTACGATGAAGTCATCGATCAGATCGAGGGAGTCAATCATATGGTTCCCCTGGCAACCTATCCGCGCATGATCCTGTCGCTGCAGTCAGGCGAAGCAGATGCGATCACAGCAGAGCTGCCGGTAGCCAATGGCGTCGTTGCGGCAAATCCCGATCTGGCCATCGTCATGTTCGAGGAGGGCAAAGGTTTCGTCGTCGATACTTCCGTTTCCATTGCTGTCGCAAAAGAGAATACAGAACTGCTCAATGCGATACAGAACGCTTTAAACGGAATCAGCGAGGAACAGCGGCTGCAGATCATGGAAGACGCGATCGGCAGACAGCCGGCATCCGAGGAATAGAATGTCGCTGGAAAACTGTATCAGGATCCTGGTCAGATACTATCCCAGTTTCCTTCTGGGCATCAGAACCACGCTGATCGTATCGCTGAGCGGAACGCTGATCGGTCTGGCGATCGGCTTGCTGGTGGGCGGTTTCCGCGCCATCCGTTTGGATAAGACCGCTTCCAAAGGAAAGAAATGCCTCAAGAACGCGATTGATGCGCTATTGAAGATCTATATCGAATTCTTCCGGGGAACGCCTATGATGGTCCAGGCCGTATTCATCTACTATATGGTCTATACCAATATCATCCGCTGGGATAAGATGATCGCGGCAGTCTTCGTGATCTCCATCAATACCGGAGCATACATGTCCGAAATCATCCGTTCCGGCATCCAATCCGTGGATCCCGGACAGAATGAAGCGGCCCGTTCCTTAGGCATGTCGTCGATACAGACGATGATGGATATCATCCTTCCGCAAGCCATTCGTAACGCTTTCCCTGCCATCTGCAACGAGTTCATCGTCAATATCAAGGACAGTTCCGTACTGATGATCATATCGATCACCGAACTGATGTTTCAGTCCAATTCCGTGGCAGGAACGACCTACCGTTTCACGGAAACCTATTTCGTGACGGCGATGATCTATCTTCTGATGACGACGCTTTCCAGTCTCGTCTTCCACCATATCGAGCAGAGAATGAATCATACCAGGACTTCGTTTCCGCAGTCGGATACGAACTTCTACGGCATGAAGATCGCCAAGGAGAAGACAAGATGAGTGTCATTGAGATCAGAAATGTCAGAAAGAGTTTCGAAGGAAATGTCGTACTCAGCGATGTCTCTTTCGATGTTGAAAAAGGCGAGGTGGTCTGTCTGATCGGTGCAAGCGGCTCCGGAAAAAGCACGATGCTGAGATGTATCAATCTGCTGGAAGATATCGATGAAGGGCAGATCATCGTATCGGGGCAGGATATCGAAACACTGAATGATATCAACGAATATCGCCAGAAAGTCGGAATGGTCTTTCAGCAGTTCAATCTCTTCAGCAATATGAATGTCTTGGACAACTGCATGCTGGCGCAGACCAAAGTCCTGAAAAAAAGCAAAGAAGAAGCCAGGCAGGAAGCGATGAAACAGCTGCAGAAGGTCGGCATGGCCGATTTCATCAATGCCTACCCCGCTACCTTGTCCGGCGGACAGAAACAGCGTGTGGCGATCGCCAGGGCTCTGTGCATGGATCCCGAGATCCTGCTCTTCGATGAACCGACTTCGGCGTTGGATCCGGAAATGGTAGGAGAAGTACTGAATGTCATCAGGGAACTGGCGGAGGAGGATATGACGATGATCATCGTAACGCATGAGATGAAATTCGCTGCAGAAGTAGCAGACAAGGTCATTTTCATGGATGACGGGGTCATTCTGGAAGAAGGAACGCCTTCCGAGATCTTCAATCAGCCTAAAAATGAAAGGACCAGGCAGTTCCTTGCGAGGATCCTGTCCTGATATAGCAGGCATTTGCCTGCAGGTCATTTCCATTAAAAAAGCCCTTCACGGGCTTTTGTTTTATCGTTTCTTTCGGATAAACCGCCAGAGGAAGAACACCATCAGTGCTTCTCCAAACATGCTGATATAGAACATCAGGCTCTGGCTGCGATCGCCGGAAGGATCCTTGCCTAAAAAGATGCCCAATAACGTGAACAGCAGCATAAAAAATCCTGCCAGGAACATGTTTGGATTCTTCTTTCTGATCCATAGATAGATGCCGCTCCCGATCATGATAAAGACCGGTACCGTATCCAACAGAGAAGTCAGCGTACTTGAGAAACTGCCGGTAAGATCCGAAGTCGCATAACGCCTGATCTGTCCTACGGTTCTCGGTTCCGTAATGACCATCAGTCCTCCGGCAAAGCCCAGGACCATGACGATGACGGACAGGATCCAGACGATCCTGATGATCTTTTTATTGTCGGTCAAAGAATAGGCACAGATCGGAAACAGCAAAGGGATCAGCGTACAATGCAGGATGTATCTCATCTGACTCAGATGATGAAACAGCGTCCCATATGACAGGAAAAAGCCGCAGGACAAGATCAGCGAGTCATAAAACAGCCCCAGGCACAGGATCCCTGTCAGCAAAGGCAGCCGGTCGATGCTCCCCTTCTTGAATTCCCTTATCATGAAATAGATCGCGACAGCATCAAAGAAGGTCATGATGCATAAGACAGGAGCCATCGTCTTTATCAGTAATTCACGCATAACCTATCCCTCTATTTATTTAAAGCCATTTCTTTCTCTTGAAGTACAGCAGCGATATGACAACGATGATGATGCATACGACAAACACCATCGGGTATGCGATCTGCTGATTCAGTTCAGGCATATATCTGAAGTTCATGCCATACCATCCGGTGATCAGCGTAAGAGGCATGAAAACGCTTGTGACGACCGTCAGAAGCGTCATGATATTGTTCTGTTTGACGGCGATCGATTCGCGATGGAAATCGCGGATCTGTATCGAATAATCTCTTAATGATGCGGCGTTGTTGTATAAACGATCCAGACGGCTCATATAGGAATGGAAATACTTGAGATTGTTTTCATCGAAGAAACCGTTCTCGTTTTCATCCAGTTCCTGCGAAAGATCCATGAGCTGCTCATAATGGACCAGCAGATAGCGGATCGCGGCACGGACATAGTTGGCTTCATTCAAGGAAATATCTTTCTCATCGTTCTGGATCTTGGTTTCCATTTCATCCAGTTCTTTTTCGAACTTTTCCATCACCCGCAGATCGTCCTTTACGATATGATCCAGTAAATCATAGATGAATCGTTCCAGGCAAGGCGCATTCCATTTTTTGGTTCGGATAATGGCATCGACGGCATTCTTCACGTATCCGCTGTCATCCACGAAAACGATTCCCTTCTGATTCAAAGCGAAAGCGAAACAGTAATCGTCATTATCCATATTCAAACGGTCAGGAATCAAAAAAGTGCCTGACAGCGAATCGAAATTGACGCTGGCTTTTGTTTCCAGCATTTCATCCAGTTCATTATCGATCTCGTTGGCGAAAGGATAGCCCTCTTTTGACTCTTCCCATTGTTTCCTGTCGAAAACCGCGACAGAATGTTTCCTGCTTTTCTTATATTCTTCCTTTGATACTTCTTTCAGTGTCTGTTCGATCAGATAATACATAACTCATATCCTCTAAAATAGTATAACAGATAAAAGCGATCCTTTTCAGGACCGCCTGTCTGTTTATGCTTCCTGTGATTCCGTAAAGATCGGACGGTTGTATTCCGGATCATTCCGTTTCTTGCGGATAAAGAAGATCATATAGATCATATAGATGAATTCCAGAGCGGTCTCCGTTACGACGACGAATGCGGACCAGTCCGGCAGGTCTTCTTTCAGCATCAGGTTGTAGGTGCCATGCAGCAGGACCGCTATGACAAAACCAAGGACGCCCAGCCATTTCTTCTTCTCGGCGATCCCTTTTCCATAGAGCTGGCCTGTCACCATCGCATATGGGACATGGCCCATCAGGATCCCTCGGACGATGATCTGACCGAGATTCGTATTGAAGGCATAGACGATATCTTCCAGAAGACCGAATGCCAGCGCAGCGATCACCAGGAAAGAGATCGCATCCAGCTTCGACGTCTTGGACTTGTCTTTCGTAATAAACTTGTTCGCAGTCAGGAACTTGGCGCCTTCTTCGATCAAGGCGTTGATGATGAAACAGGTAAATATTTCATCAATCAGCGGATATTTATCGCCGATGCCGGTCATGTTCCACGGAATGCTTATAGCGAAATCGCCAAGAAAGACGATCACGCAGATCAGAAGCCCTTTGCCTAAAAGCGCATTGCAGTCTTTGCGATAGGTTTCATCTTCTTTCCGATTGTTTCTCAGAAAAAGAAACATCAGAATGGAAGGAATGAATGAAAGCAAAGCAACCAGAATCATAACAGCCATAATCGAATCCTCCTATCAATAACCGAAACTGACGATATCCCAGTCTCCGTCTTCACCGCAGGCAAGCCACCATTGGAAATCTTCATAATCATGACCCGGTTCCAAAGTGCCATAACCCTCTTCCGGCGTATGGAAATCGCTGAACACCTCGATGATCCTGCTATATTTCGCTCCTTCGCTTAAGGAGTTTATCCAGGCAAGATTCGCATCGTTGTTGCAGGTATCACCCGCGTAACGCAACGCATGAAGCTCGACACCTTCCCAGGAAGCGAACTGGCATTTGATCCTGGTAAAGACTTCATCCAGTTCCGCCTTGGTATACAAAACGGACTTTCCATAATCGATACTGACCTCGGTCTCGTTGACGGCGCCGAGATATCCCTCTAATGTGATTCCCTTATCCATGATCTCCTTTGCGATCTCCTTGTCATCCACATAGCGGATATGCCACGGTTCATACGCGTAACCCGTGATATGTTCCTTGTCAGGTAGATAGCGGAGAATGAAACCATAGTCGTCCAGTTTCTCATGGATCACCGCCCAGATTTCCGGGTATTGCACCATGTCTTCGTTCTCTACGACATCGACCCCATCGATGATCAGGTACAGATCCAGGGCTAGACCCGTATGATGCTCGGAATAACCGGGTTTTGCTACGACTTTCGCGGTATAGTCTCCGCCATATTTTTCCGTAAAATCATCGACGATCTGCTGCTGGGCGGCAACGCTTCTGCGTGCCGAATCCAAGTCGACAGAAATGCCTTCTTTCTTGAGATCTTTCTTCAGTTTCAGATAAGCATCATACGCCCGTTCTTCGACTTCCACATCATCGCCCACCGTATTGGTGAAGTGTACCGTACGGACCTTGTTTTCCCAGTCCTCCGGTAAGGGATTCAGCTTATTGACCAGCACAAGATAATCAAGACCGTAATCCTTCTTGTTTCCGATATTCCCGCATGCTGCGATCGTAACGCAAACCATCATGACAATCATCAGATTTATTATTCTTTTCATCATACACCTCAAAACATCATAAATATTTCTATTGTAATGTTTTCATTTCATCGGGACAACTGCTGTTGTTCAGGAAAGATCTATTCTCCTTGCCATTCGAATACCGCAACATAATCGGCGCTTTCCGCAAAATCGATCGTAAGCATCGGATCAGTAGAATAGTCGCTGCCATTTCTGGTCCATTTGACAAAAGACCAGTCTTCTCCGCCTTCGGCAGTAACTGCCGTCAAAGTATATACCGTCGGCTCATAAAGGCTGAGGATCATGGAGGACACCGGATCTTCTGCCTCAAAAGCGCCTTCCGCTTCCGAGACTGCCGTAAACAGCCCCAAGCCTTCGGTATTCACGCTGATACCGATCGGTGCTTCCGGAATCTCGGTCGGAACGAAATGATACTTCTCTCCTCCTTCGATCTCCAGCAGGACACCGTCCTCTCCCTCTTCCGATACGGTCGCGATCAGATGCCCATCCTCATAGTCGGGAATCAGATCGCCATGCAGCTTGTTTCCTTCCTGCGGAAGATACCATCCGAACATCTCATCGCCGAAAATGCCGCCGACATACCATCCCGGATAGTCCTCCAGATCAGATTTCATGATCGACAGCAGATTCTCATTCTCATCGGTAAAAAATCCGGTCCTTGACCACTCATTCGCCTCTTCTTCCGGTGTCTCCTGTTTGGCCTTGCAGGATGTCAGCGAAATCAGCATGAGAAGGCTCAATAATAATACGGTCATCTTTTTCATCAAAATCATACCTCCTTGATCAAAACGAGCATTTTTCTAAAAACTCTTTGAACCGATCCTGAAAAACCCAAAAAATCTTTTTCAAGGATAAGCCTCAAAGAGCGAGTAACAAACCTTAACTTCTATAGTTCAACTTTACCTTATGGGAAAACCTTTGTCAAAGAATGCGGAAAAAATCACCAGTTCTCCAGGATAGTCCGCAGCTTCCGGTCGATATCGATCCTGGCTTCCCTGCATTCGGAAGGATGTTCCTTGGCTGAACGGAACATGAAGCCCAGGATCAGTCTCGATCCGATCGGCAGCATCTTCTTCAGCATGCTTTCGGGAAAAATGAAATGCGTTCCATACCTGTAGCACAAAGCGTCATAGGTGCAGAAGTGTTCTTTCTGAGAAAGCCTTTCTTCCATCCTGCGGATGTAGCGGCAGGTATCCCACAGAACATCGTCTTCTGCGCCGATAAAGACGATATGTCCCTGTATCCTTTCGACTTTGATCTTTTCTTCTTCCCGGATCGGGTGGCGTTTTTCGCTTTCGTTGAACAACCCGATGGAACTGATGAAGTTGCCGCTTCCTTTGCTTTCTTCCTGTATCTTCTGCCAGTATTCCGGATGACGGTAGGCAAATGGCAGATAAGGAAGAGGCTCTCCATGGATGGAAACCGTCGATTCCCCATCTCCCGGACGTTCTTCCGCTCCGTCTTTGCCGTCGCGATAGAATCCTTCCATAACAAAATCGCCAGGAGAGAATGCCAGCGTCATCGTGATATCCGGATAATAAGACGCAGCGATAAGTGCCAGCATGCCCGTGGTGGAAGCGCCGACGATGCCGATCTTTCTGTTGCCTTTTTCTTTCAGAAAGGCGATCGCTTTTTCGAAACGTTCCAAAGGATAGTTGTGATGGCCGTAATCCGCTTTGGCCGGGGCCATGGTCAGACAGCTGCATCCTCTTGCCTGCAGCCATTTCACTCCTGTCTTCGCCAGCAGATCATCGATATCATCCCCCAGCATGGCGATAAATGCACGATCCGTCCCTTCTAGAGGATAATATGCACCGTAAAATCCATCCGTATCAATTGAAAAATATCGTTCCGCCCTCATCTTCTTTCCTTTCTCATTCATCAAGTTAGCGCTATCTAACTATCACCATTGTAACACTTGCCTATTATCATAGAAATAAAAGATGACTCTCGGTCATCTTTATCATTTCATGTTCTAGCGAGTTCTTCTTGATCAGACTCGATTCTTTAGGAAGCCGTGATCTCGCGCATGTTGAAGGTCCTGATCTTGCGGTAAGCAATCAGATTGACGATGAATGCGAACAGGATTTCGATTGCCGAAGCGATCGCCCAGGCTTTCAGGTTGAAATCCGTGATGAACTGATTGTCTGCCGACTGGCAGAAAGAGATCAGCAACGGTGCCAGGAAATAACCCAGGACGATGCCAAGCAGGATGCCCAGGATCGTCGTCAGGATGGTTTCTTTGATCAGATAGACGATCGTATCTCTGTAGCTGAAACCGTTGATGCGCATGATGATGACTTCCTTGCGCTTCTTGCTGATATAGATATTCGTCATATTCATCAGGATCATAAATGAAAGTATGACAGCGATGACGATCATGATCAGGATGATGATGCTGTACATCTGCGAGATCGAAGAAGTGCGCAGGACGAAAGAATCCGGCGTATCGTAACCGAGATCGCTGTTGATCTTCGAAAGCTCCTCTTCGAAACGGGAAACACTCTTTCCGTTCAGGTTCACATAATAGGCATTGATCTTCGCTTCTGTATCAAAGATCTTCTGGTATGCTTCGAACGAACTGATGAAATAACGTCCGTAATAGTTCCTGAAAGCGCCGGAAATCGGTACATCCGTCAGATGCAGACCGTCATCATACATCTTCAAAGCATCTCCCTTTTCATAATCGAATGCTTCCAGGAAACGATGCTGGGCCAGCACCCCGTCTTTAGGCAAGACGATTTCTTTCCCGGTTTTCGGATCGCGAATACCGATGAACCGCTTGAGATCGCTGTCGCCCGTAATCATCGTTAAAGCCGTGATCGAACCGTCATCGTTATAAAGACGCGATTCATAACGTGCTCCGGTATAGTCGATACCGTTATCAGAGAAATAGTATCTGATCGTCTCGGCATCTTCTTCCGAAAGCGATTCCGGAAGATCGACCCGGATATCATAAGTATAGATGTCGCTGACCTGATGGGAAACCATGCCATCGAAAGCATCTTTCATCGTGAAACCCAAGCCGACGATCAGGCAGCTTCCGGCAATGATGGCGATCGTTACCAGAACACGGGCTTTATCATTGACCATATTGCGCAAGATCAGGCGCGAATAAAGTGAATTCTGTGACTGTTTCCTTGCGCTGTTTTTCTTTTTACGCAGCTTCTTAAGGATCTCTCCTTTCATCAGCATGGCCGCCGGCGTACGGATCAGGCCGCTGCAGGCAGCGATCGTCACGAGCGTACACATGGCTACTGCGACCAGCATAACGACCAGGATATAAGCAGGAGAGATCGTCGGTTCTCCCATCCGGAACGCATACATGTTGGAACGGTCCATGATCGATAGAACATTTTTCGCCAGGAATTTCGCCAGAACGACGCCCGACAGAGACCCGATGACTGCGGCAGAAATGCCGAAAACCAGATATTTCCCCAGGATTTCCCTGTTATAGAAACCGAACGCCTTGGTCGTACCGACCTGCTTCCGCTGGTCGTCGATGATGATGATGAGCGTCGAAGCCGTGACCATCGCTCCAACGATCAGGAACAGTACGCCAAGACCCATGCCGGTCTTGCTGACGGAATCGAAATTGGATTTAAGATCGAAATATCCCATATTCGCATCGAGATCTTCGACCAGCCAGACGGAATCGACTTTATCGATTTCCTTCTCGGCATCCTTGACTTGCGTTTCATACTCGTCAAGTTTCTCTGCATACTCCTGTTTATAATCGGTAAGCTGTTTGTCTCCTGAAATCAGTTTCTCTCTGGCGTCATCGATCTCTTTTTGCGCATCGGTGAATTGCTGTGCCAGGTTGATCTCATTCCATTCCAGTTCCCACTTGGCATCCGCAAGTTTCTGTTTACCCTCTTCATATTCATCCCAGCCATCGTCAAGACGCTTGCGCGCATCAGCGAAATCCGCTTTTAAATCTGCAAGCATCTCTTCGGCTGTATCGATGCAGTCATAGGTCGCACACGTTTTACCGTATTTTTCGATACGATCCGCCAGTATCTCGTTCGGAAGATCGTGATACTCATGCAACAGTTCGCGGATCCTCTCCAGCCGTTCCGGAGTCAGATGATCGCCATAGCCGATTTCTTCGATCATTCTTTCAAACTGATTCATGATCGTATTGATTTCCAGATCGCTTAGGACCAAGCCATCCACACGGTTCATGAAAATGGCCCTCGCAATCGCGATCTCCTGGTCAGCTTCTTCCTCGTATTCGGTCGTATCCGCCATAGCCAGGTCAGCAAGCGCCACGTTGAAATATGCGGCACGAACCGCTTCTCTGAACATATCGGAAGCATCGATATATTTACGCAGCAGTTCGATCATGCTTCTCGTTGATTCGTTCAGATCATCCTGTTCATCTGCCCATTCAATCAGCTGTCTGAACGCTTTTATGATCCTGCTTCCTTCCTCCGACGGCTTTTCCGCCGTTTCACGATATTCTTCCAGACGATTCTGCGCCATCTCATAATAGCCCAGTTTTTCAGCGTATTCGGCTTCGCCCTGATCCAGTTCGCTCTTGGCGCCTTTCAGCTGACTTTCGCCAGAAGCGATCCTGGCACGTGCCGCATTCAGCGCTTCTTCCGCTTCCTGACGTTTCCGGCTCAGTTCATCGATCCCGTTCTGCAGCTGCTTATTGCCCGACAGGATCTCATCTTCCGCGCTTGTGATTTTATTTTTTGCATCCTGCAGCTGTTTTTCTGCATCTGTTTTCTTTTCTTCGAATTCATCGGTGAGTTCTTTTTTGATGCTGTCTGCCTGCTCCTTGGATAGAAGTTCAGAAAGACTGTTCAGTTTCTTGTAGATTTCTGCCGCCTTCGCTATATACTCGTTCGAAAAAACGTCTTTCTCATCGCCCATCGCAACTTTTACATATGCCCTGCTGTAACGGTCGCCGGTCTGCGATTTGTCAAAGGCGTTCTCATTCAGGAAAACGACATACTTCGAGTCCTGGCGCAGATAGTCCGGATGGGTAACCGTCCCTACGATCCTGAAAGAACTGTGATACAAGGCATCTTCGTCAAAAACGCTCGTGATCCTTACAGTGACCGTATCGCCAACGGAAAGATCCAGCTTCCTGGCCAGATCGATGCTGACGGCGCATTCATCCGAAGAAGACGGCTTCTTTCCTTCAAAAAGATAAGGCTTAGAGATCCTTTCGGTCATCGAGTCGATCTCGACCCTGATCTGTTCGTCGCTGTCGATCATCTGACCGGAAACGACGATCGTGCCTTCGACGTCTTCCACATATTCCTGTTTTTTTATGTTATCCAGATCTTCTGCGGTAAAACCCAGGGAAGATACCAGTTCATAATCTTTGAAATTGACTTTGTCATAATATGCCAGCGCACCGTTGCGGATACCGTTGTTCTCTAAAAGAGCAGTAGAAAAGCCCCCTATTCCCAGCATGACGATGATGCATACCGACAGATAGGATATGATCTTCTTCTGAATGTTACGTAATGAATCGATACGCTGTGTTTTTTTCATAGAACTACCAGGACAGATCCTCCGCGTGCAACGGATGATGGTTGATCCTTACGCTCGCGATCTTGCCGTTCTTCAGCTTGATGACGCGATCTGCCATCTTGGCGATCTCCACGTTATGCGTGACCATGATGACGGTCTTGCCGCGTTCCCGGACGATCTTTTCAATGACTTTCAGGACACCCTGACCCGTCACGAAATCCAGGGCGGCCGTCGGTTCGTCCGCCAGAATGATCATCGGATCTTTTACGATGGCCCGGGCGATGCAGACACGCTGCTGCTGGCCTCCCGACATCGAAGAAGGATAGCGGTTCCAGCGGTCGGCGAGTCCGACCTGTTCCAGACATTCCTCGGCATCCAGCGAATCCTTTGCGATCTCGGCAATGAATTCAATGTTTTCCAAAGCGTTCAGATTCGGCATCAGATTGTAGGACTGGAAGATATAGCCGATATAATCGCGACGGTAATCCGTCAGTTCTTTTTCACTCGGATGAGAGAAATCTTTTCCTTCCACCAGCATCTGTCCCTGCGTCAGTTCGTCCATGCCGCCGATGATATTCAGCATCGTCGACTTGCCGCATCCCGATTCACCCAACACGACCAGGAGTTCCTTTTCATAGATATCGAGATCGATCCCCTTCAGGATCCTTCTGATCTCTTCTCCGGACATGAATTCTTTGATGACCCCGCGCAAGGAAAGAATGACTTTTCTGCTGTCATCGAATGAGAATGTATCTTTTTCTTCAAGATCCAGTGCGATCAGAGATGCGATATTTTCGCAGATCTTGATCTCTTCGGAAGTGAATCGGGTCGAACGGTCGCTCAAAAGGATCGCGCCGTAATTTCCGTAAGGCGAATGCAACGGAATGGCAAGGCAGGAGCCTGTAATGAAACGTTTCTCTTCATCGCCGATCGTGACATCGGGATCATCATTGGACAAGGTACGGCCTAAAGCGGTCGCTTTTCCGACGATGCCTTCGCCATAAGCGACGCTGTAACCTGTCAGGTCCGATTCTCCTGTATTGGCAATCACATAGATGCGCCGGCTCTTGTCATCCTTGATCCAGCATGATGCGCTTTTTACTTTAAAGGCATCTTCAAAAACGCTAAGCGTATTGCTCAGGACTTCTTCAAACTGATTGTTGGAATGCAGGTCTTCAACGACGCGCCATAAGATTTCCGCAAAAGTCATAAGAGTCAAGCTGTTTTCTTTCTAAAAAACCAAGGCAGATACATGAGGAACAGAACGATCAGAACCAGAACGATCAGTCCCGCCAGATAGAACTTGCCGAAGATGTTGCTTATCAGGATCAGGGCAGGATTATTGTTGTGGCCTCTCAGGAATAAGAAATTCGTATCGACCAGGCTGTTGATCACGAAGGCCACAACTGCGGCACAGGCCAGAAAAGCCAGAACCTTGAGTATATTCTTCGGATTCGGACGGTAGCCCTCGCATAAGATCAGCCAGGGGTACAGGATCAGCAGCACATGCATCAGTGCCGAATGGATATGCATGAAATTGAACAGAGGCAGACAGATCCAGTTCGGCGACAGAAGCGCAACCAGACCGGCAGGAATGCAGATGGAATACAATACTTCCTTTGCCGTTTCTGTCGGATGAAGCGTATGCCACAGACATACGAAAATATTGATGGAACACAGATGGAACGGCAGAAGCTGCCATTCGAACTGATGGGTCAGGATCGTCATGACATACTTGGCGATCTCATCGATCAGCATCAGCCAGGTCAGGACGTCATAGACCTTGTGCCGTTTTTCCTGACTCATCTTCGGGAAAAAGATCTTTCCCAGAACACAGGACAGAACAAGAAGGATCAGCCAGAAAAAGTAAGTCGGGCCGAACATCTTGAAGGCATGATAGCCGCTGCCTTTGATTTCACGCATCGTCGTGGGTGTGTACCAGAATTCATCCATGCTTGTTACCTCTGATATTTATTCTATCGCAAAAATATGCTTTTTATAAGTATATATTGAGTACCGTCTGCAGTACCATCAGCATCAGGCTGAGTATGACCATGAAACAGCTGAAAAACAACAGATAAATATTGCTGGCGGAATTCAGCTTCTGGACATAGACCCGTTCGTAACGTCCGGAAATATACAGATAGATACTGATGATGAAGACGCCGGCCAGACCGTATGCCATATATCCGGCGATCGCCGAAGGCATGACGCATAAGGAATAGATCAGCGCATTGAACAGGATGTGGATAATGATGGTCGGACCGATGCTCCGGTAGCGCAATGCCGTTTTGCCCAGCAGCACTCCCATGCAGAATGCCGGCAGAAACTCCGAGAAATGCACATGGGCAAAGGCGAACACCACCGCGCTGGCATAGAGACCGAAATTCTTTCCATATCTTCCCAGGACACTCAGAAGCACGCCTCTGAACGCGTATTCCTCGATCATCGGCGTGACGATCACCAGCATGAATACATACAGAAAATCATTCAGATAACCGGAATCATAGCTTAAGCCGATGCCGCTGATCAGTTTTCCTTCCAACCCGAAATGCGCAAACAGGATATTCGATACATATGTCGATACGATGCATATCGTAAAAAAGACGATCGTTTGCACAAAGAGATTGATGAATGTCGCTTTGATCTTCGTATTGATTACTCGCAGCGGGATCTTGAAAAACTGGCGCATCAGCCAGAAAGGGATCAGCGTGCCGAACAAAAGAACGATGAAATAGATCCCGAAATACAAAAAAGTATCCTTCAGGATATCCGAATCCATAGAGACCAGATAATAATGCAAGACAGAAGGAATGACCAGCACGAACAAGGTATATACCGTCAGCAAAGTACCGACGATATTGAAATGTTTTACCGCCGTCTTGCGGCTGATCCTTTTGCCTGTAACATTGCTCATATGAAAATTATATAACTTTTAACGGTTTTTAGAAAATTCAGATAAAGTTCACATACGCGTCTTATAGTAGTCAATGGAGGTGATAAGTATGAAAATCAATCTGAAATCACTCATAATCTTGTTTCTGGTTGCCTTATTAGGCTCAGGAATCGGCACATTCGGTGTCTTATCCTTTTATGATCACAACATCCGTAGCATTTCGGAAAACGATGACAATGTCGTTCTGAACGAAGTCGAATATACGAATATCGAAAAGACCGATTACACCAAAGCGATTGAGAAAGCGTATGATACCGTTGTAGAAAT
>JAEEGF011015565.1_pt1 | contig 16792 bp, 11 predicted proteins | sample 9134171 | NCBI WGS metagenome assembly JAEEGF01 (sample SAMN16246542, study PRJNA631951) | gut metagenome | biome: gut microbiome; feature: rumen; material: AP-attached | host: Bos | place: Iran: Karaj | collected 2018-10
CGGCGTCAAGCCGATGCACTTCTGCGGTCTGCTGGGCAGCCTGATGTTCCTGCTCGGTTTCATCGCCGTGGTCATGGTGGGCGCCCTCAAGCTCTATAACATGTATAGTGGCCACAGTTACAGGCTCGTCACCGATTCGCCCTACTTCTACCTGGCACTCACATCGATGATTCTTGGTACACAACTTTTCCTCACGGGATTCCTGGGCGAACTGGTGATCCGTCACAGCAACGACCGCAACCATTACGAGATTGGCGATGAGACCACCGACGCTGCCTCATCAACGCCCGCCATTGGTATGCGCAACCACGACAACGACCTGCCCCAGGCCACTATCGAGCAAGAAAAAGTCACCATCAACGCGCAATGATCCGCCTGCTCCACATAGCCCTGTTGACGCTGGTCCTGGCCTCGTGCCTGGCATCATGCGGTGACGACAGCTGCTATGACAACGGCAGCAGCTTGCCGCTTGCCACATTCTATGTGGACGGCAGCCAGCAGCAGGTGAGCGGATTAACCATTATGGGCATCGGCTCCCCTGGAGACAGTCTCCTGGCCGACTCCTCCACGTTGAAGGAAATATACCTGCCCTTGCGCGCCAGTGTGGGCATCACATCATTTGCCCTCACCCGCTGGATAGCAGATGGCGTCTCAGTCCGTGACACGGTAACCTTTGCCTACGACCCTGTGCCGTTCTTCCACTCGACCGAGTGTGGCGCGATGTACAACTTCAACATTAAGGATGTGGACTACACTACCAACGGCATTGATTCGATCGTAATGCTCAAAACGACCATCACCAACGACAATGCTCCAGCACTGCGCATCCATCTCACCGACTTCTAGCCATGAACAGCAGACGCCTACATACCATCAGCAAAGGGACAGTGCTTTTAATGGCACTCTTCCTGGTGAGCTTTGCCCTTCATGCGCAAGAGCCCGACAAGCGCCACGTGACGCCCGTCAAGCCCGAGACCAACCAGGTGAAACCGCCACCCAAGGGCACCGACGAGAAAATCATCCAGCAATACATCACTGGCGACACCGCCACAGCACTTGCCGAGGCACGCAAGGACTCGCTGCGCCGTGTCTATAAGCATTATCCGTTAGTGACCGACCTTTCCATCGGCGTGAACTTTGCCGAGCCGCTGTTCATGGCCTTTGGGCAGACCTACGCCAGCGCTGACATTAATGCGACACTCAACATGTGGAACCGCTTACAGCCCACAATCGAGATTGGAATGGGTTGGGGCAAGACCGCGCCCGAAGACAATAACTTCACCTACAAGGGCAAGCCCTCGCCCTACTTCAAAGTGGGCGCCAACTATAACCTCATGTTCAAGAATAGCCCCGATTATCAGGCTCTTATCGGTTTGAGACTGGGTTATAGCACATTCACGTTTGACGTGAACAACTTCATGTATCACAACAGCTACTGGCAAGAAGAACTCATAGCGAACATAAAGGGTCAGCGCTCACACGCCCTGTGGGGCGAAATCGGGTTGGGACTCAAGGTGAAGCTGTGGGAACGCGTATCCATGGGATGGATGATCAGGTATCATGGACTGTTCAACTATGGAAAAAACGAGCAGTCAAGGCCCTGGTTCATACCCGGTTATGGACCCAAGAAGAGTTCATTGGGATTCTCGCTCAGCCTCAACTACATCCTGCCCATGCACCGCAACCGCCAGACTATCGACACATCAACCACCCCTCAACGACAATGATCAAAATGAAGCCTACACTCAACAATCACCGCGGCACCATGCGCATCGACAAAATCAAGCCTGCCGCACAGCCGGGCTGGTACAAGCGCCTGCGCCAACTGTCACGCCTTACCACTACCCGTTTCAAGATAAAAACATCACGCTGAAGCAGTGTCAAGTGACTTCTGCATACATGGTTTAGTTACTTCATGACCCTTGCCAAATGTATTGTTAATAGATTTTTCGGCGATTTTTCAAAAAAATTTTGTCAGTTCAAAAAAAGTTCGTAATATTGTAGTCTGAAAAGCGGGTGAAAACGCACATTTTATGCGCATTTCTCTGATTTTCAATTGTTTATTTGACATTCACCCCACTACTCTCTTCAACGATGGTAGCGGGTAAACTCAATGATAAAGAAAACAACAAACATTAAAAATATTAATTAACATTATTACTAACAATTTAACTCATTTAATTATGAAGATTAAAAATTTACTTCTTTTCGCTGCTGCTGCATCGCTGAGCATGTCCGCTTTTGCTCAGGATTTGGCTACTGGTGAGTATGCAGTTCTGCCCGACGGTTCTCCCGCTATGGTTGGTCAGCCCACCCAGGATCACCTCTTCGTTCGTGGTGATTATGGTGACAATGGCTCCATGCAGACCTACACCAACACTGTATCGTTCAAGGGTGGTAGCCCCCAAACCGTTTGGTTCTGGCTCGACGACGATCAGATTTACACCAACGAAAAAATTCAGGCTCTCACTCCCATTGCAACCAACAAGGCTGAGACCGAATTCTATAATGAGGTAACTTACAACTCGCTCCAGTGCGACATCTATGTTCCCCAGCAGATCGTTCTGACCACCTCTGAGAACGAGGACGGTGACGAAATCACCTTCGATTATGGTGATCGTCTGCCTTCTACTTCCTACATTGAGTGGAGTGAGAAGAGCACCAAGGTTATCGACGGTATCGAGTATCGCGTTTACACCATCGTTTGCGGTAACAACTCAGGCTATGGCTGCCACTTCTCATCGAAGAACGCCAAGGCTTATCGCGACAACAATGGTCCCCTCAAGAAGGACGACGCTCCTCTGTTCGCTCTCTTCATGCAGAACAAGAACCAGGTGAACGTTCAGGGTCAGTTCAATGACATGATCATTGCCAACACCGAGTTCGGTATCCGTGAGGCCGTTCGCGATGGTTGGGAGCCCAACGATTATCGCTTCATCTATGGCACTGGTGGTAACAACGAGACCCAGCGCTTCCAGCTCTACAACCGTGTTGCTATGTTCGGTAGCAGCGCTGTTGTTGAGGACCTGGCCGAGAAGACCATCAACAACGTGAAGTACTACAATGTTGCCGGTATGGAGAGCAACGTTCCCTTCGACGGTGTTAACATCAAGGTGACCACCTACAACGATGGTACCACCAACACCTGCAAGGTGATCAAGTAAGCAATACCTCTTATTTGATAATACAAAAACCGCGGGCTCAACGCCTGCGGTTTTTTTTCATGTACCCAAATAATATATATAATGTGTCACTATGCAATAGACACATTATAACTGGTGCTCGGCATACCACTGATCGTCGGCAAGAGACCTGTCGGGGGAGGCACGTTCAAGCATCTTATTGATAACAGGTTCGTGCATGATGTACAGGCCGATGGCACGTGTCATCAGGATATCGTCATGCTTGCCCTGACGTGCGGCATAGCGCCCATTGATCTCCTCATAGTTGCGCATCTCGTTCACCGCGTCGATGTCGCGCTCCACATAGGTGCCGTCACGCAGGGCGACAATCAATTCTGTCACAGCCTTACGCTTGGTCTTTATGTTAGTGTGGAACCCCAACTTCCTGGGCGCACGTACATATACGTTGCCATACACCTGCTGGACCTTTTCCAGGATAAAGTCACTCTCGTCAGCCCGTGCGGCCTCGTTGGTGAGCGTGTTGCTCTCTACAGCCAGCAAGGCGTCATTATAAAACTTGGCCAGCTGCATCGACTTCCATGCCAGCACATCGTGGTCGATGTGTCCTCGCCACTGGGCGACAATGGCCGGTTTAAGGTTGGGCGTTTTCATGCGCCACACAGCAATCACCGAATAGTCACTGCTTGCGGCCCTGCCACCCACATCAACCACCACCAGATAACGCACCTTGACCGGCGTGTGACGCTCGGGCAGTTCCCACACCTTGAGCAGGCCGTTTGATGCTTTCACCAGACGGATGTTCTGCTTGGCTTCACGACCTTCCTGGCCATCGGCCTGGATATCGCCCACCAGCACCGGTTCAACACTACATCCCTGTTCCAGGTTGTCAAGATGCTCGCGGGCAAACGGATTATTACCCGTTGTTGTGAACGCTTCGCTTGCCGAGCCCGGAAACTCGGCCATCATCAGTTCATGGGTGCGGTATTCCTTGCGCTTGTGGTGATACCAGTTGATCTGCTCCAACGTACGCCCCTCTTTCCACAAGTCGCGTTCATACGCATCCATCTGTTCCCACAGTGCTGCAGCGTCGTCCACCTTCTTGCTGTACATGGCGATCTCATGCCACGGGACGAACACGGGAACCTTATCGCTGCGCTCAGCCATAGCCCGCAACCATTCGTCGTGAAAGAAGTCTCCCACTCCGTTGGCCGTCGATTCCATCACAATCACAGTCTCGGGTTTAAGTGCAATGCTACCGCACACGCTGCGCGCCACATCGTCGGGGCTGTGCATCGCACTGGCTTCCCAAAAGGCGACCTCGCTCAGGTGTGCCAGAGCGATGTCATAACCACGCACGGCATCCTCACTGCGGGAACTTCCTGTAATCACCAGGCAATCGCGTTGCTCGATCTGCTGTACATTGGGCTGCCCCTCCAGTTTAGAGAACCGAGGGGGTTGTGCGTCATCCTCCAGAAACTCCTTTGGATAAAGGCGCAGCATCAGGTTATACATTCGCTTGATGCTCTTGCTCGTGACGTGCAAGTGGCCACAGATGAGGCTGTTCCACCCTGTGTGACGAACCAGCTGCATCCATGCCAGATACATCTGCACCAGTGTGGAGCCGCCCCATTGCCTCGCCTTCAGAAGGATAACCCTCACGGGACGGCCCGCCACCCGCTGCGTTTCCATCACCCCCAGCAAACGCCGCTGAGGGCGGTTGAGCACAAATGGCACAACTTGCCCGGATTTCTTGTCCCGGATTTTCACGCATCGCGCACACCAGAACTCAAAATCCTCTTTGATACGCGCCCTTTCCTGCTCAATGAGGGGCATCGACAGGTAATCAGGATGACAGTCAAGAACAGCCTTTGGCACAAGGCAACCATCTGCCCATTGCCTTTCGCCCCAGCCCCCTACCCCTGTCAACGGCTTATAGCAGTCATTCTCGAACAAGGTTCTGCGACGCTCATTCTCGGCAAGCACCGCTTCTATATTATTATAAGAACTGTTCTCCATGTGGCATCACTTTTTAGATCCTGATTGCTTTGACCAATAGATGAGAGCAGGAAGCACAAGGGTGCCACTCATGGCCTCTCCATCGAGCGTCAAGCGCATGGTGCGTCCTCTCACAGCCATTGTTGGCGTAGCAAGAGGCTGATCCACTGCCCCATTAATCATCATGTTACTGACCACACAGTCCTGCGCCATAATGCCCCGCTGGCCCTTCACATTAAGGGTGAGACTCACCTCATCGCTACAGATGTGCCACACTACCCGATGGATAGCGGCAGCCATCAGCGGGACAAGGGCAATGGGGTGGCTATGCCACGTCACGGGCATCGTTGCCGTCGTCTCTTGTTCCAGGTCCATCACCTCACCACTGGCGGTCACGGCAACAGCGTGCAGCGCGTCGCCGTAGAGTTGGGTGGCGGCCACCGTGCGATGGCTCATCCTGCCGCTAGCCATCACGACTGTGGGGTCACCGCTGGAGGACAAGAGCCACAACTCGTGATGCGCATTGCACCAGGTCATGGCCATGTAGTCCACATCACGCTGCACAACAGTCACATGAGACCCGTGCATGCGACACAGGTGACCATGCCTGGAAACGAACCACAAGTCATGGGCGGCCTCGACTGGTTGCACCCCAACTGCGGCAACAGTGCGGTTCACAAGACGCGCTTCGCCCAAGGTGCCCTGAGGTGTCTGCGGTACGGCATAGATGCCATCGTCGGTGAAAATATAGACCGGATAGCGGCCGAAACCACTCGAGTACAAGGGTCGAGTCATCACCGATACAACTATCGGCAACTTTCCCAACACACTGCGTCGGTGAGCCTCGACAAAGGCGTTACCTGGTGCACTCACAATGATGTCACCGCCACTGGTGCAACAGTACAATCGTCCACCGGCAGAGGCCGAGCACACCACATCGTCGAGCGCCATCAACAAGCCGATCGATGCACACGCCTCGTTGGTCAAGGTCATCGACTGCAACGGGGACACAAAATCGGCCCCACTGATGTGGTCGGCGACCGGTGCTGTAGCGACAATATGCCACTCCGACGAAGACAACTGGGCAGTGATAGCAGCGTCACTGCGACGTGACAAGCCCATTTCCAAAACATACTCGCGGTCTCCCGTGGTACGCGTCAGGCAACGGTAATCCAGCGAGCGGCTATCCGACAGCAATCGGGCCTCACTTGTGGCAAACACATCAATTGCAGCCACCAGCGGCAGCCACTCGGGCGCGATATTCCGTTCCACCGTGATGTCCACATTGTAGTGCAGCATGGGCAACACAGTGGCCTCAATGCCCGTGAAAGCGCTGCTGGTTGTCATCACATTGGCACTGATGCGCTGGGCATTGGCCAGCGTCTCGTCGCCCACGCGCACGGGGTCGCTCATCCACAGGTGAGTGCCATCTTTCAGGCGCACAGCCCAGCGTAACAACATGGGCGCGGTGTGGCGCCCCTCGGCACGACAGTCGTTGTTCATGGCATTCCATGCAGTGCGCAGCTGGCCTTCAAGCGCGGTGGTGTCCTCACTCGACAAGGGCGCACGCCACTGGCTGTAGGGCGAAGCAAAGCTATATGCAGGGATTTCTGTTGTCATGGTGGCCATGTTGGTGCTGAAACTCAGACGCGGCACAACGTCATCAGGGTTCAACACCACCCACTGCGAGCCTCGTTGACTCAGGTACATCATGCCGCTACGGGTGACAATCACGACGATGTCCCCGATGGTATGAGCACCCACAATGTCGCCACTGGCCGACGCAACTCGCACGCCATCAATCTTCACATCGTGGCCGCTGCACGTCACATAGTGGCCGCCAGTGATCAGCAACAAGCGGTCGCCCGCATCAATCTGCCCTACAATGACGGGTACTCCTGTCACTTGCAGGGAGCGCTCCCGTTCGCGCACATTGACCGCCAGCAGGGCCGTCCCAACCGGCGCCGCCTCACCATTGGCGAGGGGCACCATCCCCTGGGGAAGTACCAGGGTTTCTTTCATTACATGTTTTCTCATGGTATTCAATAATTTATAAACTAACGTCTAAATTGATGACAAATGTAGGCATCAGTCACCCCACAGCGCAAGCACAAAAAGCAGGCATCCCGCGCAATTGCGGAATGCCTGCCATTAACTTTTAAAACAGTAAGCCGTATTAATAAGGCCAAACGCTAGACAACAGGAAGTCAACAATCATCGTTACATCGTTGATCTGAACATCGTCGTCGAGTGTTGCATCGGCATTGGCAAGGTTGATTTTACTGAAGTCTCCACTCAGCAAGGCATCAATCAGGGTCGTCACGTCGGCAATGGTTACCTCACCATCATCATTGACGTCGCCACGCAATACTTCTTCGGCTGAAGGAAGCACAAACGTCTGACCATCGGTGTAATACAGGCGGTTTTCAGTCCAGCCATACCATTGACCATCGTTGTCACCAGGTCGCGTCAAACCCCAAGTGATCTCATCGGTGGTTGCTGTACCCTCATTGCCAGCGACCAGTGCGCCATCCACCAGGGAATTGTTGTACCACACACCGTCTCCATTAGGATAATCGGCATTCACGATGTCGCGCACGGGCTGCTGCGGATAGCTCATCGTGCCATCCTCATTCAGCAAGATGTAGTTTTCACCCCAGCCGTAACCGTACAGGTTCATCACGTACACGGTGTCGCCCGACTGATACATATACACGTCACAAACGCGCGAGTTGCCGTTGGACTCGTTAACAAACTCATGCTTGCCGTTAGGCGTCATCAACTTGGTGTCACGATAGATCACCGACACCGAACGCGTCGTATCGCTCATCACGCGGGTATTGCCCTTGCTGGTGATAGTGGTCGTCGTCACTTCCTCGATGTAGTAGCCAAAGCCATCCTCGATCACGATTGAACCGTCATCAAGAATCTGACCCACAACATCGGCAAGGCCACCCTCGTTCATAATCCACGCCTCGTTCACAAGATAGAAATCCTGAGAACGCTCAACAGTAATCGTGTTACCGGCACTGACAGTGGTTTCAGTGCCTAAATCAATGGTGGCAAAAGGCTCGTTAGTAGCCTCCAGGGTAACGGTTCCAGCCTGATAATCGACCTTGATGGGCTGATCCACCTCATAGGTGGTCATACCACCTGAAAGCACCAGGTAGCCTGCCTCGGTTCCTTCTACAAGGGTCGTCGTCCAACCACCAATGTTGAACGGGTCATATTGCTCCACAACGACAGTTCCCGAGGGGGTCTCATCCCATGAGTACTGGTGAATGAAACAGATACGGCCACCCGTCATCTGATCCTCGCTCACGACTCGGGAAGGAGACTTCATAACTGATGATGCCGACACCATTCGCTCCTTTTGGGGGACATTCATGCGAAGGGCATGGTTGGTCTGGGGCACACCTGCCAGCATCGTCAGGCATGCGCAAACACTGCATAGTGCAACTATTCTCTTCATATCACTATAAAAATTTTGAGTTATTCCCAATATAATTCTGCTTCCAATTATCAATCAGTGCATCAGCAATAATAAAAAGCCATTATAACTCTCAGCCAACGACTGCCGACAATATTTCAAACTGCAAATTTACAAAAAAATTGCGCAAGCCGAACACAGAACAAAAGAATTTATTCTTTTTTATATTGAGGCGCAGCCAATTTTATCTCATTTGTGACTCGTTGCACCTGTTTTCAGCATTGCGACACGCCGTGGAGTCATTCGGGCAATTGTTGTGTACAAGCAGGTCGAAGGCCTGCTCAAGGCCAACGGCCTTGACTTGCACTAACCCCAGGGTGCACAGGCCTGAGGTCTGTGTAGCCTGGGGACTGGCAGGAAGATAAAAACGGGCCCTGAAAGGGGCCACTAACCGAGACATTTCCTTAGCCTGGAGTGTGTGGCCCTCTTCGAGGCCCTTTCCCTCTAGATGCTCTTTCCCCTGCCGCACAAACCTGTCGGCCTGTACGCCATGGGGTTAGCTTAATTCAAGGCCGCTGGCCTCGTCAAGGTCTCCGACCTTTTCTATCAGACGAAACCAGCACGGATTACACCATTTCGCAAAAATCAAGACTTTAAAGATAATAATTTTTTTTTAGCATAACGATAGTGCGGAGAATTGCGCAAGCCGAACAAACAAACAAGACAGGCATCCCGTCACATGGGAATGCCTGTCTTGTTAATTATGCTTGACGGGATATTACCCGTTTTTCAAGCAATCTAATCTTGCTATGCTTATTTCAGCAGCATGTCGATCAGAACGGGTACGTCAGCAATGCTGATGTCACCAGACTCATCAACATCAGCAGCATCAGGGCTGAAGTTATCAGCATCATCAAAGTCGCTCTTCAGCAGGTGGTCAACGAGGTTAGCCAAGTCTTCGATGTTTACGATACCATCCCTGTTCACATCACCCAGGATGAACTGGGGCTCACCACCCAGAACAAACTCGCTACCATCGGTGAAGGCCAGCACGTTGTTGGTGAAGGGATAAGAGCCAAGCTGCATCATAGCACCATCGGCAACGCGAACGATACCGGGAAGAACATAACCCATAGCACCCCACTTGATAGCGGTGGGCTCTACAGTACCGTACTTAACCGTGTCTTCAACTTCTTCGAGAGTCTCATCATCCATAGCGATGGGCCAGTAGTAATGAGTCTGATCCCAGTTGTAAGCAGCGCCATAATAGTTAGCATAATAATTTCTGGTGGCAGGACCCATCTCAGACAAGATCTGATTCAGTTCATACTTCATGGTACCATCAGGATAGATGTTCATGGCAACACCGGGCATGCCCATACCATAGAGGTTGAACACAGCTGCGGTAGTGTCATCATACTGATACATGTAAGCATTATCGTTCATGTGCTCGATACCATTCTGACCATTCAGGTCATAATCATGAGTTGCATTGGGCACGATGAACTGAGTCGAGGAATAGATATCAGTAAAGTGAGTGGTGTCGGTTGCAGTCAGCTGATAGGTGTAACCAGAGAAGGGGTTACCAGAGCGGGTGAAGGTGTTCAGCACGCGATAACCGAATACCACGTAGGGGTTCTCGTCGTCAAACTGAATGGTACCATCATCAAAGATTGTACCAATGATGCTTGCGAACTGGGCGTTCTCGTCATCGCTGGTGAACCAGTTGAAGTCAACCATGATCGATACATCAACGGTATCAACGCGCTTGTTGTTAACAGTCCTACCCTCGATAGTGTCATTGTCAAGATAGTAACCGGTTTCGAAAGATACCTCATGGTTGGCATAGTCAATAGCCAAGGGCAGATAGTAGCAGCTGCCAGTGAACGGGTTCCAATAAAGACCAGCGCAGTACATCTCGCCGTCATCCTCCTGGAAGTAAACACCTTCACCACCACGATAGTGATAATCAGACTCTACAAGCTGACCATCCTTAATCGTGTAAACATAGCGGAAGTCCAGATACGGGAAGTTGAGGATATCTTCATTGCTCAAGCGACGGGGTGCCTTGCGATTAAGACGATTATCACCAAATGTCATGTTGAGATCCTTCATCAACTTGCGGGGAGTCAACATGTCCTTGCTGTTCTGCTGCATAGCAGGAGCACACAACTCTTGGCTCAAGGTGTTAGCCTTCATCACCTTCTGGCCCTTGTTTGCCTGGGCAAAGTGAGCCTTGTTAATCTGGGGCACGCCTGCCATAGCAGTCAGACCTGCACAAACAAATAAAAGTGCTAAAAATTTCTTCATAAATCAATTAATAGATTTAGACGTTAATAAAGATGTTAATAAAAAAAATTCTCTGTTTTATTGTGACCCTGTAGAAATGGCACTTCAATCGTCAATTGAAGACACACCCTAAAAGTCGGGCACAAATTTAGAGAGAAAAATTGACTAATACAACTTTTTCTCTCTTTTTTAACACATTGTGTAACCTTTGTATCAGAAGCCACAGCAGGCTGCCACATTTTTATTGATAATAGTGCCATTATCCTCATTGGGAAAAACCGACCTATCAACGCGGTCTTAATCGCCAAAGATTATGGTGGCATCAACTGCGAATCGAGTTTAAAAGTCCAGCAACATGCCGCTGGCAACTTCCTCAGCTTTTTCACGGCCCAGGCTCTGGGCAACCAGTGTCAGTGCAAAGGGAGCAGCTGCCGCGGGGCCATTGCCCGTAACCACGTTACCATCCACAGCAACAGCAGTGTTCTGCCATTTCACGCCCTCGATACCAACCTCCATGCTGGGATAGCACACGGCGGCACGATCCATCAGGATACCAAGCGGTGCAAGAACCACAGCCGGCGAGGCACAGATGGCTGCCACCTTACCGCCACGCTCTTCCTGAGCCACCAGCGCGTCACACAGCGCTTCATGGGCGGCCAGATTAGGGGCACCGGGAACACCGCCGGGCAACGTCAGCCACTCGGCATCGCTGTAATCGTTGTCCTCCCACAGGCTGTCGGCCAGCACAGTCACGCCATGGGCGCCAGTCACCTCAAGTTCAGGATTAATCGACACCGTCACCACAGGCATCCCCGCGCGACGCATCACGTCGATACACGTCAAAGCCTCGACTTCCTCAAAGCCATCGGCCAGAAAAACAAAACTCGTCTTCATTTCTTTCTAACAAATATATAAATGTAGGTTCAACAATATATATCTTGAATTGAGCCACAAATATAGTAAAAAATAGGTGGGCTCAAAAATTTTGAACCCACCTTTAGCAATAAAAAACAATTTAGAGCGCTAAGCGCAGTCCCAGGTAGTATTCCTTGTAGGACGGGGCACCGTAGTTGCGGGCAGTCACCTCACAATACTTAGCTGAGTTGCACCAGCTACCGCCACGGCTCACACGATAAAAACCTGTTGCAGGACCCGTGGGATTAGTCTGCGCGTCGCTGCTGTAGTTGCCGTACCAGTCCTGACACCATTCCCACACGTTGCCACTCATGTCATAAAGGCCCAAAGCATTGCCGGACTTGCAGAGCACACTATGTGTACCATAATTATAATGATCTACACCCACCGCATAGCTATTATCATAGAACCAGGCCACATCATTTATATTGTTACTGCCGGAATAGATGTAGCCACTCTGGGCTTCACCACCACGGGCGGCATACTCCCACTCGGCCTCGGTGGGCAAGCGGAATTTCCTGCCAGTCAACTCATTCAACTTGGCGATAAACTCTTGGCAGTCATTCCATGACACTTGCTCCACGGGGTTATATGGCTGGCCCTTGAACCTGCTGGGATTGTTGCCCATTACAGCCTCCCACAGCAGCTGTGTCACCTCGGTTTCAGCGATGCGGTAATTGGAAAGCGTCACTTGGTGAACGGGCTTTAAATTATCATCGTCAGAGTAAGCTTTGCCCATCATGAACGAGCCTCCCTTGACTTGCTTCATTTTGAACTTCACCCCATTGACAGTGAACACCTCGTCCTCAAGCACGACTACCACGACAAGGTCGGTGCTGGCCCCAGTAGTGTTATCGGTGACGCGGACAATGCTCACGCCCTCGGCTGTTCCCTTCACGTCAAGGGTATTGCCGTCAAGGTTGACCATCACGTTATTTTCACCTTCAATCACGTTGTAGCTGTAAGCACCATGACCATTCAAGATATTGATGGTCATGCTCTCGCCCTCACCAAGCTCGGTGACGGTATGGCTTAATCGGAACTTGGGACTGCCATCAGCATCACAGGCGAGACGCATACCCAGATTGTCTTTCCAGTAGTCAGGTAGATTGTACCCACGGCTCGACACGCGGCAGTCAGTTGAGTCTCCACCCCAACTTCCACCACGCATCACGTGGTTGGTGCCCGTTGCAGGGCCACTCGGGTTCACCTGAGCCATGCTGCTATAGCCGCCATACCAATCCTGGCACCACTCCCACACATTACCGCTCATTGATCTCAAGCCCAATTCATTTACGTCACCGAAAAGAAGCAGATACGTACCATATCTAATGTCGTGCCATGCCATATGATTAATTGAATCACTACCAGCATACTTGTAGCCACGGCTCAGGTGGCCGCCACGAGCGGCATACTCCCACTCGGCCTCGGTGGGCAGGCGGAAGTTCTTGCCAGTCCTCATGTTCAACTTGGCGATAAACTTCTGGCAATCGTACCATGATATCTGCTCCACAGGCAACACGTCATAACTGATGTCCGGGAAGTCGTATGAGCTACCACCCCTCATGGGCGCTTCACAGGGAGGTTCGTAATGGAAGTGGCTGGGATCTCTTCCCGTCACTTGACTCCACAGACCCTGCGACACTTCGGTCTCACCGATGTAGAAGTCTGACAGCGTCACCTCGTGGGTAGGCAACTCATCCTCTTGATATTCATCGCCCTGCTCGGCAGTGGCTCCCATTGTGAATGTGCCACCCTTGACCGAAACCATTCTGAATCTCGGATAACCATACTCGTCACAGATGGTCTGAGCATCTAAATAGACGTGAACAGTGATGAATGCTGAAAGGCCCGTGACATTATCGGTAATAAGAAGGTCACTTATACCAGTCGTCTTTCCTGTCACGGTCAAGCGATCACCATCAACACTCACATCAACATGGTCGCCAGTAATCGTATAATCACCACTACCATTGAAGATATTTACTGTCTTGCTCTCGCCAATGAATAGCTGCAAATGCGTCTCCGAGAGACGGAATTTGGTACTATTCTCCTCGTCAAGGACAAGGCGCAGACCATAGTTCCACCATCCGTACCAGCCTTTTCGGTAAGTCACGCGGCATTGTGTTGCGTATGCGGTACAATTGCCGCCACGGGTACCCCGATAATAGTCGGCATCTTCACATACTGGATCGGTTTGTGCCTCACTGCTGTATTTACCAAAAATATCCTGACAATACTCTACCACATTGCCACACATGTCATAAAGCCCCAATTCGTTAGGCAACTTCGTAGCGACAGGCTGGGGACCCAGATTGTTGTCGGGCCAGGGTATGGGTGCTCTATTGCCTCCATTCAACGATACCAGATTCTTAGGCTGCGCTGGAGAATTGAAGTCATCGCCACAGGGAGCGTAGTACGGGGCGTCTGGATCCGGGAGGTAGTCACAAGTACCTTGATACCACGCCACATCGTCGATTGAATTACTGCCAGCGTATTTGAAACCTTTACTGTGTATGCCACCACGGGCTGCAAACTCCCATTCGGCCTCGGTGGGCAGGCGGAAGTGCTTGCCAGTCAACTGATTTAACTTTACAATGAATTCCTGGCAATCTTGCCATTCGAGATTATCCACAGGTTGAGTCCAGTGGTCAACGTATTCGTTTACATTAGCGCTTTTATTGCTGCCCATCACCGCTACCCACAGTTCTTGAGTCACTTCGGTTTGACCGATGCTGTAACTTGACAAAGTCACCTCGTGGGCCGGTTTCTCATCATCCTCGGCGTCGAGGTCGTCATCGGGGGCGCCCATCACGAAGGTACCGCCTTCTACCCCAACCATCGTGAACGACACGCCGTTCACGGTAAACGTCTGCACCGAAGTAGCCACAATGACCCTGAGAGCTCTCACTGCACCCGTGGCATTATCTGTAACATGAACCTGGGAAACACCCACTTGATTTCCCGTAACAATCAGGCGGTCGCCATCAATGCTTACACTAACGCTGTCGCTCCCTCCAGTAACGGTATAAGCCCCATTACCATTCAGCATATCGACCGTAGCCTCACTGCCAACCGATACCGTCACAACATCTTGGGACAAACGGAATGAATGATCTTCACCCATTGCCAGACGCAAGCCGAGGAAGCTACCCTTTTGATTAACATGACCATGCTCCCTCTTGGACACACGGCAGTTTACCAGCTCATAAAACCAATAGCCACCACGCATCACTCGTTCTTTGCCCGATGATGGGCCTGTAGGGTTGTATTGCGCATAGGGACGATAAGTCTCAAAATAATCCTGACACCACTCCCACACGTTACCACTCATGTCATAAAGGCCCAATTCGTTGGGCTTCTTGGCGGCAACAGCATGGGTAATCATACCGATGTTGTCGTCATCTTCACAAGGCAATGCAACTTCATCCAAGTCGTTGCTTCCTGCGAGCAGGTAACCTTGACTCAAGTTTCCGCCTCGGGCTGCAAACTCCCACTCAGCCTCGGTAGGCAAGCGGAAGGTTTCGCCCGTAAGCTGGTTCAGTTTAGTGATAAATGTCTGGCAGTCGTTCCAGGAAACAGTCTCTACGGGACGGTTCAAGTCTTCAGTATAACCGTTGACCGGACTGACGCTACTCGGGTTATCGCCCATCACTGCTTGCCACAATTCCTGAGTCACTTCGGTCTGACCGATTTCATAGCACGGCAGCGTCACCTCGTGGGGATGTTCTTCTTTCCTTTCGTAATCAGAAAGTTCCATATCCACATCGGCGGTCAAACCCATCGTGAAGGTACCACCTTCAACCACTACCATCCTGAACGTCACACCGTTCACCGTGTAGGTTTTAACCTCGGCTGGCTCCAAATCAGACCCACCCAGCAGATAGTCCACCAGCTTGGTGAGGTCGTTAATGTTAATACTACCATCACAATCAAGATCGGCATTGGAGTTGAACGGGAGGGGAGCTGCACCTCGCAACAGATAATCTATCAATGATGTCACGTCATTGATGTCAACACATTCGTCACTGTTCACGTCGCCTAACTGCCCGGGAATACCTGCCGACACCGACAGTAATGCCACAAGCAGCAAAACAAAGGTTTGCAATGTTTTTTTCATGTCTAGCTTTTGTTAGTTAAAAAGTTAAAAGGCTCTCAGTTAATGAGTTAATTAATTGATTATTTAAATTAAACTGCAAATATACAATATTTTCCTTTTACAAACGGCATATATACATTATAAAGATAAAAACATATCCTCTCCTTACATGAATGTCAGTATTCACATTTGGAACCAGAATTGCGCTTCATTTGAGCGAAAACACATGATTCAACCATGCTAAAAAGGCCATTTTTTGCCCTTTTTTCAAAAAAAACACGATTTTTTGAAAAAAAAGTGCGATTTTTTTTGGTAGTTCAAAAAATAGCAGTACCTTTGCATCGCTTTTGACAGCAACGGGCAGTTAGCGCAGTTGGTTCAGAGCATCTGCCTTACAAGCAGAGGGTCGGGGGTTCGAATCCCTCACTGCCCACCAACAAACGGTTTCGCACATCATGTGCGGGACCGTTTCTCTTTTCCCCACCCTACAATTAGCTAAGCCCGTAGGACTGACAGATCATGATTTGGTCCAGCACCTAAGCCCGTAGGGCTGACAGATTATGATTTGGTCTCGAATATAAGCCCGTAGGGCTGACAGATTATAGGCAGGTGGTGAAGTGAGGCGAAGCCGAACGGAACCCCTGCGCTGTGGATACGCCCCCGAATAATAGCCCCATCGGGGCGACAGAACGTGTGGATATACTGCCGCCCCGATGGGGCTTGAATGAGTGTTCAACTATTGCAGGGGCTGTACTCGGCATCGCCTCGTTGCACCCCTGCCTATGCTCTGGGCGCCCCTAGCGGGGCTTTATTGGACTGAATACTTCCCCTACTTCATATACGGGTACAAAAAAAGGGCAAGTGAGCTACAGCGCGCCGCTACAACCTCGTTACCCTTGCTTCGGTCAAGACCTGGGGGAT
>JAEEGF010912831.1_pt1 | contig 16790 bp, 12 predicted proteins | sample 9134171 | NCBI WGS metagenome assembly JAEEGF01 (sample SAMN16246542, study PRJNA631951) | gut metagenome | biome: gut microbiome; feature: rumen; material: AP-attached | host: Bos | place: Iran: Karaj | collected 2018-10
TCCAAACGTATCCACGTTGAAAAACAGGCATAACTTTCTACTAACCCAGATATTATGTTGATCCAGAAAGTCGACAAAGGCACGGATTTGGCGGACATGCTTTTGGCATACGTGGAAAATTGTTCATGGACTGAAGCCAAAGAGCATATCGCCGAAATGATCAGAGCCTGGAAATTTGCTGATTGGGAGACCATGTTCGCGGTAATCCATGACGGGAAAATCGTCGGCATGGCTTCTGCAATGAAGACGGACTATTATCCGTTGCCGGATATCTTTCCATGGGTGTCCTGCATTTTTGTTTCCGAAGAATACCGTGGCCAGAAAATCAGCGGGGAGCTGATCGCCTATGCGAACCAGTATCTGAAAAGGCATGGCTTCAGCAGGAGCTATATCCCGTCAGAATTTTTCGGACTATACGAACGTTATGGCTACTCCTACCTTCGGGATATCGTCAATTACGGTGGCGGGACCGATCACTTGTTCGTCAAGGAACTGGAATCGGATGATTGATTCGTCGAAAGATTTCTCATTTCCACACAATGGTAAAAAATCCTAAAAATCTCCGCCGACTAGTTGCCTCTTTTGTTTTACCACTATATTAAAGAAAATAGCTACTTGCTCTCCGTTTGAACCTTCTGGAAAACACCATGCCTGTACCATTCGTCCATCTCCATACCCATAGCGATTTCAGCCTGCTGGACGGCACCGCCAAAATCGAAGCCATGCTCGGCAAATGCAAAGATTTCGGCATGCCCGCGCTCGCCATCACCGACCATGGCAACATGAGCGGCTGCTACGAACTCTCCACGCTCGCTCCGAACTTTGAAGTCAATCCCATCATGGGCTGCGAATTCTACGTCGCGCCCGGTTGCTATACTGACAAGAATGCCAATCAACGGCACCATCAGGGCTTCCATCTCGTCTGCCTCGCGGAGACCTACAAAGGCTACCAGAACATGTGCCATCTCAACGAAGAGGCTTGGATACGAGGCCATTACTACCATCCGCGAATCGACAAGGATCTCCTACGCCAGTATCATGAAGACATCATCTGCCTTTCGGCGTGCATCTCCGGCGAAATCCCGCGAAAGTTTCTCGACGGCGACGAAAAAGGCGCCATTCTCGCCATAGAGGAATACGCCTCCATCTTCGGCGACAACAATTTCTTCCTTGAAATCCAGAACCACGGTATCAAGGAGGAGGCCGAAACGGCTAAATTCTTGATCGAAATCGCCAAGAAGAAAGGCATCCCGATCGTCGTCACAAATGACTCGCATTACCTGCTTAAGGAGCATAAGGAGGCCCATGAGTTGTTCCTCTGCATCGGCACGCAGAAGACCATGAAGGATCCCAACCGCATGCGCTTCGACGGCGATGGCTATTGGTTCAAAGATTCCGACGAAATGGCTGCGCTCTTCCCTGAACTGCCGGAGGCCATGTCCAACACGGTCGATATCGCCAAACGTTGCAATGTCCATCTGCCGACTGTTGATGACAAACCGCCCGCCAACCACTATCCGGAATATCCCGTTCCCGAAGGCACCGATCGTGAACAGTATCTTCGCGAAATCTGCGAACAAGGCATCCCCGAACGGTACGGCTTCGATCCACATGCGAAGGAGTTCACGCCTGAACAGCAGGTCATCATCGACCGCATGAACTATGAAATCGGCATCATCAAGAAGACGAAATTCATCAGTTACTTTCTGGTCGTGTGGGACTTCCTGAACTACGGCCACAGAGTTGGCGTGCCGCTTGGGCCGGGCCGTGGTTCGGGCGCAGGCTCCATCGTCGCCTATCTGATGCATATCACGGACATTGATCCTATCCGCTATGGTCTTCTGTTCGAACGTTTTCTGAATCCTGAACGCGTCAGTCCGCCGGATTTTGACATCGACTTGTGCGAACGCCGCCGCCACGTCGTTATCGAATACGTCCGTGAGAAATATGGCGCTCCGAACGTCGTGCAGATCGGCACGTTCGGAACATTGAAGGCGAAAGCCGTCATTAAAGACGTCGCCCGCGCTCTTGGCATGACGTTTGAGCAGGGCAACCGCCTTTGCAAACTTGTTCCGGCGGATCCGAAAATGACGCTTGCGAAAGCCTATGATGGTAGCGACGAAATTAAACAGCTTGTCGATAATGACCCTGAATACAAGGAGTTGTGGAAATTCGCGAAGGTTTTGGAAGGTCTGAACCGCAACATGTCCATCCATGCGGCAGGCGTCATCATCTGTGACATGCCCGTCGCGGAAGTCGCCCCAATTTCCAAAGGCGCCAGCGATGAACCGACAACGCAATTCTCCGCGGTTCCCTGCGAGCATCTCGGCCTGCTGAAAATGGACTTCCTTGGCCTCCGTACGCTTACGATCATTCAAGACACGCTCGATCTTATCGAGAAATCACGCGGCATCAAGCTCAAATCGTCCGAAATTCCAATCGACGACCCCAAGACGTTCCAATTGCTCAACAAAGGCGATACGATCGCTGTCTTCCAGCTTGAATCAACAGGCATGCAGCAGCTCTGCCGTCAGTTCGGTGTTGAAAAGATCGAACACATCATCGCCTTAATCGCCCTCTACCGCCCGGGCCCGATGCAGTTCATGCAGAACTTTATCGACCGCAAGGCCGGCCGCGAATCATGCGACTATGACGTGCCAGTGATGGAAAATCTTCTCTCCGAGACATTTGGCATCATGCTCTATCAGGAGCAGATCATGCAGGTGGCGCAAGCCGTCGCAGGCTTCACGCTTGGTTCTGCGGACATTCTCCGCCGCGCCATCGGTAAGAAGAAAATCAAGCTCATGGAATCCATGTACGCGCAGTTCATCGAAGGCGGTGAGAAAAACGGCTATCCAAAAGAGAAGCTTGACAAGATTTGGGAGAAGATCAAGATTTTCGCGGGATACGGCTTCAACAAATCGCATTCCGCTGCGTATGGCTTCATGTCGTATCGTACCGCCTTCTTGAAAGCGCATTACGCGCCCGAATTTCTTGCGGCCAACATGACGTCCGAACTTGGCAATTCCGAACGGACGGCCTTCCTTCTGAAAGAATGCCGCAAGCAAGGCATCAAAATCTTGCCTCCAGACGTAAATGTCTGCGATGTAGGATTTTCCGTCGCCAATGAGCAGATATTCTTTGGTCTTGCCGCCATTAAAGGCATTGGCCAGTCGGCCGTCAGCGGCATCATCAGCGCACGTGAAAAAGGCGGCCCGTTCAAAGACATCAACGACTTCTGCGAACGTGTCGAAGGCAACGGTAAACGCCTCATGGAGAATCTCATCAAGGCGGGCGCCATGGATTGCTTCGGTCTTAAACGGTCGCAGCTTCTTGCCATGTCGGATGAGGCTCTCGCCGCCGCGCAGCGTTCTCAAAAGGATCGCAAGTCCGGTCAACGCTCCCTCTTCGATCTGCTCGCTCCGGAAGACCAGTCCATGACGAAAATTACCGCTCCAAATATTCCGGAATGGCCCATCAAGGAGAAGCTTGACTATGAGAAAGAACTGCTCGGATTCTACGTCAGCGGTCATCCCATTGCGGAATATCAAGAGCAGGTTGATACATTCCAGTCGGACGATCTCAGCGAGCTCAACGGCTTGGATCAGAACACGACTGTTCGCGTCGGCGGCTTTCTCAGCCACGTCGTGCAGAAATTCACGAAAAACGACAACAAGCCGTGGGTGATTCTCACGCTTGAGACGCGCGAAATCACGATGGAATGCCTCGTCTTTAACGAAGCCTACCAGAAGACGTTACAGGAATTTCCGGATGTCTTCACGCCGAACACGGTTGTGCTCGTCGAAGGGGAGATTTCCCGTCGTGACGAAGACGAACCGCTTAAGCTTATCGGGCAGCGCGTCATTCCGATTTCCGCCGCGCCGGATATGTTCACGTCGTCTCTCCATCTCCGTCTCCACGAGAAGGATATGACGCCGGAGAAGCTTGCGGAAATCAAGCAACTTGTGAAGGAAAATCCAGGCGAAACACCGCTTGTCTTCTGCATGATCTGCAATTCGGGCGATGTCGTCTTCTCTGGCAGCGACGACCTCCATATCAACAATACCGCAGTCTTCCGTGACGCCGCTGCACGGCTCCTTTCCGCCGACGGAATTCATTTTAAATCAGACCATAAACGCCCTGAATCCAGCCGCAAACGCCGCTGGTATCCAAAGGATTAATCGTTCAGAAAAAACAAAAAAACAGTCAATCCAGAATCACTATGAAAACGTATCGTGTCGGTCTCATCGGTTGCGGCTTCATTGGCAAAGTCCACGCCTACGGGCATTTAAACATTCCGCTCTTCTTTGATCTGCCAGGCTACAAATCCAAAATTACCATGGTTTGCGCGGCCCATCTGGACAGCGCGCGAAAGAACGCGGATAAAATCGGAGACGATATCCAAATCACGACCGATTTTCGCGACATCACGGAGAATCCAGACATTGATATCGTCGATATCTGCACGCCCAATGACCAGCATTGCCCTGCCATCTTGTCCGCCATCGCCAATCAAAAGCACATCTACTGCGACAAACCGTTGACAGCCACGCTTGAAGAAGCCGAACAGATTGCCGCCGCCTTGAAAAACTACCACGGCACGGCGCAAATGACATTGCAGAATCGCTTCCTGCCAGCGCCTTTACGGGCCAAGCAGCTCATCGATGAAGATGCCATCGGCGATGTTTTGGAATTCCGCACGGCATATCTCCATGCGGGCAGCGCGGATCCGAAAGCGCCATTTAAGTGGAAGCTTTCCGGCAAGGCCGGCGGCGGCGTTATCGCGGATCTCGGTAGCCATATTTTGGATTTGACGGAATATCTCATCGGTCCGTTCGAGAGCCTACTTGCGACGACGCATATCGCCTATCCCATGCGTCCTTCCGCCGATGATCCGACGAAGATGGTTCCCGTTGACGCGGAAGACAATATGAACGTCATCGTCCGCCTGCCAAACGGCGCTTCAGGCACGGTCACCGCCTCCAAAATCGCGACGGGTGCGGAGGATGAAATCCGCGTCGAAATCCACGGCTCCAAAGGCGCGCTCCGCTTCAATGGCATGAAACCGCATGGCCTTCAATTCTATGATTGCTCCGCGCAGGGCTCGCCCATTGGCGGCCGCCGTGGCTGGACGACCATTGACACAGGACAGCGCTTCCCCGCGCCCGCCAATTTCCCTGGCCCGAAATTCGCCATCGGCTGGCTACGTGGCCACATGCAATGCCTCTACAATTTCTTGGACGCCGTCCACAACGGACAGCCTGGAAATCCAGGCCTCATGCGTGGCGTGGAAGTCCAGCGGATGCTGGAAAAAGTACGGCAATCCGCTAAAGAGAATGCTTGGGTGAAATTGTAAGCCATAGAATTCTAGGCTTCTAGGCTCCTAGGCTTCTAGAAAAAAAAGCGGCCCGCATGATTGATTTTCATGCGGGCCGCTTTGTAATCTTACCGTTAGAAATTACCGAGCGTAGTATTCGATAACCTTCGTGATTTCAATGTTCGTCGGGATTTCTTCGACCAGCGGTTCATGCAAAACCGTGACCTTGATTTCGTCTTTGTTGATTTCAAGATACGGCGGCAGAACAGCGTCGTTCAGCTTCGCGATTTCCGCGATCTTCGGGGAGCGTTCCGCGTTGATGGAAACGACCTGACCGGCCTTCAGACGGTAGCTGGCGCGGTCAACGATCTTGCCATCGACCAAGATGTGGCGATGGGACACGATCTGGCGGGCGGCGAAAATCGTGCTGGCGAGGCCGGAACGATAGACGACGGACATCAGACGCATTTCCAGATTACGGAGGAGCTTGTCACCCGTGATGCCTTCACCGCGCTTCGAGTTCTCATAGATGAAGCGGAGCTGATGCTCGGTCAGGTTGTAGAACGTCCTCAACTTCTGCTTTTCGAGAAGCAGTTCACCGTAGGTGGAGAGCTTGCCGCGGCGTTTGGTCGGGCCATGCTGACCAGCAGGATAGTTACGCGCCTTGCCGGCGGTTCCGCTGCCCTGTCCACCATCACCGGCGGTTCCCGTATTGGCCGGGCAATTCGCCATGCCCCACAGGCAGTAGCCAACTCGACGGCACAACGTGTGCTTCGGGCCTTTCACACTCTTTTTCTTTGCTTCATCAGCCATGGTCTTTTCCTTTTTAGCTTGCTCTTTTCCTACGATGTCAACTGGCGCCGCCTTTTGTCGTCCCCGCCCCATCATGGAGCCGAGTTTCCGGCCAAACAGATGGCCGGAGGCGACTAATCGCACGGAAAAAGTCATTTAATTTAATGCATGAATAGTTTTTAGCAAATTTTCTAGTATATTTTATGGTGTAACAAACCTATTTCACAGACCTATTGTGCCTTCATCAGGAACACGACACCATGCCAGAATCGTTTATTTTCAACGCCAAACCTTGGGAAACACCGGAAATCTGCTGTCTGGACAGGCTTCCCGCCCATGCGACATTCCATCCATATCCCACGCTCGAACTCGCCCGTGCACGCAATCCACTGGATTCGCCATGGGTCATCTCCCTTGACGGCGACTGGAAATTCAAGCTCGTCGATAATCCAGAGACGATTGAATGCGAATCGTTTATGAAACCATCTATCAAAACGGACGGATGGGACGACATCACCGTGCCCGGCAACTGGACGACGCAATGCTTCGACAAGCCGTGGTACACAAACGTCGTCATGCCGTTTCCAAATTATCCGCCAAATGTTCCAAGTGACAATCCTACAGGTCTTTACCGCACGACGTTCATGCTTCCGAAAGAATGGCAGAACCGTCGTGTCGTCATTCATTTCGGCGGCGTTGAAAGCTGCTTTTTCGTCTATCTGAACGGTAGCCAAGTCGGTTTCGCGAAAGATTCCCGCACACCGTCCGAATTTGATTTGACGCCGTTTGTGAAGACTGGCGTTAACACGTTGGCCGTCAAGGTGATCCGTTGGAGCGATGCCTCTTTTATCGAAGACCAAGACCATTGGTGGATGGCGGGTCTCCATCGCAGTGTTTATCTTTATACGACGGCGGATGTCCATATTGCAGACATTTTCGCGCGTGGTTCCGCTAGCGGTGAATTGCGATTGGAATTGCGTGCATCTTTTAATGGCGAACAGCCCGTAAAAGGCTGGCGTTTCGCAACATCCGTATTTGGGCCAAACGGTGCGGAAGTTTCCGAAGGCACTATGGAGGCGGAAATTCCGCCGTCGCTTGGCGCGGGGGCGGGCAATCGTGGCAATCGCGTGGAGAAGTCGTTGCAGTTCAACAACGTGGCGCTTTGGTCCGATGAGACGCCGAACCTCTACACGCTTGTTGTTTCGTTGCTGAATCCAGAGGGTGCTGTCGTCGAATGCACGTCCGTCCGCTTCGGCTTCAGGACGGTGGAAGTCAAAGATCGACAACTACTTGTGAACGGCAAGCCTGTTCTCATCAAAGGCGTCAATCGCCACGATTTCCACGAACGCTACGGCAAAACCGTTCCGCGCGAGACGATGCTGCAAGATATCAAGCTTCTCAAGCAGTTCAATTTCAACGCCGTCCGCACGTCGCACTATCCCAACGACACGTATTGGTACGATCTCTGTGACGAATACGGCATATACCTTATAGATGAAACGAATCTGGAGGCCCATCACTACTATGGCAACCTTTGCGACGATCCACGATGGACGAACGCCTTCCTCTACCGCGCCATGAACATGGTCCAGCGGGACAAAAACCATCCAGCCGTCATCTTCTGGTCGCTCGGCAATGAATCTGGCTATGGTTTCAATCACGATGCGATGGCTGGCTGGATTCGCGGCATTGACGATTCACGCCTTCTCCACTGTGAAGGTGTCCTCACGAAATACCACCAAGGCTACAACGGTTGGCCAAGCGATGCTTCCACACGCGCGACGGATGTCATTGCACCCATGTATCCAGACATCGAAAATCTGAAGAAATGGTCGAAGCTTTCGACGGATTACCGTCCGCTCATCTGCTGTGAATATTCCCACGCCATGGGCAATTCCAACGGCAATCTGAAAGAATATTGGGATGCCTTTGAAAATCTGCCCGGCCTGCAAGGCGGTTTCATTTGGGACTGGGTCGATCAAGGCCTGCTCAATCTCGATGACCAAAATCGCGAATATTGGTCCTACGGAGGCGACTATGGCGACCAGCCCAACGACAAGAATTTCTGCATCAACGGCATGATTTGGCCGGACCGCACGCCGCATCCATCCATGTACGAATTCAAGAAGCTTGTCCAGCCGCTCGCCGTCGAATCGAAGAACCTCAACAAAGGTTCCTTCACCATCCGTAACAAGCGTTGGTTCACAACGTTGGACGATCTCCAATGCCATTGGACGCTCACGACAGGCCAGCGGACGTTGCAAGAAGGCGACATCGACATCGCAGGCATTCCGCCACGCGAAAGCCGCGACATCGTCCTTTCAGAATTGCAGATTCCGGAACTTCTGCCGGGCGAAGAGTCGTTTGTCAATTTCACATTCACACGAAAGGAAGCCAACGATTGGGCGGAGGTCGGCCATGAAGTCGCGTGGGAACAATTCGCCATGCCGTTCTCCGCGCCGCCGGACCGCCCATCCGCGCCTTTCGGCAAGCTCCAGCTGAAAAAATCCGCTTCGCCGATTGAAATCGTCGGCCGTCATTTCAAGATGACCATCGATCGCGCGGAGGCCCGCATCAAAACGTTCTCCTGGCAGGACAAGGCGCTCATCATCGACGGGCCAAGGCTTAATCTATGGCGTGGGCCGACGGATAACGATGGCGTCAAAGCATGGTCCGGACAGGACTGGAAACCACTTGGCAAATGGATGAAGGCAGGCCTGAACAAACTGACGCTCCAGACGGCTTCCTGCGACGTCGAAACCATTGACGGCGGCGCAGTCGTCGCTGATCTGTGCAATATTTGGATTGGTGCGGACGCGGAAGCGCCAATCTGCCATCAACATCGCTATCTTATTCTGCCCGACGGTGAGATACTGGTCGAAAATCTCATCACGATTGATCCGAAGCTGCCGGATCTGCCGCGCATCGGCGTCACGATGACATTAGCGCCTGCGCTGGAGAATCTTGCGTGGTTTGGCCGTGGCCCGCATGAATCGTATTGCGACCGCAAGGCGGGTGCCCGTGTCGGCGTCTGGCAGGGGACTGTGACGGAACAATACGTTCCATACGTCGTTCCGCAGGAACATGGCAACAAAACAGATGTCAGATGGATGGCACTGGAAGCAGGTCCGGCCGATGCAGGGCTGCTTTTCCAAGCCGAAAACCGCCTGCTGGAATGCTCTGCAAGCCATTTCACGGCGGACGATCTTTTCAAAGCCACTCACATCAACGAACTCGATCCGCGAAGCGAAGTGTTCGTCAATATCGACTATGGACAGCGCGGTCTCGGCGGCGCAAGTTGCGGTCCGGACACGTTGCCGCAATACCGCCTCGAGCCGGGCGTCTATAGTTTCTCCTACCGAATCAGGCCATACATCGCTGAATAAAAACCACCCATGAAGAGCAAGTTCTTCATCTACATCCTGCCGTTGATTCTCGGAATCGTCGCGACGATTCTGATGCTCAACGCGCCGCAGCCGCAGAAGGGCGCCGCGAAGAAAACGGTCGCGGGCACCCCTCCTGCGTCTGTTCCTCCTGTTGTTCCGGAAGTTACTGAAAACAAACAGGAAACGAAAGAAGAAGAGACGAAGGAAGACACTGAAACGGAGCCAGAAGAAGAACAGGAAGAAACAGAAGACGAAGAGACGGAAGAGGAGGAGACCGACGAAACGGTGGCGACCGACAAGTTGCGTGAAACGTTTGTCTCCCATGCGAAGAACGTCAGCCAGAATGAGTTATGGCTGGAATTCATCGCCATGGATGATGCGTTGATTCGTTGCGTAAAAGCCGTCGATTCCATTGCGGCAGGAGACATTCCCATCGAACCGTTGGATTTTCTGAAGCCGAAGACACCTTTTTCCGCTTCCATAAATGCTGTCGGGCTGCTCGTCGTCACGGTGGAGGCCATCGCGCGTTACCATAAGGCTATCAATGCCTTGCGTTCCATTGACATGCAGGCCGCAGTGGATCTTTTCATTGAAATCGAACCTGTTTTGGATGAAATCTTCCATGGGCTCGGTTATCCGGAAGCGAAAACGTTTCGCGGAAGGTTGACAGAGGCCTGCACGGTCATTTTAGAAACGCCTGTCATGAAAGGTGAGGGCGGGCTTGTCCATGTCGCCGCCAATCTGTACAAGTATTCGAATCCGCAGCTGGAAGGGCTTCTTCCTGTCCAGAAGCTCCTCTTGCGGCTTGGCGAGGCGAATCGCGAAGAGATCCGCCGTCGCGTCACGGAATTCGCCAAGCTGATGAAGCTCTACGCGGAATAACCACCCAAAGAATGGGAAGATCCCGCTCCTGCGGGATCACTAAATGGGAAGGTCCCGCTCCTGCGGGATCACTCGAAAAAAACGTCAATCTGTTGCCCCATTGCGAATAATCCTTTTTTTCACTATTGACAATATCAATCAACAGCACTATATTTATAGAAAAAACCGATTTTTTAGTCAATAAAAAGTCAATCTCGAACGTTGGCGACCCAGCCGACAGAAGTAACATCAGACAGAAATAGGTGCAGAAGCATGTCATTCCTTGATTCTCTCAAAGCCTTGTTTGGCGGCAGCAAGAAACCTGCGGCCCCCGCCCCCACACCCGCTCCCGCAGCAAACCAGCAACAGGGTCAGCAGCCCGCCACCAATAATTCCACTGTTTCGCGTCCGACGAACCGTCAGGTTTTCGAAGGTCGTCGTGTGGAAACGCCGGAATGGGCGCAAGGCCTTTCCGCTTCCGAATTGATCGGCGTGCTGAAGCAGAACAATAAGTGCAAATTCGTCCCCTTGTTCGAAATGAAGACGATCATGACGACCAAGGTCGGTCCGGATGGTAACCTTGTTCCCGAATACAACGGCGTGGCCGGCAGCTGCGGTGCTGTCAAAGCCGTCGGTATGAAGGTCGCCCAGCAGAACGGCATGCAGAGCGCATATCGTTATTTTGACTTGAACAACGCCTATCGTTGCTGCTGCGACAATCCGAAGAAGTGCCCGTTCTATCTGAACGCCGTCGGCGAAAACGAAACGGTCAACGCCCGCCGCCATTAATCGGCCGCCACGATATCGCATTCATCAAAAAAGCCTCCTCTTTGCACAAGGGGAGGCTTTTTTCATTTGCATATCAAGCACTTAGATGGCTTGGAGGCTAGAATTCTAGAAACCTAGAGCAAGGCTGATAAATGCTAACGCCATAAACCATGAGCCATCAGCCATGGGCCATGAGCCGTAAGCATTACCGCCTTGGCGGTAATTAATTACGCCTGAAAGTGGTTTTTCCAGGCGAAATCGGAAGCGGGACGGTGTTCATCGTGGAGATGGGCGGGCTTGGCGTCCGCCGCAGGATAGCCCAGCGGAACCAACGCGACAGGAACATAGTTCTTGGGAAGATCCAATTCCTTCTGCAATGCCTTGTGGTCGAAACTGCCGACCCAGCATGTGCCGAGGCCTTGTTCGGCGGCTTCCAATTGGATGTGGTCCACGACGATAGCGCAGTCGATGGGGCCGATTGGTTCGCCTTCGTGATTGTACCAGCAGGCTTTGGAATCGTAGCAGACGACAAGCGTTACAGGAGCGCCAAACTGGTAGGATGTGCAATGGCGAATTTTGTCGAGAATGGCGGGATCATCGACGATCAGGATGCGTTGCGGCTGGTTGTTGCAGCCTGTGGGGGCCAATGAGGCGGCGGCCATGATGGCGTCGATTTTCTCTGGCTCGACGGGTTTGTCGCTGTATTTCCGCAGGGAGTAACGTGCTTTGGCAAGTTGTAAAAAGTTCATGGTGTCCTCCTTATATAAATTGTTCTATGGCAATTGGCTGAGCAAGAGGTCGTCGATTGGTTTGCCATCCGCCCAGGGCATTTCGCCGCCGAGCAGTTTGGCGTAGGTGGGAGCTTGGTCAACCGTGTCGCCGCGTTCGATGACGACGCCTTGTTTGATGTCGGGGCCGACGGCGAGGAAGACAGGCTGCGGGCCTTTCGTCGGATAATAGCCATGCGTGGCGTATCCGAAGCGGTAGTCCGAAAAATCCAACGTCTTGATGAGCGGTCGCTTCCAGTTTTCAGAGAAAGATGTGTAACCGTCTGTTTCGATGACGAAGGCGAAATCGCCCGCCAAATGGTCGCGCTCTGCGACTTCCTGCGCCGTGAAGACATCGCCGACACCATAGACGCCTTCGCTCTTCAGGAAGTTGAGAAGATCGTATGTTTTTTTCCAAGTCTCTTTATCATCGGGATTTTTGAGTTTGATTTGAGCAGACATGCCCGTGGAATGGCAGTAAGCCTTCCAGTCCTTCATGGAGCCGTCGTCATTGACGGTGATGAGGCCGTGATCGGCGAGCAGGACGTTGATATTGACGGAACGGACGATGTCCATCTGCCCATGATCGGACGTCAGGAAGAAGTTCGTATCTTGGAACGTTCCTGCGTCGATGGTGGCCTGGACGACATCGAAGAACCATTTCGAATTCAGATTGACGCCAGTTGTCACTAAGTCACTGAACATACCAGACTTATGGCGATAATGATCCACGCATCCCGTGTGCATGGCGAAGAAATCCGGCTTGTATTTTCCGATCATGTCGCATGCGCAATCGACGAGAAGTTGATCGGTTTCCGGTTGGACGCGGATGGTGACGTTGCGGATATGCTTTTCGACGACATCGTTCCACAAGAAATCCGAGACGCCCGCCCGTTTGTAGGCGGCCTCCTTCGTGTCGTTTGGCCCTTGCGGCCAGTATTCGGGCAGATTGTAGTCGATGTCCGGATGGTTGGCGGTGACGGGCCAGAAGGAATTGCCGGTGACTTTTCCGAGCCGTTTGGCGACAGTGAACGCGTCCGGCACTTTGATGCATTTCGCCCACCAATTCCACGGAACGGCTTTCAGCATGCCCGGATGGAATTCGAGATTGTGGATGACGCCATGCTTGTCTGGATAGCATCCGCTCATCATGCTGACGTGGGCGGGATAGGTGATGGACGGATAGATGGTGCGCATCCGCTTGACCATGGAGCCGTGCTGGAAGAACTCGCTGAAACGTGCGTCGTTCTTCAGGAGGTATTCGACGTCTTCCCAGACCATGGCGTCGCAGGAGAAAACAATGATTCTGTGTGACATAGGAGGTTGCCGCCTTATGGCGGCGCTTATGGCTTATGGCTTATGGCTTATGGTTTTTTTAGGAAAAACAATAATTTAGGGTAAAATGAGTCGTTTGGCAAGTTTATTTTATATAAAACGGTATTACTTTATGATTGGATGAGCGGGTGAGATGAAAAAACGGATTCCACGGGTTATGTCGAACAGGACTGTCATTCTCGCCATCGACAGCGGCGGGACGAAATGCGAAATGCTGGCGGTTGACGCCGCCACGGGCGAAGTCGTCCGCGAAGTCCGCCATCAGGCGGATTCGCTACCGGCGGCATGCCGACCGAAACAGAATTTCGGCGGGGCGGGCCGCACATCGGAAGTGTTGGGCTACTGCCTTGACGAAATGCTGGATGGCCTTGATTTTCAAAAACTTCTGCCGACGGGCAATGTCTCGAAGGAGATGGTTGAAAAAGAATTGGCGCGCCATGGGCTGACGGCGGACGACTATCAGCCGGTCGGTGAAATCGACGGCGTGTTTTATTCGGAAGCCATGACGTGGGGGATCGCCATTTCGGCGGGAACGGGCACGGTTGGAATGGTCTGGCCGCCGAAAGAAAAGCAGACGGCAGGGCCTCTTCTGAACGGTCGCGTTGCGGACGTTGTGCAGTTTTCGAACAACGGTCGGTTGCTGATAGACGCTGTTGGGCCGCTTCTTGGCGACTGGGGTAGCGCGTACAGCATCGGTCTCGACTTCCTGCGCCGCGCCTATCGTGAGCAGGAATCGCAGACGGAGCCGTTGGCGGAAATGCAGGCGATTTGTGCGCATTTGGACGCGTTTTCGGGCATCGAACGCAAGCCGGACGAAAAGAAGCTGACGGATAATTATCGTCATCTGAGCCATTTCATTTATACCTATACGGATCGTTCCATCGTTGCGTCGTTGAGCCGTGTCTGTGGCGATTGCGCGAAAAACGGCAGCGAACTGGCGGAAAGCGTGTTGCTGTCGGCTGGAAGCGATCTGGCGGAAAGCGTGATTCGCGCCGCGAAGCGTACTGGAATCGACAAGATGGATTTTCCCGTATTGGCGTCCGGCAGCGTGCTGATGAACAACGACATCGTGTTCGAAGCGATGAAAGAACGTCTGGAGCGCGAAATGCCGCAGGCCCGATTGATTCGAGCGGCGCGGCCGCAGGTTTGTGGGCAGGTCGTGGCGCGGTTCATGAAGCTGGATCCGATAAATTATCGCGCCGCCATGCTGAATTTTTTTGCAAAATATCATGATCATATCCACAACAAACAGAGCTAGTTAAAGGAGAAAACGATGTTTTTCGATGATTATCAGAAAGTTTTGAGCGACCAACTGGTGAAATTGCAGGGCAATCGCGCGGTAATCGACGACGCGGCGAAGGCGATTGCGGAAGCGATCAAGACCGGCCATTATGTGTTCTGCTCCGCCATCGGCCATGGAATTCAGGGCGATTTCATCAATCGCGCAGGCGGCTTGGGCAACATCCGTCCGTTCAGCTGGAGCTTCAGTGTGAACAATCCAATGCCGACGGCCGGACAGAACCGCCCGAATCCCGCAGGCTTCAAGGCGGAGAAAGAATTCGCACGTATGGCTGTGCGCGCCAGTAACATGCGTGAAGGCGACATCTTCATCACAGGCTCCGTTTCCGGTCGCAACATCGCTCCAATCGAAACGGCTTTGGCCGCCCATGACATCGGCGCAAAAGTCATTGTCATGACATCTGTTGACTATGCGAAACAGACGAAATCGCTGCATGATTCGGGCAAGAGCCTCTACGAATGCGCGGACTGGGTCATTGATTTGATGACGCCATATGGCGACAGCGCGTTGATGATTCCGGGCTATGATGGCGAACTCGTTCCGCTGTCGGGTTATTCACAAGTCATCAGCGGCTGGATGCTGTTTGGCCGCGTGATGGAAATCATGGGCACGCTGCCCGAAGAGGATCGTCCGGCGGTGTTCATGAGCTTCAACCGCGCAGGCGGCGAAGAGGCCTACAAGAAAACGTGGGACAAACTCAACAGCAGAGGTTACTGATATGAAAGGAGCCGAAAGCTATCTAAGCGGCGCCATGGCGGCGCTGGAAAAAGTCCGCGCGAATCTTCCGCAAATCAAAGCGGCGGCGAAACTGCTGGCTGACACGATTCAGGCAGGCAACGCCATCTTCTCCTTCGGCGCAACGCATTCGTTTATCATGACGGAAGAGTTGGTCTATCGTTCCGGCGGGCTGATGCTCGTCAATCCCATCATCTCCCATGGCATGAATCTGACGGTTCGTCCCATGACGATGACCAGCCAGATGGAACGGCTGCCCGAACTCGGCCGTATCTATCTGGAGCATTCACCGTTGAAAGCAGGCGATGCCATCATTCTGACATCCACATCCGGCCGCAATACGGTCATGATCGACATGGCGTTGGCGGCTCGTGAACGCGGCGCCAAAATCATCGTTTTGACGTCGCTGGAATATTCCGCGAAAGTGAAGAGCCGCCATGCAAGCGGCAAGAAGCTCGGCGATTTGGCGGATGTACTGTTGGATAATGGCGCGCCGTACGGCGACGCCGTCGGCGAAATCGAAGGCTTCCCGCAGAAAGTGGGGCCTGTTTCGACGGTCGGCGGTTGCGCATGTCTGGACGCGATGATTGCGGAAACCGTTCAGCTTCTTGTAGATGCGGGACAGGAACCGCCTGTGTTCATGAGCGCCAACATGGAAGGCGGCGACGAGTTCAACGCACGCATGCTGAAGAAAAACGCGAATCGAATTCATTATATGGATTAATAGTTAGTAATGTTATGTAGAACCACGAATGGACACGAATGGACACGAATTTTTAACCACAAAACACACAAAACACACCAAAATGCCTCGCCGCCGAGCCGTCAATTGCCAAAAGGATTCAATGATGAAACAAGATGTTGATTGCAAATGATACAAACGGCTCCGGCGGCTCGGCGGTTGTCATCGCTTCGCGAGATGCAAAGGATGTCATGCGGAAGCTCGTGGCCATGGAGAAAATTTTCGCGAAATAACAAGAAAGTGAACGATAGTAGTACGAATAAACACTAATGTTGCCGCTCTATAAAATTCGTGTTCATTCGTGTCCATTCGTGGTTCTAAACAAAAAATAATAGGAGCATCATGGAATGAAAAGGCCTGGATTGGGATTGATGCTGTCGCTTTGCTTGGGCGGCATGTCGATGTTTGCGGAATCCTTTCATTATCTGGATATTACGTATTTGAACAAATATAACATCCGGAACGCTCCGCAGACGCAGGAAGTGTGGGACACGTTGCATTTAGTGGCCAGCCTGCAGGGCATCGTCAACCGCAAGGGGCCGCGCCTTTTCGTCCGCTTCATGCCTGATCCGGACGATTTCTGGTTCGATTACTGCACAAAGGAGTCGGGTTGGCTGACCGGCAGCGAAGTCATCCGCCACGAAGGTCGCGCGGGGCTGTTGGAGCTCATCGGCGTGTTCAAAGACGATTTCAAAGGAATCGTCTCTTATCCAGACAAGCCCTTCGCCAGCAGCAACGTCGCATCAACGGTCGCAGGCGTGGAGAGCAGGCTTGTTCTACGGCGTGA
>JAEEGF011819055.1_pt1 | contig 16790 bp, 20 predicted proteins | sample 9134171 | NCBI WGS metagenome assembly JAEEGF01 (sample SAMN16246542, study PRJNA631951) | gut metagenome | biome: gut microbiome; feature: rumen; material: AP-attached | host: Bos | place: Iran: Karaj | collected 2018-10
TGTTTGATATAATATACTTAATTTGGAGTAAAGAAATATGAAGATAGACAGACTTATCGGAATATTGTCGATATTGTTGCAAAAAGAAATGACAACTGCTCCCGAACTGGCCGAGCATTTCGAGGTTTCGCGAAGAACCATTAACCGCGATATCGAGGCTCTGTGCAAGGCGGGAATACCGATTCAGACCACACAGGGAGTCGGCGGAGGCATCAGCATTATGAGCGGATACAGGATGGATAGAACCATTCTTACATCCAGAGATATGCAGATGATTATGGCCGGACTTAGGAGCCTGGACAGCGTGAGCGGCAGCAGTTATTACAGTCAGTTAATGGAGAAAATCCAGGCGGGCTCCTCGGAGCTTGTTAGCGGAAAAGAATCCATGTTAATTGATTTGTCATCGTGGTATAAAGCAACACTGGCGCCGAAAATATCGATGATACAGGATGCAATTGAAAACAGGAAGCTGCTTAAATTCAAATACTTCGCTCCGTCCGGAGAGAGCGAGCGAACCATCGAGCCGTATTACGTAGTCTTTAAATGGACCAGTTGGTATGTGTACGGATGGTGCCTTAAAAGAAAAGATTACAGGCTTTTTAAACTCAATCGAATGGACAATGTACAGGTATCAAAGAAAGAATTTGAATGCAGAAACGTACCGCTGCCCGATATGTCGGCGGAACTTTTATATCCGAGAAACATCAAAGTTACAGCGCTGTTTGATGCGGATATGAAGTGGCGTCTGGTCGAGGAATTCGGAACGTACTGCTGCAGCGAAACCGAGGACGGAAAGATTCTTTTTGAAGAGTATTATTCCGATTTGGATAATCTGGTTTCGTGGATGTTAACATTTGGAGATAAGGTTGAAGTTCTTGAACCTGCAGAGGTTCGCAACCGCCTAAAAGAAATAGCAGATAATATGAGCAGAATATACGGAGAAAAAAATGAGCAAAATAGAAAGATATGAAATTAACGAACAGTGGGCACACTCAGGCATCGTAAAAGCAGGAGATTTCTGCTTCTTAAGCTACTGTGTCGGAAACATCGGAGGAACAATCGAAGAGCAGATAAACGGTGCTTTTGACAATATGGAAGAGCGCCTTGCAATGGTCGGTCTGACACTCGAAAACGTAGTTCAGATGGACTGTCTTTTCAGAGATGTTTACAACATTCCCACAATGGAAAAGGTCATAAAAGAAAGATTCAAAGGCAACTACCCTGCAAGAAAATCCATCGAGACAAACTTCGCACACGTTGGCGGAAGTGACGGCCTTCATTTCCAGGTGGATGCGGTTGCATATTGCGGAGAATAAGTTTTAGGAGGAGTAAGTAAATGAAACTCGAAGGTTTTGGAATATTTGTGGATGATATGAGTACTATGATCCGCTTTTACAGGGACGTGCTCGGGTTTGAAATAAAAGAAGATGAAGATGCATCAAATGTATTTTTGGAAAAGGACGGAACACTCTTTTTACTTTACAGAAAGTCGGATTTTGAAAAGATGACCGGAAGTTCCTTTTCTTACTGCAAGGGAGTTAACGGTCATTACGAGATTGCTCTCGGAGTTGAAAACTATTCTGCAGTTGACAGAGAATATGCGAGAGTTACAGGGTTGGGTGCCAAAAGCGTGATGGAACCCATAACCGAGCCCTGGGGACAGAGAACATGTTATGTCGCAGATCCGGAAGGTAATCTTATTGAAATAGGTTCGTTTGTAGAGGGATAACATATGGCATTCGATTTTAAGAAAGAATACAAAGAGTTTTATATGCCGAAGAACAAGCCGTCAATCGTAAAAGTTCCGAAGATGAATTACATAGCAGTCAGAGGAAAAGGAGATCCGAATGCGGAAGGCGGCGAATACAAAGAGAGCATAGGGCTTTTATACGGAATAGCTTTTTCAATTAAAATGAGCAAGATGGGAGACCACAGGATAGACGGATATTTTGACTATGTAGTTCCTCCGCTTGAAGGCTTCTGGTGGCAGCAGGGCGTGACCGGAATCGATTACAACCATAAAGAAACTTTTGAGTGGATATCCGTGATCCGTCTTCCGGACTTTGTCACAAAGGAAGAGTTTGAGTGGGCAAAAGAAGAAGCAGCGAAGAAGAAAAAGACAGACTTTTCCAAGGCTGAATTCTTTACATATGATGAAGGCTTATGCGTTCAGTGCATGCACATCGGTCCATACGACGATGAACCTGCAACAGTCGATGCAATGCACGAATTCATGGAAAAAGAAGGTTATGTATTGGACATCACCGATAAAAGATATCATCATGAGATTTATTTAAGTGATGTGCGAAAAGTTGCACCCGAGAAACTCAAAACCGTGGTCAGACATCCAATCAGAAAAAAATAATCAGATAACCCTAAAAAAGAAAGGAAAGTCAAATGGAATATATCAGAGTAACAAAAGATAATCTTGAAAGCGAGCATATCTGCTGTGCGATTGCAAACAATAAAGACATTCAGGTGGCATCAAAAAAGGCCTGGCTTTCAGAAAGATTTGATGATGGTCTTGTGTTTATAAAGAGTGCGGAGAGAGGAAAATGTTTTGTCGAATTTATTCCCGCGGAAAATGCATGGAATCCTATTGATGCACCGGAATATATGTATATTGACTGTCTCTGGGTATCGGGCTCATTCAAAGGCCACGGCTATTCGTCTGAGCTTCTTGAAGCCTGTATAAAAGACAGCAAAGAAAAGAAAAAGAAGGGGATCTGTATATTGTCTGCTGCTAAGAAAATGCCTTTCCTGTCAGATCCGGGATTTCTAAAACACAAAGGATTCGAAGTGGCCGATGAAGCGGATAACGGAATTCAGCTTTGGTATTTACCGCTAATTAAAGATGCAAAGAAACCTTCTTTTAAGGAGTGTGCGAAGCATCCTCATACCGACGAAAGGGGATATGTTTTATATTACACGAATCAGTGCCCTTATAACGGAAAATACGTACCTGTTCTCGAGGAAACTGCTAAGGCGAACGGAATAAAGTTTAAGGCAATCAAACTTTCGACTAAAGAGGAAGCACAGAATGCACCGACACCGATTACTACATATGCTTTCTTTAAGGACGGAGAGTATGTAACCAACGAGCAGATGAACGATAAGAGATTTCTTAAACGCGTTAACGGCTAAAGGAGACACTATGCATTTTGTTGATGCAAAAGGAATATTAAACAGGAACGGTGGATTTTGCGGAATGAATGTATATCGCGGGTGTACTCACGGCTGCATTTATTGTGACGGAAGAAGCAACTGCTATCAGCTTAAACATAAGTTTGAAGACATAGAAGTAAAGCAAAATGCTCCCGAACTTCTGGATAAGGCTCTTAAATCAAAAAGAAAAAAATGCATGATTGGAACAGGCTATATATCTGATCCCTATCTACATTGCGAGGAAGAAATAAAGCTTACTCAAAGATGTCTTAAGGTTATTTTGAAGAATGAATTCGGTCTGGCGATTCAGACAAAATCTGACAGAATTCTGCGTGATATTGATTTGCTGGATGAGATAAACAAAACCTCAAAATGTGTGGTTCAGATGACGCTCACAACATATGATGACGAGCTTTGCAAAATCATTGAACCGAATGTGTGTAACACCAAAAGAAGAATTGAAGTGCTTGAAGAAATGCAAAAGCGCGATATTCCGACAGTTGTATGGCTCTCGCCGCTATTGCCTTTTATAAACGATACCAAAGAAAATGTTCAGGCAATACTTGAAGAATGCGCACGTGTCAAAGTAAAGGGAATAGTCAATTGCGGAATGGGCGTAACATTAAGAGAAGGCGACAGAGAATACTTTTATGAGGCACTTGATAAGCATTTCCCGGGTTTGAAACAAAAGTATATTGAAACATACGGATATGCCTATGAAATCCTGAGTCCGAATGCAAAAGAACTATCTGAACTTTTCAGAAATTTCTGCAAAGAAAAGGGTATAATGTATAAAGCGGATGACGTTTTCGCATACATGAATGAGTACCCCGAGAAATACAAACAACTGAGTTTATTTGAGGAGGGAATATGAATAAAGAATGGTCGGAATTAAACAAACAAATGCAGACTCAGTTAAAGAAAAAAGATACTTTCGAAGATGGTATCGAATCTTTGATTGAATTAAGAAACGAAGTCTGGGAAGTGATTGCTTCTTTTAAGAGGGATTTGAAAAAAGAAGATTTCAACGCAATCCCTTTCTTAAAAGCGGAAGGCCTTCACAATAAAACAATTGCCTATTCGCTCTGGCATGTTTTCAGAATCGAAGACATTGTTGCGCATGATCTCGTAAAAGGAGACGAAGAAGTTTTCATTAAGAAAGGTTATGATAAAAAAATCGGTTCGCCAATCATCACCACGGGTAACGAACTTTTTCAGAACGATATCGCGGATTTCTCCAAACAGCTTGATTTAAAAGAACTGTACGCATACATTTCGGATGTTAAGAAAAGCTCCGAAAAGATCCTAAAAGAATTAACCTACGAGGATTTGAAAAGAAAAATCCCTGCAGAGAAAAAGGAATATCTTAAATCTCTACACGTCGTAAGCGAAGACGAAAGCGCAGTCTGGCTCATTGATTACTGGTGCGACAAAGATATTCGCGGACTGATTCAGATGCCTTTTTCGAGACACTGGATAATGCATACCGAGGCGTGCTTAAGAATAAAAAGTAAGATTATTAAATAACGAATTATTGTACATTTTTTTATAATAGTGCTATACTTCACTCAAGGCAAAGATGTCTGACAAACGGATATCTTTGCCTTTTTATTTTTTTATTAGGAAGAAAAGTCATGGAAAATAAGCTTATTCAGGTTGTTTCGGCAACACCTGGTTTAAAAATCGGAGATGTGAAATTTAATACAAGTGAGATTACAGACATAATAAATCAGTCGGCAGAAAGCGGGCTTATAGTGTTTCCCGAACTTTCAGTTACAGGGTATACTTCGGCGGATTTGTTTCAGAGCGATTTACTCCTAAAAGAATCGGAAAAAGCCCTGCAGGAAATTGCGGATGCTACCAAAGGCAAAGAACTTACGGCAGTAGTCGGAATTCCTTTCAGGTTTGCAAACTGCATTTATAACTGTGCGGCGATTATTTCGGGCGGAAAAAGAAAAGCGCTGATTCCCAAATCATATATTCCGAATTATTCTGAGTTTTATGAGGTCAGATGGTTTACTTCGGGAAAAGATATAAAGAATATGACGGTAAAAATCGGCGGTGAAGAAGTGCCTTTCGGAGTAGATATACTAGCGGAAGATGAGGCAACGGGAGCAGTTCTCGGTGTTGAAATATGTGAGGATTTGTGGATACCCGATAAGCCAAGCACACATGCTGCATTGGCAGGCGCCAACATACTTGCCAATCTGTCGGCTTCGGATGAACTTATAGGGAAACAGGACTACAGAAAAGAACTTGTAAAGCAGCAAAGCGGTTCGTGTTATTCGGCTTATATTTATGTTTCGTCGGGAACGAATGAGAGCAGTACTGATCTTGTTTTCTCAGGACATTCGATTATTGCCCGGAACGGAAGCATACTCGCGGAAAGCATCTTCCCTGAATATCCGCATATCGAAAAAGCGGTAATAGATCTGCAGGCGATAATGCATGACAGAAGACATCAGAACACATTCGAAAACGAAAATGTAAACGGATACAGAAGAGTTTCGGTTAGCATTAAAGCCATAGGAAAAAATGAAGTCGGCGCGAGAGAACTTGGTGAGATTTTAAAACAGTACGACTATCCTATTGCAAGAAATCCTTTTGTTCCGAAAGACGATAATTTAAGAAAATCACGCTGTGAAAAGATACTTCGAATTCAGGCTAACGGACTGGCAACAAGAGTCCGTTCGACAGGCATTAAAAATCTTGTTATCGGAATTTCCGGCGGACTTGATTCAACCCTCGCACTTTTAGTCTGCCATGAAGCAAAAAAACTCGTAAAGGATATTCGCATCATCGCATATACAATGCCCAATCGCGGAAACACAACCAAGACAACGTTTGACAATGCAAGCCGTCTGATGGAACTGCTAGCGGATGAGTCCCACGAAATACCGATTGAAGAAGGAGTGAAACTTCATCTGTCGGAGCTCGGACATGAAGAAACATATCAGGGCGAGGGCGATGTGACATACGAAAACGCACAGGCCAGAATGCGTACTTACATACTGATGGATGCCGCAAACATGAAAAACGGTCTTGTGGTCGGAACAGGCGATTTGTCGGAGCTTGCGCTCGGGTGGTGCACGTATAACGGAGATCATATGTCGATGTATGCGGTAAATACTTCGGTTCCCAAAACTCTGGTTCAGTATATCTGCAGAACCTATGCATACACATGTGAAAACGAGGAATTAAAAGAGGTTATTTTATCAGTATGCGATACGCCGATTACTCCCGAACTGACACCAAATAAAGAAGGCGAAATAGCGCAGAAGACCGAAGAAAAAATCGGCAAATACGACCTAAACGATTTCTTCCTCTTTTACACTTTAAGATACGGATTCGAGCCTGCAAGAAGCGTGGCATACGCTATTAAAGCTTATCCCGAACTTGCGAGCAGCGATATATTTGAAGCCGCGAAGAAATTCTTTAAGCGATTCTTCACGCAGCAGTTTAAAAGAAGCTGTCTACCCGATGGTCCGAAGGTTGGTTCGGTATCGTTATCACCCAGAGGCGACTGGAGAATGCCAAGCGATGCTTCCGTAAAACTGTGGCTTGACGATTTGGAAAAATAGAATCAGTAAAGGAAAAAATATGAAACCGATTATAGGAATTATTCCTCTTGTCGATGAGGAAAAAGACAGTTTATGGATGCTCCCGGGCTATATGAATGGAATTGAAAAAGCCGGCGGTAGTCCGATCATGTTTCCGCTTACGAGCGATGCGGATGATATAAAAGAACTTTTGTCTAACGTTCAGGGCGTGCTTTTTACCGGCGGTCATGATGTAAATCCGGCGATATATAATGAAACTCCGATAAACCAAACGGTCTCATTTTGCAAAGAAAGAGACGATATGGAAGCGGAAGTTTTAAAGCAGGTTTTGGAAAAAGATATGCCTCTTTTAGGAATTTGCAGAGGAATTCAGTTTATTAATGCGTACCTCGGCGGAAGCCTTTATCAGGATATACCGACACAGTTTCCGACAAAACTTAATCATCATCAGAGCCCGCCTTATGACAAACCCGTTCACAGAGTGATCATAAAAGAAGACAGCAGTCTTTTCGGCCTTTTAAACAAAAAGAGTCTGGAAGTTAACAGTTACCATCATCAGGCGGTAAAAGAACCGGCACCGTGTTTTAATATCATGGCCGTTGCGGAAGACGGACTAATTGAAGCGGTGGAGATAAAAGACAAAACTTTTGCATGGGCGCTGCAGTGGCATCCTGAATTTTCTTTTATGAGTGATGAAGACAGTTTTAAGATTTTTAAAGAATTTGTAAGGCACTGCGAAAGATATTAAAACATGTCTGCTTGACGATTTGGAAAATTAATCTAATATTAGGTTTATGAAGAGAATTGACCCTGAATCCTTAGGATTAATATGCCAAAAATTCATAAACGCCGAAGCCAGATTAATCAGTTCGAATTCGAGCGGGCTTATCAACGATACTTTTCTTGTGAGCGCGGCCGGTAAAATGTATGTGGTCCAGCGCTTAAACAGAAATATGAATGCGGACTTCCTTGAGTTTAATTACGGACTGTATTCGAAAGCCTGTGAAGAAAATAACTGGCTTTATCCGAAGTGGATAAAAGACAGTGAAGGCGAGTATTTTTATACCGATTCCGATGATGATAAGTGGAGAATGTATCCGTTTATAAGCTGTGAAATTCTTGAAAAACCTCTTTCGAAAGAGCGGCTCTTTTCGCTCGGACAGGGTTTGGCGAGAATGCATGAAATCTTTGATTCGATTGATGATAAGCCTAAGGCAGTGTATCCGATGCTTCATGATTTAAGTCACTATTACGATGAATACAATCGTGTGCTAAGCGAAACGAAAGAAGAGCGCGACGAAGAATTGGAGAAAAAAATTGACGACAAAATCGATGCAATGCTTAATGTACAGCTCGACACTTCATCAGTCATTCACGCAGATACCAAACTTTCAAACATTCTTTTTTGCAACGGAAAAGTGGTCGGTTCCATAGACATGGATACGATAATGCCCGGCTCAATATTGGAAGACATCGCAGACTGTATTCGTTCATCCTGCGTATACAGCGGTAGATTTGACAAAGAGGCCGCAGAGCAGATCATAAAAGGATACGAAAGCCTTTCTTCCAAAAAAGAAGTCGAAAAAGATCTGCCACGGGTATTTGAAAAAATCTGCTTTGAACTAGCACTTAGATACTTCACGGATTCTATATCCGAAATTAAATATTTTAAGGAAATCTATCCCGGCTACAGCAGGGAGAGAGCAAAGAGTTTATTGAATATATTATGGGGGTAAGTTATAGTACTTATCCCTATTTATTTTATGAGGAAATATGTATAATAAAATAGGTGTTCAAAAGAGCACAAAGAGGAGAATGAATATGCCACACGTAGAGATTAAATGTTTTCCCGGCAGAACCGAGGAAGTTAAGAGTAAATGTGCTTTGGAAGTTTCCAAAGTAGTAGCGGAAACTTTGGGCTGCAACGAGTCAGCGGTTTCCGTTGCCATAAAAGAAATAGAGCAATCAGACTGGAAGGAAAAAGTCTGGAATCCGCAGATTGTTGAAGAAGAAAAATATCTTTACAAAACTCCGGGTTATACCTGCGATTAAACATGAAAAAGATTTTAGAAACCGAAAGACTTTTCTTACGCGAAATGAATACGGATGATTTCGATGCGCTTAAAGCGGTGCTTGGCGATAAGGAGATTATGGCTCATTATCCATACACTTTCGATGATAAAAGAGTCATGGACTGGATAGAGCGCAACGTGAACCGTTACAAAGAAAACGGCTTCGGACTCTGGGCAGTGTGCCTGAAAGATACCGGCGAAATGATCGGCGACTGCGGACTCACACTTCAGAATATCGAAGGTGAAATGTTGCCCGAAATCGGCTATCATATTCGAAGAGACTGCCAGCATAAAGGCTATGCGAAGGAGGCGGCTAAAGCAGTTCGTGACTGGGCTTTTACGAACACGGATTATCCGTCTCTATACTCGTACTGCAAATACACGAATGTGCCTTCGATCAAAACAGCCGAAGCGATAGGAATGCATTTTGAAAAAGAATATCCTGACGAGGCCAACGAAGTTACTCACGTTTCGGTTATTCATAAGAATGAGATAAATAAATGAGCGCATTATACGGAATAGGCGTGGGCGTCGGCGATCCCGAAATGCTCACATTAAAGGCCGTAAATATCATAAAAGAATCAGATATCATCTGCCTTCCGAAGAAAGAGAAATCGGAATGCAGGGCTTTTAATATTGTCGAAAAAGTCGTTCCTGAAATAAACGAAAAAGAAATTCTTTGCTTTGATTTTGAAATGATAAAAGACAAAGAAATTCTTAAAACTCAACACCGCGCTATTTTTGACAGTGTAAAAAAGTACATTGAAGAAGGTAAAAATGTAACCTTCCTTACTATCGGCGATCCGAATGTTTACTCAACGTTTTCATACATTGCGGAACTGGCAAAAGAAGAAAATATCGAAGTAAAAACAGTAAACGGAATCAACTCTTTCTGCGCAGCCGCAACGGCACTCGGTATTTCGCTCTGCGAGGGAGAAGAACAGTTTCATGTAATAGCAGATACAAGCGATATAGAAGAGGCATTGAAATTGAGCGGAACAAAGGTGATAATGAAGTGTGCGAGGTCAATGCCTTACATCAAAAAATGCCTTTCCGAATATAGAGACAGCATTGAAGTATATGCGGTTTCCGAATGCGGAACAGCCAAAGAGCGAAGCTTTTACGGTATTGATGAACTCCCGGATGATTCCGGATATATGATGACGATAATTGTAAAAGAGATTTAATTCTTTTAAGGGGAAGGAATAGTGAGAGACGAAGATTTTAAAAGATTTGACATGCAGAAACCGCCTGTCAGAACCAGATGGTATTTAAGGCCGCTGACATACATTTTAAGCGCGCCGGATGTTGCGAAACACAAATGTAAAATCACAAAGGTGAATACGGAAGGCTTGAAACCTCCTTTCGTTCTTCTTTGCAACCACAACGCTTTTATGGATTTTAAGGTTGCGACCAAGGCAATCTATCCGTGGAGAGCAAATTATGTTGTTGCAATTGACGGTTTTATCGGCAGAGAAAAACTTCTTCGCGATGTCGGCTGCATTTGTAAAAGAAAATTTACGAATGATATTACGCTCGTAAAACAGCTCTCACAGACCATAAAAAACGGAGATGTTGCGGTAATCTATCCCGAGGCGAGATATTCTTTATGCGGCACAACCGCCGTACTTCCTGAATCCCTCGGAAAACTCTGCAAGCTTCTTAAAGTTCCCGTTGTAACTTTAATATGTCACGGACATCATGTAAATTCACCTTTCTGGAATCTCCACGACCGCGGAGTGAAACCGACAGAGGCAGAGTTTACTCAGATTTTTACGGCCGAAGAATTAAAAGATGCATCTGTTGAAGAAATCAATCAGAAGATAGTTGAAATGTTCCAGTACGATGATTTCGCATGGCAGAAAGAACGCGGAATCAAAATCACATACAAAGGTCATGCGGAAGGACTTCACAAGGTGCTTTACCAGTGTGCTTCCTGCAAGACAGAGTATAAAATGAGTTCCGAAGGCAGAATTCTTAAGTGCAATGCCTGCGGAAAAGAATGGGAGATAACCGACTTAAGTGAACTTAAAGCGGTATCCGGCGAAACAGAATTTTCGCATGTTCCCGACTGGTACGAATGGGAAAGAGAAAATGTCAGACGCGAGGTTGAAGAAGGAACATATTCTACGGGCGTTCTGCCTGTAAGAGTTGATTCGCTTCCGAACGCGAGAAAATATATTCCGATCGGCGAAGGAACGATGGTACACGATATGAACGGCTTTACCGTAAAAGTAACGGATAAGGACGGAGATGTTCATGAAATGGTTAAAAATGTGCCGTCACTTTACTCCTGCCACATCGAGTACGAGTATCTCGGAAAGTTCGGCGACTGCGTGGATTTAAATACGCTTAAGGATACCTGGTATACCTATCCCGATCCTGGGAAGTGCGAGTTCTCAGTCACCAAGATGGCCCTCGCCACGGAAGAACTTTACAACGCATACTGGAGGAACCAAAATGGCTGAAGATTGTTGGGTAATGAAAGGAAACGATTATTTTCGTTTCCGTACAGGCGGAATTATAATTCACGACGGTAAAATGCTTTTCGTTCAAAGCAAATTCGGCGGAGATTATCTCTACACGGTCGGCGGATGCGTTCACATGTGCGAAACCACAAAAGACTGCATTGAACGTGAGATTTATGAGGAATCAGGCATACGCGTTCACGCCGAAAGACTGGCGGTTTTATGCGAAAACTTTTTCAAAGGCCACGGCGGAATAGTTGAAGGAAAGGACTGCCACACCATAGAAATGTATTACATCCTTTCGGTTGATGACATGACTGATTTTAAGAGCGTAACCGATGATGGTGAAGATCTTGTCTGGGTACCCGTGGAAGAAGTTAAGAACAGCGTTATAAAACCTTCTTTTATACCCGAGAGAATAGATGAGATTTTATCAGAAGACAAAATAATACATATTATCGAGGAGCGCGACAGATAAGGGAAGGCACGATGATTAAAGCAGTTATTTTTGATATGTTTGAAACCCTTGTAACATTGTTTACCGGCAAAATCTATTTCAGCGAAGATATCGCTGCGGATGTCGGCGCAGACCTTCAGGAATTCAGAAAAAGATGGCATAAAACCGAAGAAGGCAGAAGTACCGGAGAGTACACGATAGAAGAAGTATTTGAAACAGTTTTCAAAGACCTTGGAATTTACTCCGAAGAAAAAGTTAAGCAGATAACCGGGAACAGAAGAGAATGCCTTAAGACCACTTTCGATGCGATGCCTGAAGATTCGCTTAGCCTCCTAAAAGAATTAAAAAACAGAGGCATTAAAATCGGCCTTATATCCAATACATACTCAGACGAAAGAGATGCCATAAGACAAAGTGTTTTGTTCCCGTACTTCGATGTCGCACTTATTTCTTATGAGCAGGGAATACGCAAACCCGCCCCCGAATTGTTTACAAAAATGACCAAAGAACTCGGCGTCAAACCTGAAGAATGTTTGTACGTCGGCGACGGCGGTTCCAAAGAACTCTTCGCCGCAAGAGATGCAGGAATGCATCCTGTACAGTGCACATGGTTCCACGATTTAGCCTTCGAACCGCACGTTCCGTGTCCGATATATGATGAGTTTGATCACGCGAATACTCAGCTAGAAATTTTAAAATTTATCAAATAGAATAATTTGAATTCAATTAATTCCTAATTCTTTATGAAAATATTTTAAAGTTGAAAAACGATATAATCTGTTAAATTCTTTATCATGGAGAATAGATAATCCTTTGATATGAAGGATGTATTTATCCACATAATTCAACGCTTCCAAAGTTATACGATTTATATTTTGCATTGTTTCGATATATTCGTCATGATCTATTATCGCTTTAGACGAAGAAATATAAGAGGATTCTTTTATAATAACTATTTTTGAATAATCCAATCCGGATTTAGATTTTCTGGATCTTTTAGAATTCTTAAAATGATAAGCATTTTTATGATTAATTGAAGTTCGAAAAGGAATGCAGATAAAGTAATCATCGTGCGTATCAATTAAAAGACAATTGTATGGTCGCGATTGTTTATACATCAGTTCCGGATAATCAGATAAAGGGTAGTTGTTTATAAAATCACTGGATAAAAGATAAATATCATAAACATATTCCATATAGGACTCCTTGATAAATTTATATAGATTAATATTTTTGGGGAAAAATAAAGAAAAATGAAAAAACGGGATTGATTTCTCAATCCCGTGAATATACTTCGCTCGGTTAATTTTATATTACCGACGAGTCAGAACCGTCACTCGTCATCTTCGCTCGGTTAATTTTATATTACCGACGAGTCGGAACCGTCACTCGTCATCATTAAGCGAAGCTAACAGATTTCTCTGTCTGAATATATTATAAATTATACATTTGGGATTAGCAATATGGATAATAATGAAAAATCAAAGAATGTAATACTGATTATACAGTATTCTTTTGAAAAAAAGCAATGATTAATTTATCAAATGCAAACTGGTAAAATCGCTTCTTTAGGGTTCTTTATTTTGATAATTGTGTTTAATTATTTGATTACGTTAATTTGCCGATATAATATAAAAAATATATAGTATTAAAATCAAGATAAAAAATTAGAATAGTCGGATTTAAGATGGTAACAATATTTAATGATGTAAAGAAAATTTCTATGGAGAATTATTAGAAGAATAGGATTATAGGCAGAAAGTCCATTTGACCCCGCAAGATGTAAATAAGGAGATTTGAAATGAATGATATCAAAGATTTGGATTTTTGGGAAATCGGAATAAATAAAGATAATATTTTTAGATTATTAAAAGATTTTAAAGGGAGAATTTTTAATTCGTATATTTCAAAAGATAATGTTGTAGGAGAAATGGACTTTGATACGTTTAAAGAATTTGTTAAGCATAATGAAACGAAAACATTGTTTTATTATGCTTTCCCGCTTGAAAAGAATCGTGTATGTATCAATGAAGATTTTTTGTCTTTGCAACAAATAAAAGATGAATTTGTTCCGTTATTTGAACAATATGGAATTACGATAGAAGCAATTTCAAGAAAAATACCTGACAAATTAAATCTGTTTTATGAGATTGACAAAAAGTATTATTCGGCCAAAGAAGTTTTTTTATTGGATAAAATTGTTGCTTACAATAAGAAAATATCAGATGATTTTGATAATAATTCTATTACAGATCATGTCAATATTTATGTTAATTACAATGGTTGTATCTTTAGAACAGTAATTTCAGATGACACGATTTTAAAAGAATATGATAATAAAAGAGTAGAATTTCTTAAAGATATTCTTTTGAATGCCGTAAATGATATTCAACAATTAACAGATGAAAATGAATCGGCAAATGGTGATGGATGGGAATTACTTGCTAATTATTTATTTAAAGACAAAACCTTTTGGTCAAATACTACTCAAAAAGAACGTCGAGTATATTTCGACCAAAAAATAAATCAAGTATCTATTCGCCCTAATGATGATATGGAATTTATGGATATTCTTCATAAATGTTTGAAAGGAAAAATAAACATTTCTTTGGAATTAGCAAGAGGATACCAATGGCGTATTTCTTCTGAAATATATAGTTATACAGAGCAATCAATAAAAACGGAATATGGCGATTTTCGTAAAATGAAAAAATGCCGAGAAGATTATTGGGCAGAAACAATTGCTTGTTGGAATGATGAAGATAAAACCCGATATCAAGATACTGTTTATTGTGATATTTGTGAACATAGAGAAGACTGTACTTTTGAAGGTAAAGCAGTTTTGTTTAATCAGGAATACTAGATTGCATTTAGAAAAAAGCGTTGAGAAAAGTCACTAAAAAGAACAATAAATAATCTAAAAGGCTCGTTACCCCATATTTTTTGTCCTATATAGGATGCAAGATATGGGGGTATTTTTTGTCTTTTACTTTATATTGCTAGCGATAAGATTGAGGTTTTATTTGCTGATGATTTGTAAACAGTTAATTTGGGGATTTATGGATACTACGTGTAGTTTCATCTTTTATAGCATTATGCGTGTAGTATTTTTGGGATTTGTAACCGATACTACATGCGGTTATTTATTTTATGAAATTTAGCGTGTAGTTCTCTAAGAATTTGTAACCGATACTACATGCGTTTCTCGCCTTTATTGAATTCTGCGCGTAGTTGCCCAAAAACCGCGAAGCAAAACTACGCGCATAAAAGACACAGCTCAAATTCCGCGCGTAAAAATCCTAAAAAAGCTTGTTGACAGAAAAATAAAAGTGTATATAATGAGTATATACAATAATTAATTATTGGCAAAAAGGAATTCGCGACTCTTTTTTGCCGGCGCGCAAAGGAAAACCATATGGATATCATTATCAGTAACGCTTCGGGAGTTCCTATTTACGAACAGATTGAAGAACAAATTAAGGGCCTTATAATGACAGGAGAACTGAAGGCAGGGGACGCTCTCCCTTCAATGCGACTCCTGGCAAAAGAATTACGCATCAGTGTCATCACTACAAAACGTGCCTACGAAGATCTTGAGAGGGACGGCTACATTGAGTCCGTCATCGGCAAAGGAAGCTTCGTTAAGGGAATGAACAGTGAGATCGTAAAAGAAACCATGCTTTACGCCGCTCAGGAACTGATGGAAAAAGCAGTGGATAAGGCAATTATCGGCAAAGTATCTCTCGAAGAAATGAAGGAGCTGCTTGAGATTATTTACGAAGAAAAGAAAAACTGACAGCATAAAAACTCAGAATTATTCTAATGTATTTCGAGGACGAAAATTATGGAAGAAGTTAAGAACGTAATAGAGATAAAAGACGTAACAAAAGATTACGGTGATTTCAAGTTAGATCACATTAGTTTTTCCGTTCCCGAAGGAAGCGTATGCGGCTTCATCGGACAAAACGGCGCAGGAAAAACTACGACCATTAATCTTATTTTGGATACCATCAACAGAGACTCCGGAGAAATAAAACTTTTCGGAGAAAACATCGACGGAAAAAGTGCCGAGCTTCGCGAAAATATCGGCGTTGTTTTTGATGAAATGGGCTTTCATGATTTTATGACGGCCAAAGACATCAACATCATGATGAAGAATATTTACAAAAACTGGGACGAAGAAAAGTTCTTTGATTATTTAAAGAAATTCTCCCTTCCGAGCAGGAAAAAATGCGGCGCGTTTTCACGCGGTATGCGAATGAAACTACAGATTGCCGTAGCGTTATCGCACAATGCAAAAATGCTTATAATGGACGAGCCGACCAGCGGTCTCGATCCGATTGTAAGAAACGAAATGATTAATATTTTCCGTGAATTCGTGCTCGAAGAAGACCATACAATTCTTCTTTCTTCACACATCACGGGTGATCTTGAGAAAATCGCCGATGAAGTTGTATTCATTGACGGCGGTAAAATTGTGCTTGTGGGAAACAAGGATGAAATCCTGGAAAAACACGGCATTTTAAAGTGCAAAAAAGATGATCTGGAAAAGATCAGCCCATCCTTAATAGTAGGTTATGAATTAAGCAGTTTCGGTGCAGAAGCTCTCGTTAACGACAGAAAGGCAGCAGAGAAACTCTATCCCGAAGCAGTTATCGAACCCGCAGCGCTTGAACAGATAATGATTTATTACGTAAATGCAGGAAAGAGGTGAGTAGCATGAAAGGTCTTATCATAAAAGACATAATGTGCCTGAAAAAACAGCTCACCATATTTGCTATCGTATTAATTGCGGTTGCCGCAGTATCAATTATGTTTGCGATTAGTACGAAATGCGGAAACATTGCCATAGGAAACGCCACTATGCTGGAAGAAGAACAGTTTGGCGAGCTGGATATAGTCGGTTTATCAACCGCGATTATGGTCTTTTTTATGCTGATTCCTCCGGCTTTGCTCGCAGATTTGTTTTTTGTATTCGACTGTGACAAAAAAGCAGGATTTTATAAAGTTTCGGCTTCACTGCCTGTTTCGACAGAGAAAAGACTTCTGGCCAGATTTTTAACCATAT
>JAEEGF011879311.1_pt1 | contig 16790 bp, 14 predicted proteins | sample 9134171 | NCBI WGS metagenome assembly JAEEGF01 (sample SAMN16246542, study PRJNA631951) | gut metagenome | biome: gut microbiome; feature: rumen; material: AP-attached | host: Bos | place: Iran: Karaj | collected 2018-10
GCCGCAGCGGAAAAGGGCATATATATAAAGCGAACAGAAAGGTAAAGGAAGTCAGGCGCCGCCCCGGAGCGTTCCTTTCGCATTCGCAGCGCCAGGGCGAACGTCCGGGCGACGAAACGTGTAAAAAGTGCGCCGACGCTTTGAGTATGCTCCTTTCGCTTAAGAGAAGCGGCGCCGAATGCTCGGGCAGCCGTCTTATATGGCTGATGTACCAGAAGACGGGGCTCGTTTCGCTATGCTCCTGCGAAAAAGGCGGCGAAAAGCGCGTCTCCCACCTCAATTCGCTTTATAAATTCGCGCTCGATTACGAAAAGACGTCGTTCCGCGGGCTTTCGGAATTCCTGCGCTATCTCGAAATATCCGCAGGCGAAGGGAATTTTAACCCCGAATCCGAAGACGACGAAAAAGAACTTGTCAAAATACTTACCATACACCAGTCCAAGGGGCTCGAATACCCGGTGGTGTTCGTGAGCGATACGGGTAAAAAATTCAACGATTCCGATCAGAATGCGGGGTATCTCGTATCCGAACACGGCGACCTGACCTGCTGTCTCGTCGACGGTTTCGTAAAGAAGAGCCCCGCGGCGCACGAGCTGCAAAAGGAAAAAGAAAAGCGCTCTTCGCGCATCGACGAGCTGTTCTGCCTGTACGTGGCGCTCACTCGCGCGATGGAACGTCTATACGTCACCGGCGTGCTTGAAAACCCCAAGGCGAAGGAATTCTTTGCGTGCTCCAAGACCGTCGAATGGATATACGGCGTTATCGGCGAAATGAATCATCCGTGTTTCGTGCTGAACGAAAACCCCGTTCCCAAGACATTCACGGCGGAAAAAGCCTCGGCGGCGGAAGAGACCGTACCCGAATCGGTGTTCCGCCGCGCGCTGGAGTTCGAATACCCCGAACCGATGAGCAGCAAAGTCCCCGCGAAAGCGGCGGTATCGGAACTGCGCAAGGGGATACTCGAAGACGACGAATACACCCGTTCGATATCGGCGAGCGAATGCGAAAAGGTGCCTTCGTTCGCAAGCGTCCGCGACGACGCCGCGTCGATCGGCACGTCGACGCACCTGTTTATGCAGTTCGCGTCTTTTGAAAACGTGCTCGCAAACGGCGTGGAAAACGAAACAGAACGCCTTGTGTCCGCAGGGATGATCGCCGCCGCCGACGCGTCCCGCGTGGACAAGCGCGCGCTGGGCGTGTTCTTTGCGTCGCCGCTCTGCCGCGAGATAATGGAGTCGCCGCGCGTGATGCGTGAAAAGCGGTTCAATATCATAGAAGATTCGGCGCTGCTTTCGGGCGTCGCGGGCGAAAACGTGATGATCCAGGGCGTTATCGACTGCTTCTTCCAAAACCCCGACGGGACGTACACGGTGGTCGATTACAAGACCGACCGCGTAAAGCGCGAAGACGGCGAAGAAACGCTTAAAGCGCGCCACTCTATGCAGATCCTCTATTACTGCCGCGCGATCGAGCGCATGACCGGCGGCAAGGTCAGCCGCGCCGTACTCTGGTCTTTCGCGCTGGGGCGCGAAGTGGAGGTGCCGTATGAAGGATAAGTTCATAGGCACGGTAAACGTCCACGGCGGTGAACCCGCGGCGGATGAGAAAATGTATTTTGAGTCCGAGCCGGACGCGAAGCGCACGCTGCAGGTGTTATGCGGCGGCCGCGTATGCTGCTACGTCACGGGCGGCGAGGCGGCGGTGATAACGGTCTTTCTGCAGCGCGGGATGAAGCTTTACTGCGTACGGGGCGAAGACGAAGAAAAAGAAAAAGGCGTGCAGCACACCGTAAAGGTGTATTACACGCCCGAAAAGATATGAATTATTTGAATTTTTCTATCTCCGCTACCGCGGCTCTGTCGCAGCGCTCGTTTTCCTCGTGACCCGCGTGGCCCTTTATCCAAACGAATTCGACCGCGTGCGTTTCGAGCAGTTCAAGCAGTTTTTCCCAAAGATCCACGTTCAAAGCCGGCTTTTTGTCGGCTTTTTTCCATCCTTTGTCGCGCCAGGAAAACACCCAGCCCTTGCCCACCGCGTCGGCGACGTAGCGCGAATCGGTGACGAGTTTGACTTCGCAGGGCATTTTCAGCGCCGCAAGACCCATTATCACCGCGGTGAGTTCCATTCGGTTGTTGGTGGTCAGCGCTTCGCCGCCCGATATCTGCTTTTCGGTCCTGCCGTAGCGCAATATCGCGCACCAGCCGCCCGGACCCGGGTTGCCGCTGCAGGCGCCGTCGGTGAATATCTCGACCTTTTTCATCACAGCTTCTGATACCGCACGTCGGTACCCTTGAACACGCAGGGGATGAATCCGCCGATAATGCGTGAAAACAGGCGCGGACCGTACGTGGTGCGGATCTTTTCGAGTTCCAGATTGGTGGAAATAATCATAGGCTTGCCCAGCACCATTCGGCGGTTGATGAGCTCGGTCAGCGCGGATATGGAATAATCGTTGGCGACTTCCGCGCCCAGATCGTCTATGATGAGCAGCGTGCAGTCGTAGAACGCGTCGGCGGCGTCGTACGCCGAAGTGTACAGCGCCCTGCGGCATTCCGAAACTATCTTCTGCGCCGATTCGTAGACCACGGAATAGCCTTTTCTGGCGGCTTCGTGGCCAATGGCGGCCGAAAGGTGGGTCTTGCCCAGTCCCGTGCCGCCGCAGAAAAGCAGGTTGCCGCTGTGCGCGTTGAAATATTCGGCGTAGGTGCGGCATTTTTCAAGTATCTCGGCCATCACGTCGCGCGGGGAGCGGTCTTTGCCGCCCAAAGCGGGGTAATATTCGAGCGAAAAGTTTTCGAACGTGCATTCCGCGAGCCCGGCGCCCAGCTCGGTCTTGTTGAGGACCGACGATTCGAGCTCTTTCAGGCAGTCGCATTTTTCAAGCTTTATATATCCGGTGTCGCCGCACTTTTTGCAGGCGAAAACCGGCTTGTCGTAGTCGGAGGGGAACGAAGCGGCCGCAAGCAGTTCCGCGCGTTTTCCGGTGAGTTCTTCGCGTTTGGCGCTGATCTCGGCTGATCTTGCCGCGTCGCCCGCGGCGACGAACATATAGTACGAAAGCTCGCTGATACGCTCGTCAAGCTGCTCGAGCTCCGGGATGGTATTATGCAGTTCGGCGGTGCGGCGCTCGGCGGCGTCTATCGCGGAAGCGCGGCGGCGCGAGAGTATATCGGCGGGGGAGTATTCGCTTTGTGCCATTTATTTCACTCCTTTTTTCATCGCGGCGTCTATGAATTCGCGCGCGTCAAAACTGTCTTCGGGCAGCGACGCGCCGTTTTTGCGCACCTGTGCCGCCGCTTTTGCGCTCTGCTCGTCTTTGATCCCGTTGGCGTACCAGTCCGAAAGAATGCGGTCGAGGTACGAAAGCTTGACCTCGCCTATGGTGTCGACCATCTTGTCGTAAGCCGTGCGCACCACGCCGAACGGCATTTCGTATTCCGAAAACCATTTGGTAATAAGGGCGTTTTCCTTGCTCGTGAGCTTGCGCGAGCCGAATCCGCACAGCGATATGAACTGCGCGCGCTCGGTTTCGCGCTCCTCGCGCTCGGCGAGCATAAGCTCCAGCTTTTCGTAAGTGTCGGCGCCGTCGTCGTAAAAGCCGAACGACGTCTGCATAATGCTCATCATACTGCGTTTGCCGCGCGCCGTGCAGTAGGCGGCGACGGTGCAGATGTAGTCGGCGTTCATACCGGCGAAGTGGTACATATTGTAAAGCAGATTTATATCGTTTTTGTTCAGGTGTACGCCCAGAAGGTCCTGAACTCCGTCTTTCACCGCGGCGAAAGAGCCGTCGTTTTCAAGCGCTTCGGCAAGCACGCTGCTTTCGTAATTCTGCAGCAGATCGGCGGGCTTTTTGCGCTGCGCGGGCTTTTCGCCCACGGATATCACGCCGTTTTCGGTCCAGTACGCAAGCGCGGAACAAAAGCGGTCCTTGTCCAGACCGCACTCGCGCGACGCGGAAGTGAGCTCGAATTCGGGGTTTGCAGAGCAGTAGAGCAGCACTTTCAGCGCGTCGGCGTCCGCCTGGGCTATGTATTTCATCGCTTCGCGCGGGACCACGAAATCCCCGCTTGCCGAAGTGGTCGTCCTGTAGTTTTTCATAAAAAGTCTTCTTTTCTTTCTGTATGTCTTTTAGCCGTCTGTCACGATACGGTCGTTCCCTGAGCCGGCCGCACGCTCAGCGAAAGATGGCTCTGCTCGGCGCGGCTGGCGATAATATCCACCGTGTAATCCACGTCCAGCTTGCCGCCCAGCGCCGATATCGTGTTGGTCAGCGCCTCGGTGCGCACTCTTATTTCCACCGGAAGCGGCCCGCTCGTGAAAACGCAGCTGTGCGTCTTGCCGCGCTCGAATATCATCCCGGCGTCGCCGCCGCGGTTCATCATCACTATGCCGCTGCGCTGCAGGTCGATGAGCGTGGTCACGGGGACGCTGCCTTCCTCGGGCTCGGCGTATTCAAGCGTGAGCCCGTTCTTTTTTGTGTGCATAAAGCCGTTCACGGTGGTCTCGCGCACTTCGCTCCTGTTGCCGCCGTCCTGCGGATCGTCGACGGTCTTGTTTGTCATTATGGTAATGTTTACGGGTATTTTCATCTGATTCTTAAAATTCCTCAATGTTTACGTAGTTCACGCGGTCCGAAATATCGTGCCCCAAAAACGCTCTGCCGCTTTCGGCGAACCCTTCGGGGTCGTCGCTCACGTAGAATCTGCGCGCGCCGCTGCGGCCGCAGACGACGTCGTCTTCGCCCACAAGCGAGCAAAGCGATTTTACCGCCTCTTCCGAAGCGTTGATGAGCTCGCTTTCGGGAAGATATTTTGCGATCACTTCCGAAAGCAGCGGATAATGCGTGCAGCCCAGTATCACCGCCGAAGGGGAAAGGGGTATTATGGACGCCAGATATTCGCGCACCGCTATGTTCGCTATCGCGTCGTCCGCGCCGACTCTGCCGTTTTCCACGAGCGAGACGAACAGCGGGCAGGCGACGGAGATTATCTTGGTGAAGTCGCCGTATTTGCGTATCTCGCGCTCGTAAGCGCCGCTGCGCACCGTGGCGGAAGTCCCAAGTACCGCTATGGTGCGGTTGGAACGCGACGCGGTCTCGTACGCCTTTTTCGCCGCGGGTTCCACCACGCCGGTCACGGGGACTTCAAGCGCTTCTTTGAGCTCGTTCAAGCAGTTCGAAGAGACCGTGCCGCACGCCGCGAGTATGGCTTTTACGCCTTCCGAAAGCAAAAAGCGGCAGTCCTGGAACGCGTATTTTTCTATGACCGCCTTGCTTTTGGTGCCGTAAGGCACGCGCGCGGTGTCGCCGAAATACACGATATCGCATTGCGGCATAAGCCGGTCGAAGGCGCTTACGGCGGTGAGCCCGCCCACGCCGGAATCAAAAACTCCTATCATCTTTTTGCCTCCAGGGCAAGCCTTATGAGCTCGTCGAGCAGGCCGCTCGCGGTCTTGCCCGAATACATCATCATTTTGGGATACATCGAGATCGAGGTGAAGCCCGGTATGGTGTTGATCTCGTTGAAGACGATGTTTTCGCCGTCGACGAAGAAATCCACGCGCGCAAGCCCCGCGCAGTCCAGCGCCTTATAGACCTTTTCCGCGGCGCGGCAGACGCGCTCCGCCACCTCACGCGGAATACGCGCGGGTATGTACGCGCGCGACGTGTCGGTCACGTACTTGGTGTCGTAATCGTAAAAATCGGCGTTGGGCGCTATCTCGCCGCAGCAGGGCGAATACGGCGCGTCGTTGCCTATGACGGCGGCTTCTATCTCTTTGCCGGTTATCGCCTGTTCCACAAGCAGCTTGCGGTCGTTTTCAAAGGCGGAATCTATGCCGCGTTCGAACTCTTCGCGCGTACGCGCCTTGGTTATGCCCACCGAAGACCCCGCGTTGGCGGGTTTGATGAACATGGGATACCCGAACCCGCGCTCGCATTCTTCGGCGAATGCCGCTCTGTCGAACTCCGGCACGTTCCTCGCAACGGCGAACGGAGCGGTCTTTATGCCTTCGGCTTCACAAAGCGTCTTGGCGGCGACTTTGTCCATACACACCGCGGAAGAATACATACCGCAGCCCACGAAGGGAAGTCCGAACAGCGTGAGCAGCCCCTGCATGGTGCCGTCTTCGCCGTTCTTGCCGTGCAGCACGGGGAATACCACGTCCACGTGCAGAAGATACCATACTTTAAGCCCCTTGTCCCACGCGGTCACGCCGCCGTGCGCGGGGCCCGAGACGGGGATGAGGTTTTCATTGTCGTTCGCCCACGTATCCTGCTTTATGTTTTCGAGTTCTCCGCGGTAGATGTACCACCGCCCGTTTTTATCTATTCCCAGCGGGATGATTTCGTATTTGTTTTTGTCGAGATTGCTTATAACGAACGACGCGGAAACACAGGACACCTCGTGTTCCGTCGAACGTCCGCCGAACATCACCAGCACGGTCTGTTTCATTTGCGGTTTCCTTTCGGTAAAAAGAGTATTCTTAAAAATACTTATAATACTGTACTCTACAATATAACACATATTTGCGGCGTTGTAAAGACAAAAATGGTTTTTCGGGCCAAAAAAGCGCGCGTCGCGTAAAAAAGAAAACCGCATATTTTCAAAATCCGCGGTTTTACGTCAATTTCGGTATTGACAAAATGCGACTTTTATCGTATAATAAAAACGTATTATGTAAACCTAAGGAGGCGAAAGACGTGAAGTTGAAACGCATACTCTGCGCGCTGCTGTGCCTGTGCGCGCTCGCTGGGCTGCTCTCGGCTTCCGCTTACGCCGAAAATCCCTTGGGAGACATAGATTTTGACGGCGATATCGATTACGACGACTGCCGTTTGCTGTTCGATTACGTGGCGGGTTCCGGGTTCCTTTCTTATACTCAGATCGACGCTTCGGATATCGACGGCGACGGTTCGGTCACCGCTGCGGATGCCGCTCAGCTTTTGCATTATGTTTCCGGCGCGCTTTCGGCGCTGCCCTATGTGCACCGCGGCAGAGGTCGTCTCGCGATAATGGCGTATCCCGACAAGACCGAATATATGGAGGGCGAAGAACTCGATATGACGGGCTTTGAGCTGCAGATCGTGTACGCCAACGGCGATATCCTGCCGGTCGACGATTATTCCTACAGCGGCTATTCGTCCACTCCGGGCATCAAGATAATCGTAGTAAGCTACGCCGGCGCGCGCGTCGCTTTCGTGGTGACGGTTTATCCCGCCGCGCCCTGAAAAAGTGAAGCGCGAAAAATATTTTTGCAATTTTTGAAAATTGCTATTGACAAACCGGACGTTTATTGCTATACTATTCAAGCGCTCGGCGGGGCATTCGGCGGAATAGCTCAGCTGGCTAGAGCATCCGGTTCATACCCGGCAGGTCGTTGGTTCAAATCCGACTTCCGCTACCAACCCTGCCAGAGCGAATATAAGGCCCGTTGGTCAAGTGGTTAAGACACCGCCCTTTCACGGCGGTAACAGCAGTCCGAATCTGCTACGGGTCACCAAAAATCCTGCGCGTAAGTGCAGGATTTTTCCTTATTCACTCTTCACTATATGCCGTTTTCCGTTTCCGCGCGATTACGCGCGGAACTTTTTTATTGAAATTACCGCTTGATATATTGGTTTTCATTTGATATAATATACTTGATAAAATATACGTCCTTACAGAAAGCAGGTGTTTGAACTTGGCAGTCAGGATATTCCATTGCGCGGACCTCCACTTGGATTCGCCGTTTTCGCTCGTTTCGCCTTCCAAAGCCGAACAGCGCCGCATCGAGCTGCGCTCGGCGTTCACCTCGGCGCTGATGATAGCGAAGCAGCAGCAGACTCAGCTGTTCTTCATATCGGGCGACCTGTTCGACAGCGAATACGTCACGCGCGACACCGCCGAACTCCTGGTGAGCGAACTCGGCGCTTTCCCCGCTTGCCGGTTTTTCATATCGCCCGGCAATCACGATCCGTACAACGAAGTTTCGCCCTACCGCACCGTGCCGTTCCCCGAAAACGTGCACATCTTCGGGCCGACCAAGGAAAAGGTCTCTATCCCCGAGCTGGGCGTCAACGTTTACGGCGTGGGATTCGGTTCGCCTTCTTATATGTCCAGCCCCGTGGCGGGCTACGGCGCGCTCGAGCCGGACAAGATAAACATACTCGTCTGCCACGGCGACACCGCTTCTCCGCTTTCCAAATACGGCCCCGTGACAAAGAACGAAATAGCGCTCAGCGGATTCGATTATATCGCGCTTGGGCATATCCACGCGCCCAGCGGACTGCTTAAAGAAGGGAACACGTATTACGCGTATCCGGGGTGCCTGGAAGGCCGCAGCTTCGACGAGCCGGGGTATCACGGCGCGCTGCTCGGCACGCTGGACAAAGGCGTCGCCGACCTTAAATTCTGCCGCTTTTCCAAGCGCCGCTACGAGACCGCGTCGGTGGATATCAGCGGCGCCGCCACCAAACAGCAGGCGATAGATATCATCCGCTCAAAGGCGCGTCCCTACGGCAACGATACGATATTGCGCCTGCACGTCACCGGGACCGTGCCGGAGCCGTATATCATACGCGCTTCGGAAATCGGCAAGGGGTACGAATATCCGTGCAAGATCGAGCTTATCGACCGCACGGTGCCGGATATAGATTTCACTTCGCTCGAAAAAGACACCACGCTCAAAGGCGTGTTCTACGGCAGGATGCTCGAACGCATCTCCAAAGCCGATCCCGCAAGCGAGGAATACGCGACGCTGCTCGGCGCGCTGAAATACGGGATAGCGGCGCTGTACGACCGCGATATTTCGGATACGGAGGCGGACTATGACGACGATTGACAGAATAATGATAGAACGCATAGACATTTCCGCATTCGGCGGCGTAAAGAACCTCACGCTCATACCGTCCGGCGGGATCAACGTCATCACCGCGCCGAACGAATCGGGCAAATCCACAGTCGCGGCGTTCATCAAATTCATTTTCTACGGCTTCGGCGGTCAGCGCAGACAGGCGCTCGCCGAAAACGAAAGATCGCTCTATATGCCCTGGGACGGCTCGCGCGCGGGCGGCGGGATAACGCTTTCCACGCCCGAAGGAAGGTTTCGCATAGAGCGCTACCAGTCCGCCGCCAAGGAGACGCTGGATATCTACGACGCCTACACGCGCAAGAGCGTTTTCACCGGTCTCATTCCCGGCGAAGTCTTTTTCGGCGTGGGTGAAGAGACGTTTTCCAAGGTGCTGTTTTTCAGGCAGCTTTACCAGAGCAAGAACGGCGACGACGCGCTTGCCGAACAGGTCCAGAACATAATCTTTTCCGCCGACGAAAAGACCAACACCGAACGCGCGGTCAAGCGGCTCAAGGAACTGCGCGCTTCGCTCAAGAACAATCAGAAGCGCGGCATGATCCCCACGCTCGAAAACGAGCTCGCGTCATACGACGAAAAGCTGGCGTCTTCGGTCAGCATAAAGAACGAACTCGATTCGGTGCTGGTTTCGCTGGGCGAAAAAAAGCAGAAGATAGCGTTCAACCGCACCAAACTCGACGCGCTGGAAAAAGAAAAAGAAAATCTGCGCAAATACGAAGCCAAGCAAAAGCTGGCGTCGCTGCTTTCGCTCGCCCGCGCCGACAAAGACGCGCAGGCGCGTTACGAGGAATGCGTAAAGCAGTTCAGCGGCGACAATATCCCCGATACCGAGCTGGTGCGCTCGCTTATAAACGACAATTCCGAACTCGCGCTCGCCGAAAAGCGCGTATCGGAGCTTTCCGACGCGGCAAGCGCAGAAAAAAGCCGGCTCGATTCCATAGAAGGATCCGATCCGTTCGGCGGCGCCGATACCGCAAAGATAAAATCTTCGCTCAAGCGCCGCACGGCGCTGGGATATCTGTTCCTCGCCCTGTGCGTGGCGTGCATAGGCGGCGCCGCGGCGCTCTACTTCACGTCGGGCGCGGGCATACCCGTGTTCGCCTGCGCGGGCGGAGCGGCGCTGTTCGCCGCGCTGTTCGCCATCTTCGTTTTGGGTAAACCGCGCGATGTCAAAAAATACGGCTTCACCGCCAAAGCCGAGCTCGAAAAAGCGCTCGAAGAACAGCCGCTCATCAAAGTGCGCGCCGAAGAGCAGCGCAAAAAACTCAAGTCCACGGAACAGGAATGCGAATCCGCCCGCACACGTTCGGCGGAGCTGAAACGCTCCATCGGCGAGCGCATAGAAAGCTATATGTCCGATTCGCAGGGCGAATACGACGAACTTCTGCGCCGTATGCTCGACAATTCCATAGAAGCGGGCAAGCTCAAAGCCGAAAAAATATCGCTGGGCAAGCAGCTCGAAGAGCAGCTTGCAAACGTGGATCTGGAAGAACTCAAATCGCTTGCCGCCGACGCTTACGAGCCCAAGCGCGACGCCTCCGCGGTGACGCGCGAATACGAATTCTACACCTCCGCTTCCGCCGGACTGCGCACTCAGGAGCTGGAGCTCGAAAAACAGCGCGCGTCGCTGGAAGCGCGCTCGCCTTCGCCTTCGGTGCTGTACGGCAAGCGCGAAGCGGTCAAGAACCGGCTCGACGTACTCGAACGCAAATACGCGTCGCTCGGCGTGGCGCTCGAAGTGCTTGACGAATCGCGCGAATATATGCGCTCCACCGTTTCGCCCAAGCTGGCGCAGATCGCTTCCGGCTATTTCGCTCCCGCCACCGGCGGCAAATACGGCGAACTGACCATTACCAACGACCTTTCGATGGCGGTCTCCGTATCCGGGGGCGAAAAAGAAGCGGATTATCTTTCCGCCGGCGCGCGCGACACGGCGTATATGTGTCTGCGGCTGGCGCTGGTAGATCTGCTCTATTCGCGCGCAAAGCCGTTTTTAGTGCTCGACGACGTGTTTTCGCGGCTCGACGACGTGCGGCTTGCGTATATGCTGCGCGAGATCGCAAAATGTGCGGATAATTCGCAGATATTCATAATGACCTGCCACGAGCGCGAAAGCATAGCGCTTTCGGCGCTTTCGCAGAACGTAAAAAAACTGGAGCTGAAGTGAAATGCAACTCGATTCTTCCGTCCGTTACATTTCGGGAATAGGCGAAACGCGCGCCAAGGCGTTTGAAAAGGCGGGCGTTTTCACCGTGCGCGATCTGCTCGAATATTTTCCGCGCAGGTACGAAAACCGCGGCGAAACGCGCAAGCTGTTCGACCTTCCCGACGGCGAGACCGCGTCCGTGGTGGTGCGCATCGATTCCGCGTCCAAGGAAGGCCGCGGCAAATCCGGCAAATACTACGTGCGCGTTTCGTCGTCCGACGATACCGGCACGCTTTATATGACCTTTTTCAACCAGAAGTGGATAGCCAAAACGCTGTCTCCCGGCAGAGTGTTCCGCGTTTACGGCAAGATCAGTATGGGGCAGTACGGGCGCGATACCGTCAACCCCGCGCTCGAGCCGTATATCCCCGGGATGAAAGGCATTTATCCGGTGTATCCGCTCAGCGGCGCGCTCACTCAGAGCCTGGTCGCAAAGGCGGCGTCGCAGGCGCTTCCGCTCGCCGATGAAATACCTGACGTGCTGCCTCAAGAACTGCAGCGCCAGTTCGCGCTGCTCCATAAGCCGCAGGCGGTAAAGCTTATGCATTCGCCGCAGAGCGAATCCGACGTCGCCGCCGCTTCGCGCACGCTGGCGTTCGAAGAACTCACCGTGTTCCAGCTGGCGCTCCGGCGTATGAGGAGCGGGCGCGACGACCGCGTTTCGCACGCATTGACTCAAAAAGACACCGGAGTGCGCGCGTTTTTCCAGAATCTGCCGTTCCCGCTCACCGGCGCTCAGCAGCGCGCGGTGAAAGAGATATTCGCCGACCTTCAGCGCCCGGTGCCGATGATGCGCTTGGTGCAGGGCGACGTGGGCAGCGGCAAGACCGTGCTTGCGGTCGCGGCGGCGTATCTCTGCGCCAAAAACGGCTTTCAAACGGCGGTGATGGCGCCGACCGAGATCCTTGCGCGCCAGCATTACGCCACCTTTGAAAAAATGCTTTCGCCTTACGGAATAAACGTGCTCCTCATCACCGGCGGGATGACCGCCGCGCAGAAAAGGAACGCCCGCGCCGCCATAGCCGACGGCACCGCGGACGTGGTGATAGGCACCAACGCCGTCATACAAAGCGGCGTGGAATTCAAAGACCTGGCGCTCGCCGTCACCGACGAACAGCACCGTTTCGGCGTGCTTCAGCGTTCCGAACTGGTGAACAAGGGCGCCGGCGGAAAAACTCCGCACACGCTCGTAATGTCGGCGACACCTATCCCGCGCACGCTTTCGCTCATACTGTACGGCGATCTCGATATAAGCATACTCGACGAACGTCCGCCGGGACGGCAGAAAGTTGTGACAAAAGCGGTGAGCTCCGCCGAACGCGCCGCCGTCAATTCATTTCTGACATCCGAAAAGCAAAAGGGGCACCAGATATTCGTGGTCTGTCCGCTCGTGGAAGAAAGCGAGCTTACGGAAGCGGAATCCGCCACCGAACGCTTTGAGCAGATACAAAAAGAGCTGCCGGATTTCAGATGCGGACTCCTGCACGGAAAAATGAAACAAAAAGATAAAGACGAAGTGATGGAACGTTTCCGCGCGCACGAACTCGACCTGCTCGTTTCGACGACCGTGATCGAAGTAGGCGTGGACGTCCCCAACGCCACGGTCATGGTGGTGGAAAACGCCGAACGGTTCGGGCTTTCAACGCTGCATCAGCTGCGCGGGCGCATAGGACGCGGCACGCAGAAGTCGTACTGCATACTCATCAGCGGCTCGAATTCCGAGCGTGCGCGCGAACGGCTGGACACCATGTGCCGTACCGACGACGGATTTGAAATAGCGCGCACCGATCTTAAACTGCGCGGCCCGGGCGATTTCTTCGGCGAACGCCAGTCCGGCGAACTGCGGTTCAAAGTCGCAAGCAGCGCCGATATGCCGCTTGTGGAACAGACGCGCGCCGCCGTGGACGTAATACTGGAAAACGGCCTGCTCGAACGCGAAGACTACGCCGCGCTGCGTGACGCGACCGAAAAGCTGTGGCAGGACAACCTGCGCGGCAACACGCTCAACTGAATGAAGATACGTGATTTAGAGATAAAAAACGGAATATTCCTGGCTCCCATGGCCGGCGTGACCGACCGCGCGTTCCGGCGCGTGTGCGCCGAATGCGGCGCCGAATGCGTTACGACCGAGATGATATCCGCCAAGGGCGTGTGCTACGGCGACAGAAAGACCGATCAGCTCGCGTCGCTGGAACGCGATATCCGCCCCGCGGGCATACAGATTTTCGGCAGCGATCCGGATTTTTTGGCGCGCGCCGCGTATAAGCTTATGAAATACTCGCCCGATTTTTTCGATATCAATATGGGCTGCCCGGTGCGTAAAGTGGTCGCCTGCGGCGACGGCTCGGCGCTTATGAAAACGCCTGCGGAATGTGAAAAGCTCGTCCGCGCCGTGCGCAAATCCGTTCCCGTGCCGGTGACGGTCAAGATACGCGCCGGGTTCGATTCCGGGCATATCAACGCGGATGAAGTCGCGGCGTACTGCGAATCCGGCGGCGCCGACGCGGTCGCAATCCACGGCAGAACGCGCGAAATGATGTATTCCGGACGCGCCGACAGGGAGGTCATGGCGGCTGTGAAACGCCGCGTCAGGATACCCGTGATAGCCAACGGCGATATCGCCTGCGCCGCCGACGCCGTGTCTGTGCTCGAACAGACCGGCTGCGACGGTATAATGATAGGACGCGGCGCCCTGGGCAGGCCGTACGTCTTTGCAGAAATTAAAGCGGCGTTCGAAAAAACGCCGTACGCTCCGCCTTCCAAGGAACGGGTGGGCGAACTGCTGCTGGAGCAGCTCGAGCTTGCGAACGGGGATTTCCGCACGGAATACCTGCTTACAATGCGCAAGCACGTGGCGTGGTACACCAAAGGGATGCCCTCTTCCGCTTCCGTCCGCAGGGAAGTCAACTCGGCGTCTTCTTACGAAGAATTCCGCGAGCTCATCAAACGGGTGTTTTTTCAGTAAGACCGAATAGAATAAAAGAGCCGCGTCCGGTCTTGCCGGACGCGGTTTTGATATTGCTTTTCATTTGTTGACGGCGTCTGTTATATAACTTTTGACCGCGTCATATTCATAAACGTCATCGTACCAACGGTAAAGGCCGGATATACTGTTGATCTCCGAAGCTATATCGGCGGAAACCGTTGCCATATTGCGCGGCATAAAATTCTGCATCGTGTAAGGGACCGCGTATTCTTTGCCGTCGTATTCGTAAATATAGAGCTCCTGGAACGGGCAGCCGAATGAGTTGTAATAGATAGGATATTCGTCAACGGGTCTATCATAATCGGTCTGTTTGAGGAACATTACCATCCTTTCGCCGGGCATGAGTACGTGCGAGCCGGTCGCGGACGCTTCGGGCGAGCCGAACCTCAGAATGTAGACGTATTCGTCTTGTTTGGTTTCGTTTTTGAATTCTTTTACGATCTCGCCCACGTATATGCTTTCGGGCAGAAATTTGAGTTCTCCTCGATCGGATGTGTCAAGAACGGGTGTGTAAACAGTCGCCAGACCGAGTATCTTTATTTCCGCCACGATCTGCGCTCTTTCAATACATTCGTCTATCGTTCCGGGAGCTTCCGCCCATGAAATATGAAAATGAGTCTTGTATTCCGCTTTGTAATCTGTCGTATAATGCGGCGCCGATTTCATAAACGCTCTGATCCCGAATACCGACGCCGCCGCGATTATCGCCACGCTTGCAAAAGCCGCAGCCGTGCGTATTACGCGGTTCTTTTTTCTTAATTGCGCTTTTTCCGTTTCCGCGCGTTCCAGTATCGAACGCGTGGTCTCCTCATAGGTCTTCATATTCAAATCCTTCCTCCGTAAGTTTTTGCTTTAGCGCTTTTCGCGCCCGGTAAGCCAGCGTTTCCGCGGCGTGCGGCGACCTTTTCATTATACGCGCGGCGTCGGATGCGGTCAGTTTTTCAAAATACATAAGCCATATTATCTGCCGCTGATCCGCCGGAAGCGACCTCATCGCGCGGTGAACGGCTATGCGCCGCTCCTCGCGTATAAAGCTTTCTTCCAGCGTTTCGCCGTCGGCGTGCAATTCGCCGCAGTTTTCAAGCGGGATCTCACCGCGCCGGCGCGCCTTGCGCAAATGATCCAGAGCTGTATTTCTGCCAATGGCGTAAAGCCAGGTCTTAAAAGAGCTTTTGGCTTTGTAAACCGGCTTTTTTACCGCCAAAAGCACAAAAACGTCTTCCGCCAGCTCTTCCGCCGCGGGGATATCGCGCACGAACGTATCGAGATACAGAATAAGTCCGTCCCTGTATTCCCTTACGAGTTCCGCCATCCCTTCGGCGTCGTCGTCTTCGCGGAAACGGCGGTAGCTACCCGCGCCGTTATCCATAGTGCCTGCTCCTTTCACGCGAAACGTTTCGGTGTTTCACCCTTTAGACGTCGCGCGCTTGTAAAAACTCACGCGAAAAAGAGAAAAATCTTTTGTTTATTCTATCACAATTCGCGCCGCAAAGTCAACTGCGGTTTCAAGGCGCAAAATACAACGCCGCGGCCCTTGTGCGAGCCGCGGCGCATATTCTTTGCACGCTTTTATTATACGGGATATTTTTCGGCGAGATACGCCGTGATATCGGCGTTTTCGTCGGCGGAGGAGTAAACTTTAAGCCTTTCGCCGCCGAAATCTATTATCGTATAGTCGAACGGCGCTTCCGCCGCTTTGCCTGAATACGTCGCGTACTCTTCGGCGTAATAGATGTGCTTGTCGGGTTCGCGGCCTGACTCCTCTCTGTATAACCTGTCGTACATACAGTATTGGTCGGCTCCTTCGAGCGCGGCGGCGCACGCGAGCTTCAAAACGTCTTCGTCTGTGGCTTTCCCCGGTTCTATGACTATGGCGTTGTACCAAACCTTGTTCACGTCGGCGACAAACGTCCCGTCAACCGGCAGACCGGTCACGCGCCCCATAACGTAAGAGTCGTTGTATACGCATACGTAAGCTCCGTTCGAAGCGTTTGCCTTGACGAATTCGGCGCACTTTTCGTAGATCTGTTCAAAAGTGCTGAACTTTTTGCCTTGCGCGGAGTCGGGATCGAAAAGGCCCGTGTGCACATATATGAAGATCGGCGCGTTTTCGATAGCTTCATAAGTCACGCCGCCGGGCGCGCCTTCTTCGGCGCTGAACCTGCCCGTAAGAGCGAACGTGAAGCTATCGGGCTCTTCGTCTGTTATAATGCGGTGCATCAGATAATAATCGCCGTTAATGCGGATCAGGTAGTTATCCGCGCCGTCGAAACCGCTCTCAGTGACGACGGTATCGGTCATATCGTCCATATCGAACACGCCAATGCGCCAGCCGCCGCCGTCCGCGCCGCAGCACGCGTAATACAAAAGTTCAAGGTTCCCGTCGTTGTCAAAATCGCACGGGTATATATTCCTCGGCGAAAAATACGGCAGATCGGCGCCGAAGGGGTATATCCCGCTTCCCGTCGCCAAAAAGCATTCCACGCTGTTTTCGTGGGTGCGTTCGTATATCGTCGCGCCGTATATTTCGCTTATCCACGCCGGCGTCGTCTTGGTGTACGCGGCGCCGTCGTATAAGCCGAAGCGTTCGTCTATGAGCGCTGTGATATCGTCGGTCATCTGCGACGTGGTACTGCATGATTCCATCCCCGTATAATACGCCCTTCGGTCGCTCCAGCCCGATATTCCTGTCGGATACCACACGTATCCGCCGGGGCGCAGCTCGATCCAGGAGCTGCCGTTGCTGTT
>JAEEGF012212847.1_pt1 | contig 16789 bp, 20 predicted proteins | sample 9134171 | NCBI WGS metagenome assembly JAEEGF01 (sample SAMN16246542, study PRJNA631951) | gut metagenome | biome: gut microbiome; feature: rumen; material: AP-attached | host: Bos | place: Iran: Karaj | collected 2018-10
GATAGCATAATAACAAGAAAGCAGGACATTTAACTGTCCTGCTTCTTTATTATTCATTATTCCCTAAGAACGAGATGCGTTTTTGGGGGAATGTGATCCTCATGAAGAAGACCAACTTATTGCGACCTTCGATGATATTTCGGAAGTCTGGGACGAGCACCGCACATCGTGGATTTTTTTCTTGTTTTTTGCCTATATGCTTGTTGGGTTTAAAATAAAGTCTTATCTTTGTAGGCGATTTGCTTAAGAAAGTATATGGAATCAGATAAACCAACGATAGAAGAACAGATCACAGCTGTTTTGATTGATATAGAGCAGAAAGGTTTTTCTGCTATACAGCCGTTTAGTATTGGTGATGTTGAACTGCGCATGAAACATTTTGCTCAGAACAACGGAATAGCATTGGCCTGCGAGCAATTATATATGAGCGCCAAACAGTTACAGCATTGCATGCGTGCCTCAAAAGGTGCCAAGGGACTGGTTGTTTCAGCTGAGGAACTTGTGCGTTTTCCCAAAAGCCGATTTAAGATGGATCTATACTACGATGGCGAATGCTTCATCTATACCGACGAAGTTTCCAAATTCATCATTCATCCGAACTATAAAATGAAAGTAAATCGCGAACAGGTAAAGCTTGTAAACTTCATTACGGCAACACGTCGTATAGATAAGAAGGAATTTAATGGAAAGCGATATGTGAAAATAGAAAACGCCCATCCCTCGATTGAGTGATGGGCGCTATGTTTATGAAACCAAGCGGCAAGGTCGAATTGCTCATCATCACACAGATGCCACCGTTCCGCACATCGTGGCTCTACTTGGTTCCACCTTTCACGCTGCAAAGATACGAACTCTTTCTGAAAGTTCCAAATATTTTTAAAGAAAAATGCTTTTATTCATTATTCTCTAAGAACGAGATGCGCTTAAGGGGGAGTTTCTATCAGGTGGGTTAACTCTCGATTATTGTCATTTTTTTGAATAATTACTTTGTTTATATAAAATAAATCTTTATATTTGCACCGAAATTCAAATAATACATACAATTATGTGCACCATAACATTAGAATACAATCCAAACAACGCTCTAGCAAGGCGTAAGTTAGCCGCTTTACTTGCCACAGGGCTATTCACTAAAAAGGAACATATTCCTTACGAGCCTAAGCCTGATGAAGTGGAAGCGCATAGAGAACTTAGAAACGCATTTCTAAGTCATTCTCGTAAAAGTATGTCTAAAACAATAGAGCGTTATTTATGAAATACCATCAGAGAGATATTGTAGAAGTTTCTTTTCTATTTCCTGATGGAACATTTAAACCTCATCCGGCAATCATTGTTTCAAATGATGGCCTGCAGGAAGATAAGGATGGAATGTTTTATCTTGTTCTCATTACGTCCAACGATTGGATTAATCCCCAGTATTCTTATCCATTAACCGACGAAATGATTATCGGTCACAAGTTCTCAAAACCTAGTTTGGTAAAGTGTCAGATTATTGCTGGATATGTTGAGCGAGATGTTGTTCGTAAACTTGGTTCTATAAAAGAAGAGTATTTCAACGAAATAGTAGACAAGATTATTGAATCCATTTTTTAAAGGATTATATGATAGCATAATACAAGAAAGCAGGGTATTTTACTGTCCTGCTTCTTTTTTATTCATTATTCCCTAAGTACGAGATGCGCTTTAGGATGGTTTCATAAGCATAACGAGTGTTAAATATATGTTATTTTGGGAATTTATGTGTATCTTTGCCCCCAAAGTGTACACACTATGGCAACAAAAAGTAAGAATCCAGTACCATTCATGGCTGTTCATCCAGGAATGATGATTAGTACGTCGTTTCGGTTGGGCTTGTGTATTTTAAGTGCAACATAACACAACCAAAACAAGTAGCATGAATTTACCTAAGTTTATTATTACGATTAATGGCTATTTCCGCCTGGGTATGGTTAATCAGCATAAGGATTTGCTTCAGCCCGGCGAGCAGTGCATTGGCGGTGGCTACTACCACATTGATTACACATCCAACCGTATCATACTCGATCGCTCATCTTACGACTTTGGTATCCCCAAGTGGCATCTGTTAGAAACCCTCAAGGTACCATCAGTATATCGTGGCATGCGCCTAATATACATCTACGATGACGACCGCGAGTTCGACGTCAGCCAAGAATTACAAATAGAGTACTTTGACTAATTTTAGAGTTACTTTTGTGGCAAAATTATTATACTGTATGAAAGGATATAAAGCTTCTTTAATAGCGCTCGTGTTGGCATTACCTGTTACAGGTATAGCACAGAGCCTGACAAGCGAGATGCATCATGTCGATTCTGTGATGGTAGAGTTGCAGATGAAGTACGATCCGTATCATTTGCTGCATGCTGATTCCGTGCAACACCAGTCGTTGCTTGTTAATCGGTATGGCACTCTCAAGGCCAACCCCAATGCCCTCAAAATTCCAGGAGTGGTATGGGTGCCTGAGCAGAAAGGATTATTTGAAGATCAGGAAGAGCGCCAGAAACTGTATGGAGATTACTCCTTTGGCGATGCCATCCTCGACACCACACTTGACATTATCTCCGATATCTTCAGCCCCAAAAAGAAAACCAAAAAGAAATAACTTACAACCATTGTATGAAAACAAACAAGATTTTGGATGAGATTCGCAGCAGCATCTCACCAGAGATGAAAATGCAGATGGAAATGTCGGTTGCTATTGCTAATCGTATTTATGAGATTCTCGAAGCGAGAGGAATGACGCAGAAAGATCTTGCAAAGCGACTTGGTAAAACAGAAACAGAAGTGAGCCGTTGGTTGTCTGGTACACATAATCTGACTCTTGCCACGATATGTAAGATTTCTGCAGCTCTTGAAACTGAAGTTGTGAAAGTTGCCGATTACAAATTAGAGACTGCATAAAGAAAAAACGACCACCACCTATAAGAGTGATGGTCGTTTTTTTATTCATTACTCCCTAAGAACGAGATGCGCTTTAGGGGGAGCATGTTTTTATCTTTGTCGCTCATTTTATCGTGGTACTATTTCGTTGGTATTATCTATTTCAGTTTGCGAAATTACCCAAAATAGACAATTAACAATTATTAATATGGAAAAAACTTGGATTAGAATAATATATTAGCTATCTTTGCAGTTGATAGGACAATGATCTCATAGGTCAAAGTCAAGTAATTAACCTTTTAATATAGGAGGGACATCTATGATGTATACAAAGATATAAAAGTTTGTGGGCAAAAAGAGAAGACCCTGAGCTACGGCAATAGCACAGGGTCGATAGTAAACTCTCCCGATTTCCCTTCTGAGTTTGCCCCAGATAGATGGGAATCTCTATAGTTCCTGTGCAAAAGTAAGTAATTAATCTTATAAGTAGTACATATGGGTTCTCATATCGGGATATTTTTAAATTATTTTAAAACAAAACAAGAAAAAATGGAACAGAAATCTTTTTTTTCTGGTTATGAGAGCCATCCATGTATGTCCTCATTACCATCCCGAAAGGGTGAAAGTAAGAAAGTTCGAAAAAAGTTCAAACTAAACAAGGAAGAACTTTTTCACAGTGATTTGTATGGAGAGTGGCCGCAGTCATTTTCGACTCCTTTGCCGGCTTTGGATTCTTATTGTGGCGAAACACCTACAAGATTGTTGCCATTCAATGAGGCTTATGCCAAAAAGGATTATAGCAGCACAGTACATTTCTTTATAGATGATCTACTCTTTATTCGGGTTCTTCGTAACCCTGAGAAGTATTTGGATTTCTTTCAGAAATGTCACTCGGTTATTGGGACGGATTTATCGCAATATGCGGATATGTCTGCTGAAGACAGATATTTCTGTGCATACATTAATAGTGCATTCTCTGCATATCTGCAACGTAATGGTGTTCACGTAATTCCAAACGTTAGTTGGTCTTTGCCAGATAGCTTTGCTTATAGCTGGTCCTCCATGCCAAGCAATTCCATTATAGCCATCAATTGCAAGGGTGTCCTCAAGCACGATCTCTCTAAATATCTTTGGTATCGTGGCTATGAGGAAGCTATTTCTACGCTCCGTCCATCTCTCATCATTCGCTATGGTACCCGTATGCCACGTGAACATAGTGATATCAGTCTTTATTTTGTTAACGAACGATTAATGAGATTGCGTCATGGGTGCTAACGGAAGTTTTGCAAATGGTTTGACGGCTACTGAGAGAGGTCGCCGTTGGCAGACAATACATGTATTGAAGGATGGCACAAAAGTCATCGAACTCAAGAAAAAAGGTGCAGTCAAGTTGCCCGAAGAGAGCCATAGTCCTAATGCCACTTATGCCATCTTTAATAAAGATGGTAGTGGAGTGAAGGCTATTGCTAAATATGGCGCTGATGGCAAGAAGATTTGGGAAATTCACACAACCGACCACAAAGGGCTTGGTGCCCATTACCACAAGTGGAAGGATGGAAAACCTCTCGACGAGGAGCCACACAAGTTGACTCCTGCTATGAAGAAATTATTAAAGAACGTATCAGATTTAAAATAATATGGCAAAATCAGATTATTTAATGACCGACTTGTTGGGATATCCATATAATGGTAAATATCCCCCAAAAGGAGATAAACATGGAATATACCATGGCTATTCTTCTGATGTAGAAGAAACGCTCTTTTACGACTTTGCTGTTCTAGGTTACGACCTTACCTTTGTGTACAATGGCGTGCGTTATTACTTCCTCTCTGAAAAAGATTATGTCGCCCAATGTGATGAACACTACACTGAGGAGTATCAGGTGTTTCCTGATGGTAACAGTGCTTTAGAACAGTTCAAAATTGATGGAAAGTCAATTCTAGAATTGATTAATCAGCTCCAAGAAGTTGAGCCTGTTTAAAAATATATTGTAAAACAAGCAGGACATTTAATCGTCCTGCTTGCTTTATTATTTGTTTGATGCATTAAATTTCTTGAATAATTCATCCAGATAATCGTCATCGTATTTGGTCGCATCAGATAGCAAATGGCTGATTGCAGGGTCCGCAAAGTCAAGCCTATACATCTGGTCTCCATACATTCTTGTCATTTCAAATCGTTCAACGTCACCATCAGCTTCTATTGCATAATTTGCCATGGCTTTGGCTTTTGGTACGTTGTCCTCATCTTTTTTATGAGGTTCAACTATATCAAGCAGATAGCCACCTTGATTGTCTTTCCTTACAATGATAAAATCTGGATAGAAAGGATGAACTTCTTCTTTCATTGTGTAGGTAAGACATAATGCCCAATGTTTCATATGTTGATTTCGTAACCAGCATACAAAGTTGGGATCTTTTTCTGCCTCGATAATAACATCCTTTTCCCAACTATTCAATGTGAATAATGCCTTGCCTTCATCATCTACAAATAGATGTTTACGATCTTCCCATTGATTCTCACCTTTAGGTAAATATATTGGGTTGGAAAGTTTCAAAGAGTGGGGAGATACATCTTCGCCCTCACGAGTGTATTTGTCGTATTTACTCTTAACATTCTCGCTAAATTTCGATAAGTATTTCCGATAGTCGCGCTGATATTGATAGAACGTATCCTTGGCATATTTATCAAGATTGGCCATACATTCCTCAGACTGAACGAATAGAATCACCTCCACTTTGGACTTCATTGGGTCTTCTTCATCATAGTTGTCTCGAATATAGCGTTGTCCTACGTTCTTCAGCTTAGAGTCAGCTCTTGCAAATTCGCGCTCAATGTCATAGTCTGTCAATTCTAAAACAAGGTTCGAAGCATCTTTCAGTTTATTTTCAGTTAGATATTCCATTTTACTATCTGTCAGAATAAACTGTTTGATGTCGCGTACCTTATTATTATATGTTCCTTCTGCTTTCAAACCTTCAATATACTCGGATATCATCTGGCTTATATGCTTTGACACTCTGACAGCAGCATCAGAATCGCAGCCTTGTGTATTAGCTGCAAGATATGCCAGGTTAAACAACGAAGTCAAGTAATTGGTAACCTTAAACCTATTGAAGACGTATGTTTTCAATTGCAAATTATTTAACCACTCAAATACATCCTTTTTATCCTCTGCTACGTGTAGTTCTTGTTCATCAGATTTGCCCACAGGTTTCTTCTTGATATTTGAAGGTATTCCTTCGCCATCCTTACTGCTTAAGGCATCAATAACACGCTGAACGTTCTCATTATTATAATTAGGTAAGAACAGATGTACATTGTTCAACGATTCATCACCTTCAATTCTGCGATGCAATGGCGTACGTACCATACGTCCCATTAACTGGGCAATATAAGTGTAGTCGTTGGCGGTTCTGAACGACATCATTGTTTCTGCTCTTGGACAATCCCAACCTGTTGAAAGGCTCTCTTTGAAGAATACGATTCTTACCTTCTGGCTTTCATCGATTCTTGATGGTTCTACATACGGAACTTTTAATCCATTGATTTTTAGTTCAGTCTTGGGGTCACCAAACGAATGAGCCACTTCTCCTTCATACAGACTTCTGCCAAGTTCTTCTTCTACTGCTTTAAGACATTCATCAAGATTAGTTTCGGATATCTTTTCACCTTGTCCGTTCTCTACCTGTATTACCATCACAGGATTCACCATTGGCTCATGTTCTTTCTTGCAATAGTCTTCCCAATGCTTACATTTTTCTATCCACTCACGGGTGGCATATTTTAAAATGGCCATACCACGCTGCATTTGGTTATCATCAGGAAAACTGATTTCTATTTCGTCTTTCAGCAATCCTGAATCCTTTACTTTTTCAGCAGCAATAGGCCATGATCGGGTAGTGGAACCAGAGTCTTTAATCAGTTCTGTGAATCTATCAACAGTAGCACTCATACCTATCACGATAGGCATCTTGCTTAAATTGTCATCGGGACTTCCAAAGATAAACTTCTGCATAATGCTATTGGCTTGTTTGGTCTCACTGGCTTTTGAAGTTCCTCGATGCGCTTCATCAATAATAAAGTATAAGCGATGACCTTTATTTTCTATGGTTTGTTGCAGCGTCTGCCAGATGGTATGCTCTCTACCATCTCCTTTTTTAGTCAGGTTACTCGACTTACTTAATTTCTGAATATTCAAGAAGTAAATCTTGCCATCTTTCAGTTCTGCCATGTCGAACGAATCGTCATTGATAATTTCCAAACTACCTATTGGTAACTGGAATCTGGTTTCACTTTCTACCTTGTGCATTGATTGCTCGTTCAGTTCAGGATCATCCGAAAGCCAGATGAAGATAGAATTCGGTTCTTTTTTGTTGTTGTCATCACCACACAGAATCTTCTCTATGAGTGCTGACAATATGATGGTTTTACCGGCACCTGTTGGAGCTGCCAGTGATATGATAGTATTTTCACCATCCTCCTCATAGTCGCGTTTTGCTTTCTTACAGAACGAACGCAATTTATCTAAAGCCTCTATCTGAAAAGGGAAAAGTTCTGATGCTATAGCCATATTATTTCTCGTAGTTAATTGTAAAGTTCTCTAAATAGTCTTTATATAATTGGTAAGTCTTTGTCCACTTTAATGGTGCAGCCATCTCGCGGAAGCCAATCTCAGAGTCTACAACCAAGAACACCGTTTTGATGTCCTGACGGTCTTTCATTTCATCCATAAACTTTGCGTAGGCCCACTCCTCGGTTAGGATAGCCATTTTATTCTTTGGCAAAATCAAGTATTCTGGAATCTCTTTCCCCCTTAGCGTTGGGCATTCTCCAATAGCGCCAGCTTTCATCCATAGTAATGGAAGAAGTTCTCGGAACTGTCGGTAAGCAGCAATAGAGTTCTTATCTAGGAAACCTAATCTAAGGAATTGAGCGTTGGCCTTGAAACCAACTTGCATGGGTATGTCACTACCTAAGTAATTACCTTTCAATGGCTGTCTATTGATATCATGTCCTTCAATACTACAAACAGTACGAGGCCAGTTTACATAACGGGCTATACCAAATTTTTCCCATTCCTCATCACCAGGTTGATAGCCTTGTCTTCTTAACGACTTTGCTTCTGCTTCAGAAACTTCGTTGTTGGTCACCATGATGCAGCGACGATGCCCGCCATCTTCGGCATTCAGCAGATTTACTGCTTGTAATGTTGTTCCGCTGCCTGCGAAAAAGTCAACTATCAGAGCACTGGGCTTGTTGGCAACGAAAAAACGAAGAGTATCGTGTACAGCATAAAGAGATTTTGGAAAGTCAAAACGTTTGTTGCATAGTATAGAATTTAAAAGGACTGATCCAGATGTCGCTTCATGAGATTCTTGCATCCAGATATCTTTTGGACGCACTTTTTTTTCGCCACCATCAATAATCAGTTTTCCAGAAGGTTCTTTTCCAACAACGTTGACAACTCCTGTTATAACTTTGTTCCGATCACCACTTTTCAGATATAAAATCTGTGCAAGTTCTTTTTCTTCATTAACAGATGATAAGTAACAAGTGCCATCATTTAGTTGTTCCTCTAATCTTTCTTTGCTAATCTGCCAGCACCCCTCTTCACCATTTGGTTTTAACGGGTAGGCGGCCCATGTTCCATCTGGACAAGAAATACTTTTTCTGTCAGTTTCTTTAGTAAGTGGATTACCTACCGAATGAATACCTTGGCTTTGTTTATCTATGAATATAGGATAGAATAATCCTGGTCTACCTTTTCTAAGTGCCCCAATGTTTGATGCTCGCCGTCTTAAGTATTGCCATGTAACAGGAGATGAATTTTTATCATTCTTATTAATTCCACTAATATCAAATTCTATTTCTACTGGACTTGCTTCACCAAACATCACAAAATAAATATATTCAATGCAACGAGAGAAACCTAGTTTCCTAACAGAACCACTTCTGTTAATTACATTGCTTACCATCTGTATTCTTGCCTCTGGAAAGATTTCTTCTAATAGACATCCCAACCTCAGATACTCTTTTTCATCTATTGTGACTATCAGCACAGAATCCTTGGGGTTTAGCAATTTCTTGGCAAGCAACAATCGTTTCTTCATCATGCTTAACCACTTGCTATGGCGGTAACTGTCAGAGCTATCAACATAATCGTTGTTGTACTTCCAGTCTTTAGCTCCAGTATTATAAGGCGGATCAATATAGATACAATCCACCATACCACCATAAAGATAAACTAATAGTTGCAGAGCATGGTAGTTGTCTGCCTCAATTAGCATATGCCATAAGTCGCTGTCGGGTGCATTCATCACAGCATCCATAGGCTTCAAATATGGATAGATGGGCTGTCCAAAGAGTGCAACTGCAACAGCTTCATTCTTGCTTAACTCTACCTGCTCATGACTGTCGTCTTCTTTTTCACAAAACAAAGATTCGCCTTCAATCCGCTTTACTCGGAAGAACTCTTTGAAGTATCCATCTTTGCGAGCCACCAATGATTTTACTTTGATGGGGACATCATAGAGTGGGGTGGCTTCGGGCAGATGTTCTTCAAACACCAGCCCGAACTTCTTTTGTTGTTGTAAACGTACTACCTCGTCATTAATTCGGCGACGTAGCTCTGGGTCACTGATTCTATCAATCAGGTCATTAATTACTGCCATAGTTCCTTTCCTGTTTAATGATGTGGGCCATCATTAAAATGAAGGGTCTGTCATGTATGATTCTGATAACAATAATTTCCGCCAAGCACCTGTATAGAAACGAGAAGTGGACACCTTGAACCACATCTCGTTCGGAGGTACTTGGCGGAAACCTAAGAAAGTAGATGTAGTAGTGCCCACATACGTGAGCATCTACTCTTTATTCTACTTTCTTGTTCTTTCCACCGCCAAGTTTCCCGAACGTTATTGAATAAACAGCAAACGCTTATTTCTTTTTTACCCACAAAAGTCACACCAACCTTCCTCTGAAGTTTACGCTGGTGATTGGGTGCAAAGGTACGAATAAGTGCTGAAATACGCAAGAATTTAGGAGAAAAATAAAGGGTGGTACATGTTTTTTCGTGATATCGGGCTTAATAAATAAAATAATCGATGATTATTTTGCAAGTACAAATGATTACTCGTACCTTTGTGGAAAATAAACATAAAGATTAAATTATAATGAGTATCTATCAACTAAACCTAATAGGTTGGGCAGCATTTCTTAGAATTGCCGCCCTGAGACCCAAACCACCCACAAAAGGTGCAACTACTTAACAAGAACTATAGGTGTAAACCTGTTACGAAGAGAGTGTAATAAGATTGTATAACTTTTTTACAATTTTATCAATGGTAAAAGAAAGCAAAAGCTTCCTTTTGGGAAAAATATGGCCCCATTATCAAGAGGAAATGAAAATAGTTATGGAGTCGTGGGGCGACATGATGTGCGAGGAATTGCAGTGCCTGCCAGTGGCAGAGTGGGAGCATCTGACGTTCGACTTCAAGAATCATAAAAAGCACGATGTATATCGCGAATTGATGCGTGCTTTTAATAAGAAATGGACACGGTTCAGGTCGGTTAAAGAGATGGCGAGATTTTTGGCGAATTACTCTAATATCGCCGAAAACGAGAATTTCGACATCAGGACTGAGACCATCCGACACAGTCTGAATCGACAGATGAAATATATTACATAATAAAATACAACAACAATGGAACTATCATTATTACTACACAGCAAAGATGTTTGCCCGTGCACAGTGACGTTGGAGCGGGTGGTAGAGTTGATAACCACAGGCAGCAACCTGTCGATGCCGCTATGCTCGGTGGCCGCCATTTTAGAGGGTGGCTACCGACAGAAGGACATCATAAGTTTTACGGGGCTATCGGTGGTTAGTTATCATGGTACCGATGGCAATAGTGTGGCGGAGCTCCGTGAGGAGGCACGAGCCGACCCGCACACACTATTGCTGTTTGGTACTGCCGATGTGCTGCACATCGTGTTTAGCTACGAGTTAGACAGAACGTATGAGTTGCGGCAACAAAGGCTGTTTTATGCCAAGGCCTACGACTTTGGATGCGATTATTACGACCAGCTGATGGGGCAGAGTGCCAACCGTATGGATAAGGGGCGTATGGTGCAGCTGGTTCACGATGCCGAGGTGTATTATCAAACCTATGCCGAGCCGTTTTATGTGTGGGAGATAAAAGAGGCTAATGCGGCTAAAATCGAGGGGCGCAAACCCCGAGGACAACCCAAGGAACGTAAACCTAACTGGAAAGAACTGTATGCCAGTGTGCAGGAAATACGCCTGTTTCTGGACAATCACGTGATGCTGCGGCGTAATGTGATTATATCGCGTGTGGAGTTCCGTAGGCCTGATAGCTACATGGATTGGCGTCCTATCGACGACCGTGTGGTAAACTCGCTCTGGGCTCAAATGTCAGACGAAAAACCTGTGCGTGTGCAGGATATGTTTCGTGTAATTGAATCGGACTATGTGCCTGATTATAACCCATTTACCAGCTATCTCGAAAGTCTGCCACCATGGGATGGCGGTAACAATATTCTGGCGCTATCGATGAGTGTGACAGTAAAAGGCGATTTTGATCAGCAGATGCTGTTTTATGAATACCTGCGAAAGTGGCTGGTGGGTATGGTGGCTGGCTGGGTTGACAAAAACGAGGTGAACCACGAGATACTGGTGCTTGTAGGCGACCAGGGAATTTACAAAACCACCTGGTTCCAGTATCTGCTACCACCCGAATTGCGTAATTATTTTTACACTAAAACGAATGCTAACCGTATGTCGCGCGACGATCTTTTGACATTGGCGCAGTACGGCTTGGTGTGTTACGAAGAGCTTGACACCATGCGCGATGCCGAGCTGAACCAGCTGAAGGCTGCAGTTACCATGCAGAGTATCGACGAGCGTGCTGCCTATGCCCGCTATCACGAGCACCGCAAGCATATAGCCTCGTTTTGTGCTACGGGCAATAAAGTGCAGTTCCTGACTGACAATACTGGAAATCGTCGTTGGATGCCTTTTGAGGTAGAGAGTATTCATAATCCACGCACTCATCCTATCGACTACGAGGGCGTATTTGCCGAAGCTTATGCGCTGTATAAGCAGGGCTTCTGTCACTGGGTGAAGTCGAACGAGATGGACCAGCTCTCGGAGCACAACGAAGCGTTTGAGAGTGCGATGCCTGAGCTTGAAATGATTGAGGAAAATTTCCGACTCCCCAAACCCGGCGATGCGGTTGAGTTTGTGACTCGTACCATCATTTTCCAGACTATCAGTTGGAACCCTACGCTTAAACTCAAGATAGAGAATATCGGTCCGGCAATGGCCAAATTAGGCTTTGAGCGTACGCAGCACAACAAGAAACGTGGCTACTGGGTGTACCGCTATAACGACATGGAAAAGAAGTACAATAAAAGCAAACGAATGGGTACAGCTGTTGAGGGCGGAGCACCGGAGCAGTGATATTTTAAACTTTCCTCGCGTACGTGCAGGAACTTCAAAACCGAAAAAAAACTTCCTGCACGTACGCAGGAGAAAAATTAAAAATCGAATTGATTATGTTAGAAGTAAAAGACTATTCTAAGCAAGAACTGGCTGATGCTTTGTATGCTGGTAACATTAAACCTGAGAGCCGGATGAAAAAGTTGTGGCGCGATATTAACAGGTGCCCCGACTTGTTGCGCGATCTGTACCGCCTGCACTACCATAGCGGTGATACGGGGTTTACAGCCCAGATGGTGGAGCGCATTAAATACTGGCTGTGTATTGACTAACGGGGTGGGGGCGATGTATCATAAAAAATCTCCAGCCGCAAAAACTATGCGACCGGAGATTTTTATCAGGAAATCCTTAAGTATCTTACTTGATAAACTTGTGGGATACAAGCATGTTCTTCGGGTCGAGGGCCTCGTCAAGTTTCTCCTGCGTCATCAGGCCCTTCTCCAGCACAATGTCGTAAACCGAGCGGTTGGTCTCCAGCGCCTCCTTGGCCACCTTGGTAGAGGTCTTGTAGCCAATATAAGGATTCAGGGCGGTTACGATACCGATAGAGTTCTTAACCATCTCCATGCAGCGCTCCTTGTTAACGGTGATGCCCAGGATACACTCCTCGGTCAGGGTCTCGATGGCGTTCTTCAGCCAAATCAGGCTCTCAATCAGGCACTCGGTAATCACTGGCTCCATTACGTTGAGCTGCAGCTGACCGGCCTCGGCAGCAAAGCTAACGGCCGTATCGTTACCAATAACCTTGAAGCAAACCTGATTAACCACCTCGGGGATAACTGGGTTAACCTTTCCTGGCATGATTGATGATCCAGGTGCCTTAGGTGGCAGGTTGATCTCGTTAAGACCGCAACGTGGACCCGAAGCCATCAGTCGCAGGTCGTTACAGATCTTAGAGAGCTTCACGGCCAGGCGCTTCAGGGCCGACGAGTAGCTTACGTAAGCACCCGTATCAGGTGTTGCCTCTACCAGGTCGGTAGCGCTAACAAATGCCTCGCCTGTGAGCTTAGCCAGATTAGCGGCACACAGTTTAGCAAAGCCGGGAACGGCATTCAGTCCGGTACCGATGGCTGTACCACCCATATTAATCTCGTGCAGCAGCTTTACGTTGCGCTCCAGGTTCAGAATCTCCTCCTCCAGGTTGTTGGCATAGGCATTAAACTCCTGGCCGCTGGTCATTGGCACAGCATCCTGCAACTGGGTACGACCCATCTTTATGCAATCTGCAAACTCGTCGCCCTTGTAGCGCAGGGCACTAATCAAGCCTGTGAGTGCTGCTACCAGACTCTTGTTCATACGTATCAAAGCCAAACGGATGGTGGTAGGATAAACATCGTTGGTACTCTGACCGCAGTTACAGTGATCGTTAGGATAGCAATGCTGGTAGTCGCCCTTCTCGTAGCCCATAATCTCAAGGGCACGGTTGGCAATCACCTCGTTGGCATTCATGTTTACCGACGTACCAGCACCTCCCTGCATCATGTCGATGGGGAAGTTATCGTGCCACTTGCCTTCAATCAGCTCGCGACAGGCCTGCGAAATGGCGCCGGCTATCTCGTCGTTAATCACGCCCAGGGTGTGGTTGGTTTCAACTGCTGCCAGCTTTACATAAGCAATGGCAATGATAAAGTCGGGATACCACGACATTTTTTTGCGCGAGATGTGATAGTTGTTAATACCGCGCTGTGTTTGTACGCCGTAGAGTGCATCGGCTGGTACTTTGAGTTCGCCTAAAAGGTCAGACTCTACTCTATATTTCTGTTCTGCCATAATATATATTGTTTAATGTTTCATGTTTCGCTCGAACTTGTTCGCTTGACTTGTTCAAGAATGTATCAGAACATCGGCAACTGCCAGATGTAACCTAACGAAATGCGATTGGTGCTGTAATCATCGGCACCAAAGGCCTTTGCCTTATCGGTATAGCTGTAATGACGGCCTACGTAGGTAAGGAAGAAATGAAGGTTGCTATTCTTGAGCGGATAGAACTCCAAGCCTGCCAGATAGCCGTAAGCTGTGCGATACTTTCCTTTCCTGATGTTGCCGTTGGCCTTACTGAAGCCTTCGTTCTCAAGCATACCCTTTACAAAGAAGTTCCACTGAGGGCTGAAGCGATACTGTGCCTTCATAACCAGCGACAGATACTCGGCATCGTTCTGATGACCACCCGCAGCATTGTTGCCTACGATGCTTGATACGATACCCTCGCGATCGATACCCTCGCGCATGTACATCACATCAAAGAATGCATCGAAATTGTTGATGGTAAGCTCGTTACCTAATGCCAGATAATGACTCTGATGACCTCTGGCCTGACTCATGATAGAGTAGCTCCAACGGGTGTTAAACACACCACCAAAGTTACCATTCCAGTTAACGGTATAAACCAGGGGCACCTTCGACTGCTCGTAACCTGCACCATACATATCGTTCATGCTGGCACTACGGCTGTCGAGAATCTGCAACTGCAACTGGTGGTTGGGGTTAAGCTGGAACTGGAAGTTGGCACCTGTCAGGAAGTTGCTCATATAGTCAACCATATCCGAGTACTCGTAAATCTCGATGGGGTTCAGGTCGAACTCTATACCACCATAGGCGGCACACTGCTTACCTAAGAACATCGAGAAAGCGTCGCTAACCTTGATGCCGATACCAGCCACGTCGATACTTGACGAAGGCATGTTATCGATACCGTCGGGAGCCGGCGAGTTGTTACGGTTCAGGCGCTGACGCCAGCGGAACGAGAATGTTTCGTTGATGTTACCCTTGGCCTCGATACGCAGCTGACGCATATTGAACTTGGCATTCTGGAACTTGCCATCGCCCTGATTCACGTCGAAGCTGTTGTTCATGTTCAACAAGAAGTGGAAATTATCCTGCTTCTTCTCCATCTTCATGACCTTCTCGAATAGCGACTGCTCGCCTGCCGAAGCGTCCTTATCCTGCTGGGCCATCATGCTTGTTGGCACCAAAAGCAGTGCTATCAAAAATATCTTTTTCATAATGTTCAATGATCTAATCGTTTCTTTAGTACGCTTGCCTAAGCAAGAATGTTCAATGTACTTAGTATTTCTTGAAGTATTCCTGAATCTGCTTCCAGTCGCGTGTCTTGGTGAGCGCCAGCATCAGCAGTACGCGAGCCTTCTGTGGATTCTGATCGAGAGCAGCCACAAACTCATATTTCTCATCGTCGACCTCGCCATTCAAGCAGGTAGGACCTGTTGGGCAGCGACTTGAGCGAACCACGTTGATACCCTTCTGACGAGCCTTTACCGCTACATCGAATACCTCGTGATAGAAGTTGCCATCACCTACACCTGCCAGTACTACACCATCAAACTTGGCATCAACAAATGCCTGGAAGGGCAGAGGAGAGCAGTTGGCATAACCATATACGATACCTACCTGTGGCAGCTTGTCGAGATTGGTCACATCAAACTCACTCTGTGTAGTGTGCAGGGCCTCGGGCTTGGTAAAGTAGTGAGCCTCGCCATTGTAAACGTAGCCTACAGGTCCGGCATTGGCAGCCTCGAATGTAGCCACATCGGTGGTGTGCACCTTAATCACGTCCTTGGCATAAATCAGGCGGTTGTTCATGCAGCACAGCACGCCACGACCCTTTGTGTTTGGACTTGCAGCAGCAGCCACACCAGCATACAGGTTGCCAGGACCATCGGCACTGATGGCTGTAGATGAACGCATAGAACCTACCAGGATAACAGGCTTGTCGCTCTTCACCGTCAGGTTCAGAAAGTAAGCCGTCTCCTCCATGGTGTCGGTTCCGTGAGTGATTACCACACCATCGTAACCCTCTTTGTTAAGCAGCTCGTTAATACGCTTAGAAAGTTTAAGCCAAACCTGGTCGTTCATGTCCTGTGAGCCAATGTTTACCAGCTGCTCGCCAGAGATATCAGCCAGATACAGCATCTGCGGAACGGCGTCGATGAGCGTCTGTACGCCTACCTGACCTGCCGTGTAGGCCGACGATGTAGAAGAAGCGCTTACACCAGCGATGGTACCGCCGGTAGCAATAATACGGATTTTGGGTTTGGCCACGATGTTGACCGAAACCAACACTGCTAAAAGCAGCAATACATTACGCCATGTTTTCATACAATAATTGTTTTAAGAAGTTAGTAAAATATAAGTTTAATATAGGAATGTTATAATAAGATAGCCTACGCCAATGCTCACAAAAGTGGTGATAAAGCCCGAAAGCTGGAACGAGTGGTTAAGCACGTACTTGCCGATACGGGTAGTACCCGTGGTATCGAAGTTGATGGCTGCCACCACGGTAGGATAGTTGGGGAAGAAGAAGTAGCCGTTGACAGCAGGGAACATGGCCACGAGTGCCAATGGCGGAAT
>JAEEGF010212596.1_pt1 | contig 16788 bp, 14 predicted proteins | sample 9134171 | NCBI WGS metagenome assembly JAEEGF01 (sample SAMN16246542, study PRJNA631951) | gut metagenome | biome: gut microbiome; feature: rumen; material: AP-attached | host: Bos | place: Iran: Karaj | collected 2018-10
GATCGTCACTGCCAAGATTGACGAGCAAAAGACCGAAGTGACCCTGCAGAAGATACAGGACATTGTGAAGAATTTGTAATTTTTCCATACTAAAGAAACACGATAATGGAAATCAAAGCAATTCGCATGTTTGATGGTGGTTTTATGAACCAACCATATGCCTTTGGCGGCGAAGAGGGCAAGGACAGTTTTGACGAGCAAATCATCTACCGCAGCAGTCTCCAGAACTTCCTCATTGACACAGGCAGTGAGGTCATCCTGGTTGACACGGGGTTCAAGGCCAGTTTTGCTGCCCCCGCCAAGAAGTTGGGAGGCCCGCTCTACATGGGCGAAAAAGTGGCCGACTACATGGACGCATTCGCCGAACTGGGCTACAAGCCTGAGCAGGTGACGAAGATTCTCATCACCCATAAGCATCCTGACCACAGCGACTGCATCAAGGAGTTTCCCAATGCCAAGATTTATATTTCTCCTGAGGATGCCGATGCCATGAAGTTGGAGGGCGAGAACATTGTCCGTGCCGAGTATGGCGAGACTTACAAAAACTTCCCCAATGCCCAGCAGGTGGCCGATGGCATCTGGTTTATCGAGGCCAAGGGTCACACCAAGGGCAATAGCATCGTTATTGCTGAAAACGACGGTTTGTACTATATGTTCCACGGCGATGTGACCTATTGCGACGCAGCCCTTAAAGCCAACAAACTGAGCATTGTTTTTGAGGACAAGGACGCTGCCCGCCAGACACTTGACCTTGTGCGCCAGTTTATCAAGGACAACCCCACGGTCTATCTCTCTACACACTGCCCCGAGGGATACGAGAATCTGGAGTTGAAAAGGGTGATGACTTTATAGGGGAGTTCTATAAATGCCTAAGTCCCCCCAGCCCCCTAAAGGGGGAGCAAATATTAATCCCTCCTTTAGGGAGTTAGGGGAACTTATGCCATCGTGGCGGATTGCAACTACTGCGAATAAGCGAATTAGATGTAAACGAAGATAATATGGAAAAGATTTATGATTTCAAGGCCCTGACAAGCAGAGGCGCGGAGATTGATTTCTCGCAATTTCAAGGGAAGGTGCTGCTGATTGTCAACACAGCCAGCAAATGCGGTTTTACGCCCCAGTTTGCCGGACTGGAGGAACTGAACCAGAAGTATAAGGATCAAGGACTGGTCATTATTGGATTCCCTTGCAACCAGTTCAAAGAGCAAGATCCTGGCACCGACGGACAGATCGAGGAGTTCTGCCAACTGAACTATGGCGTAACCTTCCAGATCATGAAAAAAATTGATGTCAACGGACCAGCTGCCGAGCCCATCTTTGAGTATCTGAAGGCTCAAGCTCCAGCCGAAGTGTATCATGGCCTGAAGGCCAAGGCCGCTTCAGCTCTGTTCAAGACCATCAGCAAGAGCGTGGAGAAGGACAGCGACATCAAGTGGAACTTCACTAAGTTCCTTATCTCGAAGGACGGCGAGACCGTCAAGCGCTACGCCCCCACGACCGAGCCAAAGGATTTTGAGCAGGACATTGAGGCCATGTTGGCTTAGTTTGAAAGTCTTGGGCTAACTGATATTATGGCACTCAACTCACTAAAGGATGCTGTCATTCGCACCTTCCACAAGGTGAAGCATTGGCTGCAGTCACTGTCTTTTAGGACAGGCGTCATCGTTCTGCTGTGCTGCATACCTTTCTACATTCTGTCCTTTGCCCAGATGCTTTTGCCTATCAGTGTTACGGCAAAGGGGATTTTGTGGACTATTCTCTTCGGGTTGGCAAAGACCTGCCAGTACGGAGGCCTGACGATTCTGGGAGTTGAGGGTTACAAACGACTGAAAAGCAAATTCGTGCGAAACCATTAGCCTAGGGGAAAACGGTGCGTAACCTGCATCAAATCAAACAATAACGACCATACAAGAAGCAGCCTAACATCGTTGTGAATAGGTATGAATGACAAGCCACAGTTACATAATTCCTAAAACAAAAAAACTATGAATTATAAACTTTTTTCTTACCTTTGCACCCAGTAGCCTGTCTTGCTAAAGAAACTGCTCTCGAATTTCACAAGTAAACTAATCACATAATTATCTATTTATTTAATATGAAAAGACTACTGATATTAAATGCGCTGCTCATCTGCGTTTCGACCTTTATGATGGCACAGACGAGCAACAAACTGACGCTTGATGCCCTGATGCAGGTGGAAAGTCATCAGGCTGCAAAGGGGACAAAAGTTGCCGCTGCGACATCTGCTGGCACACTGAATGCCATCATCAAACTCGACGAGGCACATGCCGACAAGACACTCGATGCCTTGCGGACTATGGGCGTTAAGCTGCAGGGACGCCTGGGACAACAAGTGGCTGCAGCCATTCCTCTCGACTTGTTGCAACAAGTGGAAGAGATTCCAGGCGTACTGCGCATCGGCACGGGCGGCCCTGCTCCCAAGCTGCTGACCGACGTGTCGCGTGGCGAGATTGGTGTGTCGGACATCGACGGCACCCGCGGAATGGTGGGCAACAAGGCCTACAGCGGCAAGGGAGTCACTCTGGGCATCCTCGACAGCGGCTTTGATTTCCAGCATCCTGCCTTTAAGGACAGCGAGGGACGTTCCCGCATCAAGGCGTTCTATTCGCCTTTTGACGAAAGCGGCAGGAAAGTGACTGTTGACGGCATGGAACTGCCCGGCTCTGTCTTTGACACGCCTGAGCAGATCGCTGCGCTGACGACCGACTTCCTCACTAGCGGCCATGGCAGCCACACCGCTTCGATTGCTGTCGGGACACGCAGCCCTCAGGGATGGGGCGGCATGGCTCCAGATGCGGAAATCGTGATGTGCGCCGTCTATGCTCCCGATATAACCGACCAAAACATGAACATCGACAATATACTCTCTTCGGTGGGTACTTTCAACAGCCTTGTGTTCCTGAAGGAATATGCCAAACAGCATGGAAAACCATTTGTAGTAAGTATGAGCCTTGGCTCGAACATAGGTTCCCACAACGGAAAGGGCGTGATAACAGAAGCTGTCGAAGCTATTTGTCAGGAGGGCGTGCCTTTTGTCATCTCTGCCGGTAACGAGGGCAATAGGAGTTTGTATCTTCATAAGGACTTCGAAAGCGACACCGACACCCTGCGCACAATGATAACCATGAATGAGAGATTTGAGAACATCGAAGGCTTCGCGCCCAAGGATGCTGACCTTTGTATGCGTTTGTCGCTGGTCAAAAAAGAAAGCGACAACACTTGGACGACAATTTGGCAATCGCAGATGCTCAATCCCGAGACGGGCATTCTGCCCGACATCATCAGCGAGGGGCTGCCTGCGTTGGGCGAGGGCTTCAATGGTATTTTGCGTTTAGGCATGTCACGGGAGGCCGACCAAGTGCGCATGAAAATTTGCGGTATGGGTTCGCTGCTAGAAGACTACTTCTTAGATTTAACCGTTGGCAGCAAGCAGGGCGTGGCCCTCGACATCTTCAATGGCGAGCTGACGTCTCAGGGACGGGAAGGCTACATGAGCAGTGTGAATTCCATGACAATGAACGATTGGGCCACAGCGCCATCCTGCATTTCCGTAGGTGCTTATACCGCCAACACTATGGATCGTTCCCTCTACGAGGAACCGACGCCGTCAGCAGACGAAACACTCAACGACATTGCCTCCATGAGCAGCTACGGCACTGGCTCTAATGGCGTACATGTGCCCACCATCTGTGCCCCTGGCATTCATGTGGTGGCAGCCGTGAACCATTATCACGTTGAAAAAGACTATCAAGGCAATCCGAAGCCATACCGCCCCGAGATGACTTGGCAGGGCTTCCCCTATAACTCCGAAAGCGGCACATCGATGGCAGCTCCTACCGTGGCAGGAACCATCGCCCTGTGGCTGGAAGCCGACCCGATGCTGACATGTGACGACGTGAAGGATATCGTTTGCCGCTCCGCCCGCACCGACGCGTTTACCCAAGCCAAGCCCGACCAATTCGGCAAAGGCAAGATTGATGCCAAGCGCGGACTCGAGATAGTGCTCAATGCGGAGACAGGCATCAAGGACATTTCCGAGAGCCAACGCAGTGAGAACGGCGTGATCTACGACCTGCAGGGACGTCCTTGCAGACAGCCTCTCGCCAAAGGTATCTACATCAGCAACGGAAAGAAGATCATCATCAATTAAGTTCTGACCCCGAATCAAAATCTGCAAATATACCGAACAGTCTTTAACGCTTGAAAACAAGCGATTGACGGCGGTATATTTGCAGATTTTTTATTTGCAGTGGGTTTACTTGCCCCACGCAAAACCTACTTGCCGATGCAGAAGTGGGCGAAGATTTCGCCTAGGATGTCGTCGGTGGTGATTTGGCCGGTGATGGTGCCCAGGTGGTGGAGGCACTCGCGGATGTCCTGGCTGACGAGGTCGCCGGTGAGGCCGTCGTGCAAGCCATTGAGGGCGCGAGCGATGGCCTGGCGGGCGCGTGTCAGGGCTTCGTAGTGGCGAATATTGGTGACGATGACGGTGTCGTCATCGACCTGTGGCAGAGCGGCTGCTTCAACGATGTGTTGCTGCAAGCGTTGCACGTCACGCTCGTCACGAGCACTGATGGCCACCACATCGGTTCCTGCAGGCAACAACCGACTTAGTAATGCCTCAATGGGCCGCACATCTGCCAGGTCGGTTTTGTTGACCACGGCGATGAGGTGTTTCTCGGTGCAATGTGGCACTATCTGCTGGCTGAAGTCCTCAATCTCTTGCAATGGCGCAGTTCCATCAATGACCCATAGCACGAGCTGCGCCTCATCGAGTTTGCGAAACGAGCGCTCGATGCCCATCGTCTCGATGACATCGTCGCTATGACGGATGCCTGCGGTATCGATGAGCCGGAACAGGGTGCCTCCCATAGTGATGGTATCTTCAATCACATCGCGCGTGGTGCCGTGGATGTCGCTCACCAGGGCACGGTCGTCGTGCAGCAGAGCGTTGAGCAGGGTCGACTTGCCGGCATTGGTCTGCCCGACAATCGCCACGGGAACACCACCCTTGATGGCATTGCCCGCCTGGAACGAGTCGGCCAGTGTGCCTATGGTATGTTCAATCTCCTGAGCCAACGCGGTCACCTGACTGCGGTCGGCAAACTCCACATCTTCCTCACTGAAGTCCAGTTCCAGCTCCATCAGTGCCACGAAGTGCAGCAGGCGTTCACGCAATGCGGCCAGTTGTCGGCTCAGCCCGCCACGCATCTGGTTCAATGCCACGCGTGCCGAGGCCTGCGACTGTGCGGCGATGACATCGGCTACCGCCTCGGCCTGCGACAGGTCCATGCGTCCCGACACCACAGCGCGGCGTGTAAACTCGCCACCCGTCGCCATGCGGCATCCGGCATCGATGAGTGTGGCCAGCAGTTGGTGCTGAATCCACACCGAGCCGTGGCATGAAATCTCAATCACGTCCTCGCCCGTGAACGAGCGCGGCGCGCGATAGAGGGTGAGCACCACCTCGTCGAGCAAGCGGCCCTGGCTGTCGGTGATGTGCCCTAGATGTGCGGTGTGGCTAGACATGTTGTGCAAGGATGCGCCCTGCCAACGGCGTGCCACAATGTCGATGGCTTGCGGCCCACTCACGCGCACCACTGCTATGCCTCCCATACCCGCCGCCGTAGCGACAGCACAGATTGTATCTTGATTAGTCATAATTAATTACCCCTTGTTTCGGAACTCGATGGGCGTCATGCCAAAGTGTTCCTTGACATACTTGCCAAAGAAGGACGAGTTGGGAAATCCCAATCGATCACATATTTGCTTGATGCTGAGGTCGGTCTGTTTCAAGTAATAACGTATATCCTCGAGGACATGCTCGGTAATCCACTCGCTAGCCGACTTGCCCGAATATTTACGGCACTGTGCCGACAGATACTTGGGCGAGATGCACAACTCGCTGGCATAAGCCTCGACAGGACGATGTTTCACCGCTGTGTTGCTTAGCAGATTCAGAAAACGCTGGAAGTGGGTGCTTGATGCCGACTGCCTTTTCAATACGACATTGGGGACATCCAGCTTTTGTGTCAATGCGCTGCACAAGCCCAGTATGGCACTGCGTAGCAGCGACTGGATAATGTCGGTCCTGAAAGGTGCCCCTTTTCCTTGGTCGATGACCAGGGTCAACATATCATAGAATTGAGTATAGAACTGAATTTCAACATCATCCATCGTAAGCACATGTTGGCGTTGAATGTACATCAAGTCGTTCCATACGCTCATCTTCTCTCGCAAGAAACTTTGCAAGATGCGCGTGGTTAAGAACAATGCCTTCAAGTTCAAGTCGGGGCTGATCATGATATCGGTCACAATTACGTTTGGCGGCACGATGGCGATCTGGTTCTTGCACAGGTCCAGAGTTGAGCCGTTCAACTGCGCCTGGATTCTGCCATGCGTGCAAATGGCAATGGCATTCATCGCCACATGAGCCGACTGAACCTCGGCAAATTGCTGTATGCTGTCGACCACGACAATATCGTTGTCCGAATAGCCAATCAGCACATCCTCATTGGTGGTCAGAGACTGAAACGTGATTTCTTGTTGTTGCTTCATGGTGCAAATTTAGGCTTTATTTGGCAAATGATATCACGATTTGGACACAAAAACATTCTATTTTTCTGTAAAAGGTAAAATCAGAACAAATAAGAGCAAATTCGAACATCCCGCTATGACAATTATCTCCTATTTTTGCACCCAAATCAATCAAACTAGTCATGAGAAGAGCTATTTGGATGCTGCTGGGTGTCCTGTTAATCAGCAGTTGCACCAGTGACAAGGTGCCACAAACCAAGGCGCCCACGCGCGTGAAGACTGAGCTATTGTCGACAGGCGTCGATGCCAGCGGTCAAACCTATGTGGGTGTTGTCGAGGAGCGTGAAGCCACCGCAGTGAGTTTTACCAGTATGGGTGTCGTCAAGCGCGTTTTGGTAAGCGAGGGGCAGGCCGTGGGTCGTGGCCAACTGATTGCAGTGATCGACGATACCCAGGCGCGCAATTTGCTGCGGGGTGCCGAGGCGGCAATGGCCCAGGCCACCGATGCCCAAGCGCGCTACAAGATGCTACATGACAACGGTTCGCTACCCGAGGCCAATTGGGTGGAAATCCAAAGCAAGGTAGCTCAAGCAGCTTCTCAACTAGAGGTTGCCAAGAAGAACCTTGCCGATTGCCAACTGCGGGCCCCCGTCGGTGGAATCATCGGCCGTAAATTCATCAGTGCCGGTGAGACCGCCATGCCGTCGCAGGCCGTGGTGAACATACTCAACATCGGCACGGTCAAAGTCAAGGTCGCCATCCCCGAGAGCGAGGTCAGCGCCATTGGCACCAACACCCCCTCCATCATCCACGTCGAGGCCACAGGCGGCAGCTATGAGGGCGGCCGCATCGAGAAGGGTGTGCAGGCCGATCCCATGACCCACACCTACGACATTCGCATTCATGTCGCCAACGGTCGGCATAGCCTATTGCCTGGCATGGTGGCATCGGTCAGTTTCGGCGGGAAGTTGCCACAATCGGGCTCCAACCAACTGACAGCACCAGTGACGGCAGTGCAGCGGCGTGCCGACGGCTCGCTGTTCGTGTGGACCATCGACAAGGATAGCCTTGCCCACCGCACTCCCGTGGGCATCGGCGAGACCACGGGCAACCGCGTTGCCATCAAGAGTGGTGTCGTTGGCGGCCAGCGCATCGTCACCGAGGGATATCAGAAACTGAGCGAGGGAACAAAAGTGGTTTTTTAGCTAATTGTCAAGCAAGATGAAACGGATGAATTGGCTCAAGTGGCCACTGGAACACTACTCCATCTCGCTGCTCATCATCGGCATCCTGTTTGTGTTGGGCATCTTTGGCATGTGGGACATGCCCAAAGATGAGTTCCCGGCATTCACCATACGCCAGGGCGTGGTGGTGGCAGTTTATCCGGGTGCCACCACCGAGGAGGTGGAGCAGCAGGTTGCGCGCCCGCTGGAGCGTTTCCTGTTTACCTACGGCGAGGTGAATCGCATCAAGACCACCACCACATCGCAAAACGGCATGTGCTTGGTGATGGTCAAGCTCAACGACGACGTGAACAACAAGGACGAGGTGTGGAGTAAAATTAAACACGGCCTCGCCCTGTTCAAGCAGAGCTTGCCTAGCGGAGTGCTCGCCGTTGTGGCCAACGACGACTTTGGAAACACCTCGGCCCTGCTCATTGCCATCGAGAGTAGCGAGCGCAGCTACCGCGAGCTGAACGACTATAGCAGCGCGCTCTCCGACCGCTTGCGACGCATCCCATCGGTAGCCAATGTGCGCATCTATGGCGAGCAGAAGGAGCAAATCTCGCTCTACGTCGACCGACAGCGGTTGCAAGCCTACGGCATAGGACAACAGGCATTGTTCTCACACTTGCAGGCGCAGGGACTCACCACCTTGAGCGGTAGCATCAGCGACACCGACCAGCAGGTGCCCATCCACATTGCCCCCACCGAGAACAGTGTCGATGAGATTGCCAGTCAGATTATCTATAGCGACCCTGTCACGGGCAAGGTGGTCAGGGTGCGCGATGTGGCTCATATTGAGCGCGAGTATGACGCTACCGAGAGCTATATTGAGCAAGATGGCAACCCCTGTGTGCTGCTCTCGCTCGAAATGACGCCTGGCAACAACATCGTGCAGTATGGCAAGCAGGTGGACCAAATCATCAACCAGTACCGACACGACCAATTGCCCGATGACGTGAAGATTACCCGCATCGCCGACCAGCCCAAGGTGGTAGGCACCAGCGTGCGCGACTTCCTGCGCGACCTGCTCATCTCCATGGCCATCATTATCCTGGTGATGATGGTGCTGTTCCCGTTGCGGTCGGCTATTGTAGCCGCCATCACCATCCCGTTGAGCACCTTTATTTCGGTGTCAATCATGTATCTGGCGGGAATCGAACTGAATATTGTCACCCTGGCGGCGCTCATTGTGGTGCTGGGCATGGTGGTGGACAATGCCATCGTGGTCATTGACGGCTATCTCGAATATCTGGGCAAGGGGCATGAGCCCAAGCGGGCGGCCATCGAGTCGGCACGGCAATACTTCATGCCCATGATGCTTGCCACCCTGTGCATCAGTGTCATCTTCTTCCCGCTGCTGGTGACGATGAAGGGTGCATTTAATGATGCCCTGCGCGACTTCCCGTGGACCATCGCCATCAATCTACTGGTGTCGTTATTCTTGGCAGTGACGGTCATCCCGTTCCTGGAGGTGCTGCTTATCAAGCCTCAGGACGTGGGCAAGTCGGGCAACGTCATCACCCGATGGGTGCAGTCGACCTATAATCGCGTGCTCGACTTCACATTTGCCCATCCGTGGATCACCATTGGCGGCGGCATCGCGTTGATATTGCTGTCATCGCTCATCACGCCTAGCCTGAAGGTGCGCCTGTTCCCATTTGCCGACCGCGACCAGTTTGCCATCGAAATTTTCCAGCCCGAGGGCAAGGGAATCAACGAAACACGTGTGCTAGCCGACTCGGTGCGCCATGTTTTGCAGCGCGACGACAAGGTGAAGTGCATCACCAGCTTCATTGGTTGCTCCTCTCCTCGATTCATGACCTGCTATGCCCCGCAGATGGCTGGGCGCAACTTTGCACAGATGATTGTGAACACCACCTCGCAAAAGGCCACACTCGACTTGCTGGCCAAGTATCAGCCCATGCTCAGCGAGACGTTTCCCGAAGCTTATGTGCGCTTCAAGCGGCTGGACTTCCTCGAGGTACCCGAGCTGGAGTACCGTTTCTATGGCGAGGATCTTGACTCGCTGCACGTCGTTGCCGAGAGGCTGATGCAGCGCATGCGGCAGATGCCCGAGTTGGAGTGGGTACACACCGACTATCTGCAGCCCTTCCCGCTCGTCAATGTCGAACTTGACCCCGTGGCTTCGGCGCAACTGGGCATCAACCGTGCCACTGCGTCACTGGCGTTGAGCACCGCCACCAACGACTTGCGCGTGGGGCAAATTTGGGAGGGAGACAAAGAACTTCCCATCGTGGTGAAGGATGATGCCGACATGACCTTCTCGGACATCAAGGACCTGGGCATCGCCACGCCAGCGAGTATGATTGCCGCACAGGTGGGCGGTGCCAACGGGACGGTGCCGCTGCGACAGATCGCCAAAGTCGAGCCGCAGTGGAGCGAGAGCCGCATCCTGCACCGCGGTGGCGAGCGCTGCATCACCGTCACGGCACAGTTTGCCAACGGGGTCTATGCCGCGCCCGTCGAGGGCCGTGTGGCCGATATCATGGAGCATGAGATTGCACTGCCTCAGGGCGTGCGCTCTGAGGTGGGCGGCGAGATTGAGTATGACTGGGAGGCCATTCCAATGATATTTGGCGGCGTCGGCATCTCGATTATCATCGTGTTTTTCTTCTTGCTGTTCAACTTCAAGAAATATGGCATCACCCTGGTGTGCATTGCTGCGCTGGGACTGATGACTCCTGGCACACTCATCGGCTTGGCGCTGATGGACCGCACGCTGGGACTCACTTCCATCATGGGCGTCATCACGCTCATGGGCATGATCATGCGCAACGAGATTCTCATCTTTGAGCATGCCATCGACCTGATCAAACAATATGTGGCGCAGCATGGCGACTGGACGGTCGACCGCAAGGCCTATAACGAGGCGGTGCGTCAGGCGGCCTATGAGGCTGGCAAGCGCCGCATGGTACCCATTTTCCTCACCACGGCAACCACGGCGGTGGGTGTGGTGCCCATGATCATCGCCCAGTCATCGTTCTGGATGCCTGTGGGCGTTACCATCTTCGCCGGCGGCATCGGCTCGCTCATCCTCGTGGTGACCATGTTGCCTGTGGTTTATTGGAAAGTTAATCTCAAGTAAGCTATGAATAGATCCATTGCAATCGTGTTGGGAAGCGTGGTCGCGCTAGGCGCTGCCGCCCAGCCATCCTACAACCTGTCGCAGCTTCTCGACTCGGCGCGCCAGCACAACATCGCCATCCGCAGCGCACGCCACGACATCGAGGCGGCGCAACTGCAACGCAAGGAGGCTTTTACCAAATACTTCCCCAGCGTCAGTGGCAATCTCTTGTGGTTCCAGGCCAGCAAGGGCATGGCCGAGATGTCGCTGGACATCGCCGACAAGATTCCGCCTCAAATCGGCGCCACCCTCTCACAACTGCTGCCGCCCGAGACACTGGCCGCCTTGACACAGCCCATCAACGTGTCGATGATGAAGCACGGCACCATCGCCTCGCTGATGGCGGTGCAGCCCGTGTTTGCCGGTGGACAAATCATCAACGGCAACAAACTCGCTAAACTGGGCGAGGATGTGAGCCGCCTGCAACTGAAACTGTCGGAAAACGAGGTGGAGAAGACTGCCGAGCAATACTACTGGCAGATGGTCACGATGCAGGAGAAGGTGAAGACCATCGATGCGGTCGAGGCTCTGCTCAACGACATCCACAAGGACGTGGATGTGGCCGTGCGGGCGGGTCTGGCCCTGCGCAACGACCTGTTGCAAGTGGAACTGCGTCAAAACGATGTAGCAAGCCAGAAGCTGAAGTTGATGAACGGCCTCTCGCTGGTGCGCATGGTCTTGTCGCAGTACTGCGGCCTGCGCGACACGGCATTTGTCATCGCCTATGACCCCCAAGCGGTTCTGCCACTTGCCGTCAAGCAAGACCACCAGCTGGCCATGGCGGGCACCACCGAGTATCAGCTGCTAGGAAAGCAAGTCGAAGCCACCGAGTTGCAGCGCAAGATGGAGTTCGGGAAAAACCTGCCCACGGTGGCTGTAGGGGCGGGATATAACTACCACAACCTGCTAGACCGCAACCACAACTTCGCCATGGTGTTTGCCACGGTGAGTGTGCCCATCAGCGACTGGTGGGGAGGGTCGCACGCCGTCAAGCGCAAGAAAATCGAGGTACAGAAAGCACAAGAGCAGCTCGTCGAGAACGGCGAACTGCTGAAGATACGCATGCAGAGTGCTTGGAACGGCGTGGAGGAGGCTTACAACCAGCTGCAGCTGGCCGAACGCGGCATCGAGCAGGCCCAGGAAAACCTGCGGCTGAACCGTGACCAGTATCGTGCCGGTGTCTTGCGCATGGCCGACTTGCTCGAGGCGCAGCTGCTCTACCAGCAGACGCTAGACCGCCGCACCGAGGCCCGCGCCGACTACCAAAACAAACTTCTGGAATACCGCCAGGCCGTGGGGCAATAATTACTGCTAACACTTTCCCCCTTTAGGGGGTTAGGGGGACTATACTCCTAGCGGCGGGGATAGTAGCGGGGCCAGTCCTTAATGCTCTGCTTGGCCTCAACGACTGTCTCACTGTCATCGGGCAGCGAGGCAAGGAAGTCAATGCCCGTCAGGCGCTCCACCTGGTCGATGGTGACGGCATAGTTGGTCCAAGAATTGGGTGCCTTCTCGTTGCGGAACAGGAAAGCGATGGCGCGGTCCTGCTCGGGCGCATAAACCACCTTGTAGAACTGGTTGGGCACGGCGATGTCGTTCTTCTTGCCCATTTTCTTCATGTTGCCCTCGAGCACGGGGCCGGTGAAGATGACCAGTCGGCGCGCCGAGCGTGCCCAGGTGTGGATGGCTTCCTCCATGTGGCGCCACTCGCCGTCGTTCAGCTCATGGTTCTGCGGGCAGATGTTGGTCATCAAGAAGCACTGCTCCATGGCGGTGCGGTCCCAACGCATATCCATCGCCGGCGCCATGTGGCCACGGTCGTAGCCCGTTTCCTTGTATTCCCACCAGTCGGGGCAACCTGCTACCTGCGGGTCGCGGTTAAACTGGTAGTTTTCACGCTTTTGTGCATCGGGCGCATCGGCCATGCTAACTTGCGTGTTGGTCAACTCATAGGCGACGCAGTTGGGCACATGATAGTACTTGTTGTAGTAGATAGTGATGGCCTTGTAGCGCACCGTCTGGTTGTCGAGCCGTGCGGGCAGCTTCACGTCGAGCAACGAGGCGTTGCCCGTTGAGCGATACTCGCCAGTGTTGTTCTCACGCTGATTGTCGCTGTGTGGCTTTTGGCCATGGTCATTGCCGCTGTACTGCGACGAGTAGAACGTGTCGGCACGGCCTTGCTGATCTTGCTGGCCAGCATTGCCCGTGCAACCTGCCAGCAGCCCGAGCGCAATGAGGGGATATAGATAGTGTCTCATCTTGTTTATCTTCTTTTAATCCACTAGGCATCAAACAATAATACAAATGATGCCCTTATGTTCTTTTGTCTAAAAAACTGCTAGTCAATTACGTTCCAGCACATCGACAAACGAGCGGGGAAGGATGATGTTTTCCACGTCGATGGCAGCGGCAAACAGCGGAGCTATCTCAGCCACTGTGAATCCAGCGATGCCGCAGCCAATGGGAGTGACAAGGAACTTCAGTTCGGGGTGCGACTTGGCGAAAGCGATGAACTCGTCCACGTAGGGCTGGATGGTCTCCACGCCGCCCTGCATCGTGGGGATGGCGTAGCTCTGGCCTTGCAAGCCCACGCCCTGACCCATCACCGCGCCAAAGCGGTCAACGGCAACGCGAGCAGCACCGCCACCATGCATGCCACCAAGGTTGCTGCCAAACACAAACACCTCATTGCTCGCCAACTGCGAGATCCACTCGTTGGTACATTCTCTGTTATACATAGCAATCATTCATTATACAACGAAAGGCAGTTGCGAGCATCGGCTGCAACTGCCCTTACTGTGCGGAGTGACCGAGATTCGAACTCGGGGTACGCTTTTGGCGCACACACGCTTTCCAGGCGTGCCTCTTCAGCCACTCGAGCATCACTCCATTGCGGAAATCGGCTGCAAAGGTAATATAAAATTAAGAATTAAGAATTAAGAATTAAGAATTTTTTCATGACATGACATTTTGGGCGCTATTTAGCCCAATAGTATAGTGCGAATATTTACTTTTTAATCTTCAGCAAACACGCAATTAATTTGTACGAATATAACCCAATTGTCTTGCAGCGGCTTCATAGTCGGTAATGATATTGTTTATCTGAAGTCCCAGTTCTGGTGTATATTCGGGGTGAGTTTTAAACAAATCTTGCATCTTTCTCATTACTGCCACCTCATATTTTGCATTGTTATAACGATATTCTTCGCGCGTGTTTGGATGGGTATGTTCCCGGAAGCGGGTAATGATTTCGTCAACGCTTCCCGTCTTGGTGAAGAAATCCACCTCAGTCCGATAGGTGTATTCGGCATCTTCGCTTTGCAGCGTGTTACCAAATCCTGTCCACCGCACATCATCTATCATCCACTCGTTATCAATTAGAGCGAGAATTAAGGTGTATGGGAAACTACGGTCATCATCATCCTGATAGCACATATCAACTTCAGCACAATTAGCGCTAAGTATTCTCACTTCACCTATCGTGACACGCATTTTAGGCCAATTTCCTCTGTCTGAAAGTTTCCCGTTCCAACAGAACGGCTTGAATGCCACATCCGATTCCTCAAGTTGCATGGCATTTCGATCCAACTCGATTAATCTTGGCGACAAAATCCATTTAGCATCCTTCCACTCGTTGTATTGGCGCATCTGAATGATGCGTGCGATGATGTGTTCGCGTGTGTGAGCAGGAGCAGATATATCATATAGCGTATGCCCATCTATTTTCATTAAATGCTGAGTTGTAGGATGAAAGCGTGTGGTAACAACTATTACACCATCTTTGCCCCTCTCTCCATAACGAATCTGTCCCTCCTCATCTTTAATAATCTGAAAATCAATTATATCTTCTGCATTGATTCCATCTAGTGCCGAGGATATTAACACTCTCGGACTTGCAGACGCAATATCATCGGCAGAAATCTCTTTATATCCGACATCAACCCCATCAACAATCCAGATGGGACCATGAGATTGAGTTCTTAAAGAGACATCACGAACACCTCTGCCAAAAGTTACTGGTTGTGAGTAAAGTATTTGACAAATCAATAGCATTGTCAATATGCAAGTAATTATTCGTTTCATCTTTTTGTTTTTTGTTGGTGCGGATATGCCCGTGTCACAGAGTTAATCTTCATGAATCACTTGCCAAGCATGACGTTGATGATGGCGTTCACGTCGCTGATGTCGATAGTTCCGTTCAGATCCATGTCGGCTGCGACATCGTCCCAATGTGTCGCCAGTATTAAGTGTAACTGATGTGAGATGACCGTTCATGCGCGTATAATTCTCGCTGCAAATATACTTATTATTCCTTTTTTTGTGATTTATATAAATATATTATGGAGAGCGGAACGAGTAATAACTGGTATCCCGTTGACATTACCAACAGATAATAAATTGATGAGAGGCTATCTTCAAACTTGGTGGTTTCGCTTCGAAATTTGATATCCTTAAAAACCACATCCTCGACCAGCCGTGTCACTTTTAGTTGGTGATAGATGGGAAAGGGAAATTCTGGCCTACTGAATTGCCTAATATCAAAAGATGAATTGCGCAAATAGTAACCACGAAACGAAACACTTCGACTAGAGCTGTCTACATCTAGGTAAATCCCATAGCTATCGTTAAGTCTTATATCAAAATTATTTAATCCATTTGGATTTGTCTCAACAGATTCTGCAAGCGATTTCAGATTGTTGTGCAACAACTCTTGGCAAAGGGGGGCGTAATAATAAACCTTTTTCGTTGAAGGTACACTGCCAATGATTCCAAAGAAACTAAGGAGGCCCACGATGCAAAGGATTATCTGCACCCAGCATAATGTTGCTATGACAGTCAGTTTTATGGACATGATGTTGTCTGTTGTTATCTGCTATAGTTATAGTACTCAAACTCATGCGACAAGACGCTTGGCCGCTCGATTCCTAAAGCCCATCGCAGAAGGTCATTATGCCAATCTATAAAACCTATGTATATTAAAAAGAAAAACAACGCTATAGTTAAAACAATAGAAATCTTTTGCTTCGTCTTTGCATTCTCCTTTTTGACCTCATCCACATATTGGAGCACTTTAGAAGAAAAACAGCTCGGTGACAATAGGAGCATAGAAAAAATTATTATTAGCGGAATGCCCAACGTGAAAATGCCTACCTTAAAACTCATATAATCTATCAACTCAATATATGCCCTATTTAGTGCAAATGTCAAGCACATCACGATGAACACAAAACCATTCACTACACAATATTCGGGAGGATGATTTAAAGAGGGCATCTTCTCATATAATTTGTATATAGAATAGCATAGATACCTAAACATAATAGCTTTCCGATTTCTAATTCCTAATAAACATTTAGTCCTGCTCTATCAAGTTCCATTAGTGTCTTTTCACTGGACGAAAAGTCATAGAGAATCCGCTCTGAATCTGATTTATTAAAGTCTACAATATAAATCTTCTTGTCAACCTCTCTTACCAATGCAACGGGAAACATTTCCTCATATTGAATGGATGCAGAGGATTCTTGAATGTCCAGATCGTATTTGTAGCATTTCTTGTAATGGAAAGATTCACCTGAACGTGTAATTATTGTGTCACCATGAAACTCAATAACATAAGGTGAAAGCTCTGCATAGAAATCCTCGCCACCCATTGATGCATGATTGACCCAGCGTACCCCCTCGCGAACCAGCGGTTGGTAGTCGTTTTCCTGAGCCTGCGCTGCGATGCTGCACAGCAGCGCCAGCAGCATCATTGTTAATATCTTTTTCATCGTTTCTATTATTTTAGGGTTAAACATGTCACAAATTCTATCAGTTTTTGGGCAGGAACGCAAGTCCTCTGCATGAAAACGTAAGTCC
>JAEEGF010384030.1_pt1 | contig 16788 bp, 21 predicted proteins | sample 9134171 | NCBI WGS metagenome assembly JAEEGF01 (sample SAMN16246542, study PRJNA631951) | gut metagenome | biome: gut microbiome; feature: rumen; material: AP-attached | host: Bos | place: Iran: Karaj | collected 2018-10
ATGAAAACAGATCGCGGCGCATATGAACTGCACGCGGAAGACATTTTGAGCTTTGAAGGAGAATGAATCATGGCAAGAGAAAAGAAAGAAACAATTCGTAGCGGCGATCCGCAGATTCCTTGAAGTGCAGGTGCTCACACGCCCATTGCTTCAGGAATTAATAGACCACATCGACGTTTTTGAGACGGAAGGCGTATGCAAAAGCCGAACTCAGCGGGTAGCGGTGTATTACCGCTTCGTCGGGTATATTGAGTTCCCGAACTGCCGAAGCACAGGCACAACGTCAAAGCCGATACCCGACAGGGCGTATCCGTCGAATATGTCCCGCAGATCGCGTCGGCATAACAAAAAAGAGCAGGCTCATCCGAACCTGCTCGATACATAGAAAACAGCGTGAAAACAAAAGAAAATCGAGTATCCATAACTCAAGTCCGTTATAGATACTCGATATGAATGCAGTGTATAGACTTGACTGACAAATTCCCGTTTGTGGAGGTTTTCAATGACGTTTGAAACACTTTTTAAACTTTTTGACGAAAAGCGTATCAACATTGACGAAACGTCTTTTTACTTCAAAGACGACCCGCAGAAAAGCGAGCATTTTATAGGTTACCTGCCAGAGTATGAGTTCCCATATTGGGTTGGACTCTGTGACGTAGAAGGCGGCTGCGATTTTATGACCGCAAGAGAATTATTTGAGGCGCCTGTTTTTGACGGACGTTCTCTGAAAGACAGATGGGAAGACGTTGTGCTGCTAACGATAGGCGCAATCGACGTTGACGAATGGAACATCGGCTTTTGCCCGCCAAGTTGTTGATATATTGCCTTTCAAAAAGCACGTCTGTTCAGCTGTAAAACTCAAACGAGCCGGGTAGTTACTATAGAACGAATAACGCTTCAGATCTGCGCCGCGGGGGACATTAAATGATAGAGGTATCAGAAACGAAAATTAAAGATCTTTGTTACGTTCAAAAGCTCTGGGCTGACGGGGACGTAATGAAATTCGTCGGTTTTCCCGAAGGACTGGTCAACACGGACGAAGAAATGAAAAACTGGTTCGGGTGGATCGAAGCCAACAGGCCCAGGCTGGATCACTATTCCATATTTGAAGACGGACAATACTGCGGGGAAGCGTTCTATGAGATCGACATGGAGCACAAAAGCGCCGCGCTGGATATAAAGCTGTTCAGGTCTGCGCGGGGCAGGGGGATCGCGGCGGCAGGTTTGTCCTATGCGATCAAGGAGGCGTTTCGAAACGGGGCGGAGACGGTCTGGGTCGATCCGGTCCCGGAAAACGTCAAAGCGATCGCGTTGTACGAAAGGCTCGGTTTCCGGCAGAAAGACTTCCCGGAGTACCTGGCCAATGAGGGCAAAGGAACTGGTTCGGTCTATATGGAACTGAAAAAAGAGTGATTAAAGGAGAGTATAATTATTATACGGCTTAACATTTGCGAGGGTACGAAATGAATTTTAGAAAGGTCGATGCTTCCGAAACGGACGCTTTGTGGGAGCTCCAAAAATTATACAAGGGAGAAATAGGGGAGGATGAGCCGGGCAGCGATGAAAAGGCTCGTCTGGTTGATGCCGTCAGGAAGGGAGCGATCCTTTTCTTCGGCGCATGGGATGATAACAGGCTGATCGGCTGCTGCTCGGTCACGGTGGGATTTTCGACTTTCGATTATTTGCCCTGCGGCGTGTTCGAAGATTTCTACATCCGTCCGGAGTACCGGCATCGGGGCATTGCCCGCCGGTTGGTGCGGTTCGCTTATCAGGAAAGCGGGGTCTCCTCTTTAACGGTTGGCTGCGCGGACTGCGACGTGGAAATGTACCGTTCACTCGGTTTTTCCGTTCCCCTGGGCAATCTTATGGCGTTTGACCGAAGCGGCCTTGATATGTGAGCGCAGACGTGAACGCAAGCGCCCGAGCGAGAGCGAGAGAGTAAATATGTTTGACTACGAAAAACATTTCGAACGATACCGCGGCGACAATGATCTTGACCTGAAATTGTCCTTCGAAATGCCCGCGGGATACGAGGCGGCCAACGGCACTTTTGACCTTGAGTCGAAGACGGTGTTCGTCAATGCGGCGTTGCTGAACGGATCGCCTGACTATGAAAAGGCATTCTATCTTTTTCACGAATTGAGGCATGCCTCGCAGTATCTTTGCCCCGGGCAGTTCGGCGATGCGGTGAGGCGCAGCTTGCGGTACGTCGTCGGGTATGACGGGACTTGCTATAAGATCGTTGACGGCATATACTACGGATGCAGGCTGGAAGGCGGGGAAGAGCGCTTTACGGATATCTACCTTGGCCAGCCGCACGAGATCGACGCCAACGCGTACGCTTACGAACAGGCGAGGAATGTCTGCGGTGACTCTGACGGGCTGCGGAAACTGTACGAATTCTGGCTGCCGCGCCAACCGCTGCCGGACGAGGTATATGATTCGGTGTATGCGTCGATCGACGAGATGATTCAGGCGGAAACTCAGGCGTGATCATACGCTTTTGGAGCAGTGGCAATGGTTTATGAACAGGAACAGATAGTCAAAGAATGGCTTGACCGCCTTAACGGACTAAACGTCAGCGTAAAAAAGATGTTCGGCTGTTATTGCCTTTATTGCGACGGGCAGGCTGTGGGCTGGATACACGATACGGTGCTCAGCCTCCGCGAAGTCGGGCTGGATTATTTGCCGGACGATATCAGGCGGCCGGGCCCTGAAGATAAAATTCAGGAGATAGTGATTTCGCTGGATCACGTCGATGCGGAGTGGCTGCCCGGGGCGGTCCGGGATACGGCTGACGCCAGGAAAGGGAGCCGCCCCAGCGATGACATAAAGTTCGGAAAAAAGGATCAGTAATAAAGTGAGTACTAAAGAAAAAATGGCAGAGCTGATCAGCGTGATCGTTCCGGTGTACAATACGGAACCGTATATCGACCGGTGCGTCGGATCCATCGTTGACCAGACGTATCGCGAGCTGGAGATCATTCTGATAGACGACGGCTCGCCGGATAATTGTCCGGAAATATGCGACAGATGGGCGGATAAGGACCCGCGGATCGTCGTGATCCATCAGGAGAACAGGGGCATTTCCGCGGCAAGGAACGCAGGTATCGAAAGGGCGAAAGGGGCGTACTTCGCATTTGTTGACAGCGACGATCTTCTCGATCCGGAGTACGTCGAATATCTGTACCGTACGCTCAAGGAGACCGGCGCGGATCTTGCGGAGTGCAGATACTCCAGATTTACCGATGATCCTGTCAAGACCCTTGCCGGTAAGGAACTTGCACAGCCCCTTATTCAGACCGCCGAGGACGCGCTTAAGATATGGAGCCGCCCGGAAAAGTATCCATACTACAACCTGGTGGTGTGGGAAAAGCTGTATCGCCGGGATCTGATAGGCGAAGAACGTTTCATCAAGGGGTTTAACGGGGGAGAGGACGTCCTGTTTACCTGCCGTATTTTTGGAAAAAGCAGCAAGATCGCCTGTATCGGCAACGAACTGTACAATTGGCGGAACACCCCCGACAGCGAGTCGAAACGGGTTCCGGACAACAAATTGCAATCGGTGGAGCTGCTTTTCCCGGCGCTCGACTATCTGGCTCAGAATTACCCGCACTTCGCCACGCAGTGCAAGATCCATATGTGCAGCATGATCCGGAATTTCGTATACCGCCTTAAATACAAGTCAAACGTGGAGAACAAGGGCGAGGCAAAAGCGAAAATGCTTTCATTCCGGAAGCGGATCCGTTTTTCGTTAAAAGAACTGGCAGGCTGCTCCCTGAAGGACAGGCTCATTATTTTATGCTCCAAGCCGTCGCTGGTAGGTCTGTACGTCCGTTGCAGGCATTTATTTGACAGGAAACGGTAGGAGCTCTGGCGCGGCGATCCGGGCGGAGGGAAAGATGAAAAAGCTCAGAAAGTACATATATCCCATAATCATATTGATCGTTTTCGAGGCGATTGCGGTGACTCTGTGGCTGACGAAGAACAACCTGTTTTATCTGATCAATTTCAGCTATATCGGGCTGTCGATCTCCCTCGGCCTTTTCCTGTTTATTAAGAAATACAAACACGCCAGGCGCGTGGTCCAGCTGCTGGTGGGCCTCTATATGCTCGTCTATCTCGGATTGATCTGCGGGGAAAATATGCAGATCGAGGGTTTCTGGTACTACCTCTTTACGGGGGTGTTCGAGGCGGCAACCATCCATTACGCGGTGGCGAAAATTTTCGGCCCGCTGCTGTTCGGGCGCGGCTGGTGCGGTTACGCCTGCTGGACGGCAATGGTGCTGGATTTTCTCCCGTACAAAGTCCCTAAAGCGCCGCGAAAGAAGATAGGATGGATTAGATATATCACGTTCGCCCTGTCGGTCGTATTCGTGTCCGCGCTTTTCCTGGCAAAAGTCGGCAATATCGAAAGGATAATGTTCTGGGCGTTCATTGGGGGCAATATCGCCTATTACGCCGTCGGCATCGCGCTGGCGTTCATATTCAAGGACAACCGGGCGTTCTGCAAGTATATCTGCCCTATCACCGTGTTCTTGAAGCCCGCCAGCTATTTCTCTCTGCTGAGAGTGAAGTGCGACAAGGACAAGTGCGTTTCCTGCGGAAAGTGCAGGAAAGTCTGCCCCATGGACGTTGACGTGACGGACAATTCCAGGAAGCGAAAGAACGGTACGGAGTGCATCCTGTGCATGGAGTGCGTCAGGAATTGCCCGAAGGATGCGCTGTAAGGTGGAAACGACGGAATTCGGGCGGGTCAACGTTTTCTGCAGGATATTCGTTGTCCCGATGCCGGTACCGAACGTGGTTTACGCAATTAAGAACAGGGACGATGTGGAGTGAGGGTAAAATGAAAAAACGAATAATTGCGATCATTATTATTGCCGCTGTGGCCATGCTCTTTGCGTCATGCAGATCGACGTCGCGGCATGCCAACGACCCGATACCGGGCCAGGACCTGTCCGGGATAGAACTGCCTTCGGACTTCGCTTTTTCCATCGTATGGAACTGCTACGGCATCAGCTCGTACGACAGCCGGACCGGTAAACTTGTCAAGACCACCGACGCCTCCGACGTCCGGAAATATACGAGTTACGTGAAAATGTCGGACAACGAACTGAAGCTCGTTTATAAATATCTTTGCAAAGATATCGACTTGAAAAACTATCCGGCGGAATACGATCCTTTCAACGCTCCGGACGCCGAGCAGCGGAAAACGTCCATGCCGGACCAGACCATCGTCGTCGCCGTAACGGCAGGCGGCGAGACCTGGTCCGTGAAGTGCGAAAAGATCATGTTCGGAACGATGGACGATTGCTATTGTCCGGAAGCCAGGTCCTTTATGCAGGCGGTGAAGGATACGGTGGCGCTGATCACGTCTTTCCCTGAGTGGGAGGCGTTTCCGGAGTACGAAGTATTTTATGATTGACCGCTGTATCAGGCGGCGCAGTAAGGGCTGATATTTGGACGCGGAAAAGCGAAGCGAGAGTGAAAGGCATGGAACTTGTTGCCGTCAGGCCAGAGGACAGGGAGCTTTTGTGGAACATCAACCAAAAGTATCTGTACGAGATGACGAACTACTATGATGACGAGATGGATGCCCGGGGCAACCTGCATTACGGCTTTTTCGACGCGTATTTTACGGATCCGGAGCGCAGGGCGTTCTTTTTGTACGAGGAGAAAACGCTGGTGGGGTTTGCAATGATCCATCCGTATTCCAATATGGGCAAGGCGCCGGATCACGTGCTGGCGGAATTCACGGTCTTTCCGGCGTTCCGCAGAAATCATCTTGCTGAAAGGGCGGCGGAAATGATATTCGGGAGGTTCGGCGGCAACTGGGAAGTGAAATATAACGAAAAGAACGTTGCCGCGAAAGCCCTGTGGAACAAGGTGACGGCAAAATATTGCCCGGAGAGGGTCCGGCTGAACGAATTCGAGACGGTGCTTGCTTTCCGTGCGCAGTGATATGAGCTGTCCGGCAGACCGGAAGCAGAGGGGAAGCAGAGGGGAGAGTAAACGATGAAGATATATGACATTTCGCAGGAAGTATTCAGCTGCCGTGTGTACCCGGGCGATCCGGCGCCGGAGCGGACGATCCTTTGTTCGACGGACAACGGCGGTTCCTGCAACCTGACGGCTTTTAGTATGTGCGCGCACAACGGCACCCACGTTGACGCGCCGTTCCATTTCATCGAAGGCGGAAAGGCCGTTGACGCCGTACCTCTCGATACCTTCGTGGGCCCGGCTTACGTGGCGGAACGTGAAGGGATTCTCTCCGGCAGCGACGCTGCGGACATATATGAAAAGGCGATGGCGCAGGACCCGGAAGCGGCAAAGCGGATCCTTATCAAGGGCGATGCGGTAGTCTCTGCGGAGGCGGCTAAATATTACGCCTCCAGGGGGCTCCTGCTGCTGGGCAACGAATCCCAGACCGTCGGCCCCGAAGACGCGCCAATGGAAGTTCATCTCATATTGCTTGAAGCAGGCGTGGTATTGCTGGAAGGGATCCGCCTCTCGGAAGTCCCTGAAGGCGCATATTTCCTGAACGCGGCGCCGCTGGATCTGGCAGGCGCGGACGGTTCGCCCTGCAGGGCGTGGCTGATCGAGGATCGCAAAAATTGAATTCCGAATCGAAAAGTTTTATCAAAATATTCATCACCGGATGCCTCTGGGGAACAATCGGGCTGTTCGTAAAATTGATGGAGAGGCAGGGCTCCTCCTCGTCGTATACGAGCTTTCTCAGGCTGTTCTTCGGCTTTCTGCTGCTGGCGGTACTGACGCTGCTCCTCGACGGTCCGAAGGCGTTCCGGATAGGAAAGAAGACGCTGATCTCCTGCGTGCTTCTCGGCATCGTCTGCCAGGGCACGTTCAATATCCTTTACAGTTCCTCTATAAGTATCAACGGCGTGGCGGTGGGTTCGGTGCTTTTGTATACCGCGCCCATATTCACGTTCATTGCCTCCTTGATCCTTTTTAAAGAAAAGCCGGACCGGGTCAAATGGATCGCTTTGCTGGTCAACGTAGCCGGGTGCGTGCTTACCGCCACCGAGGGCAATTTCAGCGTCGCGGCGCTCGCTCCGCTGTGGCTGCTGATCGGCATCGGCGCGGGCTTCACTTACGGCATGACACCGGTGATCGGCAGGATCGCAATGCAGGAAAAAGCGTCTCCCTTCGCCGTTGCCACGTACAATCTTTTATTCGGCTGCGTTTTCATTGCCCTCGTGCGGCGCCCGTGGCAGACTGTGGAAAAGCCTTTTGACCCGAAGCTTCTGCTGCTGGGGGCGCTGTTCGGCCTGGTCGCTACGGCGCTGGCGTACAGTTTCTATTTCAGCGGGCTTTCGAAGATCACGCAAACGAGCAGGGTGCCGGTAGTGGCGTCCGTGGAGATCGTAGTGTCCGCGGTCATCGGAGCCGCCGTGTTCAGCGAGAACATGACCGTGGTCCGGATCATCGGCATAGCGCTGGTGCTGCTTTCCATTCTGCTGTTCAGCAGGAAAACGTCGAAAATGTCTTAGACATATTGACAGAATGTCATAGACATGCTATAATGTCCATGACTGAAATTGACGGGAGGCGGTTTCGTGAATATCGGGAAAGAAACGGAATTGATCGAATTTAAGAAATCGACGTCAGAAACGAAAGAAGCTGTTATTTCCATCACCAGCATTCTGAACAAGCACGGGAAAGGCGTGCTGTACTTTGGCGTAAAGGACAACGGGGACGTTGCCGGGCAGGAGATCGGAAAAGATACGGAGCGGAAGCTTTCGAGAGATATCAGCGATAACGTCAGGCCGTCCATTTGGTATCAGATACAGACTAAATATGCAGACGACGGCAGCGCTTTTATCGAAGTTCAGTTTAACGGCGCAAACGCGCCATACTCGGCATACGGGAAATACTACCAGCGATTTGCCGACGAAGACAGACAGATCTCGGACGCCGAACTGGAACGCCTTTTCAGGTCAAGGCGGAAAGATTATTCCGAATGGGAAAACTCGGGATCGGACGAGACCGTTTCGGACGTTGACCGGCAGCTTTTGGAAAAAGTGATCAGGGACGGGATCGAGTCCGGCAGAATAAAATACGCTTACACCGATGCTGCTTCTGTATTGTCGAAGCTCGGACTCCTTGATCCCCAAACGCTTCTATTGACCAACGCGGGTAAAGTGCTGTTTTCCAAAAACCGTCCTATATTGTTGAAGACCGCCGTGTACGCCGGTACGACGAAAGAAACTTTTCTGAAGCTGAACCACTTCGAGGGCAACGTATACGAATGTATCGACGAAGGAATATCGTTTATTCTTTCCGCCATAAGTTGGGACATCAGTATTACCGGCAACGCAAAAAGGAAAGAAGAGCCGGAGATCCCTCAAAGAGCCATACGCGAGATCGTGGTCAACGCCTTTGCTCACGGCTGCTACTTTTCCAATACTGCGTTTGCAATCGAAATATTCAGCGACAGAGTGGCGGTCTACAGCCCCGGCAATTTTCCCGCCGGTTTTACGCCGGAGGATTTTGCGTACAAGGCAGAAGAACCTATAATGATGAATCCGAGGATCGCCACGACGCTGTTCAAATCATCGATGATCGAATCCTTCGGGTCCGGATTCGAGCGTACCTTCTCTGCCTGTAAAGAAGCCGGAGTCAGATATGAATACGAAAATACGTTGACCGGGTTCAGGTTCGTATTCTACAGGCGCCAGAGGCTTAAAAAGGGCCGGGAAATGACAGGGACCGAGAAGGCTGTTTTCGGGCTGCTTAAGGAAAAGGATGACGCAACGCTCCAGCAGATGGCTTCGGCGATCAACAAATCGACCAAAACGGTCTACAGGGCGATAAAAGAATTGAAAGAGCAGGGGTACGTCGTCAGAGAAGGCGGCGACAATAACGGTTACTGGAAAGTTTTGAAATAAACGGCCCTGGACGGAGGAAAGATCATGAAAAACGGCAAAACACCCGATCCGGACGTTGTCCATCCGATACCCGGATACGACAATGAAATTTACGTAAGGCCCACCATTAAAAACCCGAATATAACCGTCGGGGACTTTACTTATATTGCCGATTCGGATTTCGAAAGCCACGTTACGCACCTGTACGAATGGAACGGCGACAGGCTGATCATAGGCAGATTCTGCCAGATCGCCGCAGGTGTGGAGTTCATAATGAACGGCGCTAATCACCAGATGAACGCGGTCACGACCTTCCCGTTTTACACGCTGGAGGGGTGGGATATGGAGCCGCCGGCGCTTTCCGACCTGCCGCTCAAGGGCGATACTGTCATAGGCAACGACGTGTGGATCGGGCAGAACGCCGTGATACTTCCGGGCGTTCACGTCGGCGACGGGGCAATAATCGGTGCGAACAGCGTTGTGGGCAGCCACGTGGAGCCGTATACGGTAGTCGCGGGCAATCCCGCTAAAGTCCTCCGGAAACGCTTCGACGACGAATTGACCGCGCTGCTGCTGAGATTCAGATGGTGGGACAAGAGCGTCGAAGAGATCAACGAACTGATACCGGTATTGACCGGCAGCGATCTGGAAAAAGTAAAAGCGGAATTGACGAAACGTATGGCGTGACGTATGAGGGGGCGGTTAAGATAAAAAACAGTTTTGAAGTTTATCATGACGGTCGCTTCGTACTGGGTCAGGAAGACGGTCAGCCTTTCATCGAGATAAACGGAGAAAGGTACGGGCTGAGCTGCCACCCGTACGAGCCTTGTCTGTATATTACAGGGAAAAACGGGGCGCTGACTGCGGTGCACAACTCCTTCGATCCTTCTGCAGTGCTGTGGGCATTTTCCGACGGTAGGACGGTCACGTCGATAACCGGGACGGAATACGACGCCTGCGATTTCTGCCGGATGGTGGAATACGCCGCGGGTATGGGCGACGTTCAGATCGACGAGGCAGAGCAGATTTTCCGGGGGCGTCCGAAAAAGAAAGGCCCGGAGGCCGGGAGTAAGAGCGGCGAAGCGCCCGCCTACTATATTGGAAGCGGCGCGGTCAATGAAGGCCCGGTCCGGCCGGAGGCAGGCTGGCTCATAGAAGACGACCCGTTTTACCGGCTGATCGGCAATTATCCAGACTGTGTGATCGATTATTGCCTGGTGAAAAACGGGCGCACGACGGGCGGTTACGATGCGCACCGGAACGCGCTGCTGTGGGCTTGCCGGAAACTGTTCGCAGACGAAGATGACGAAGCGAGCTGGCACTACGATATTGGCAGGGCGGATGCGGAACAAATAAGTTCCGAAGCGCTGTTCGGTCCCGTCGAACATGGCGGAGAACTGAACTACCGCAAGGCGTTTCTCGAACCGCCTTACACGAGCCGCTACACCGATGCGGATTTCGAGGCGGTCAATGCCGCGCTTTTTCCGGAGGGGACCGAGGGGCTGGAAGTGTACCGCTGGAACACCGGCTGGTCGGATTATTTCGACGACGGCCGTGAATGGTGGGGCACGCTCTGCCTCACGGTGTACGATAAAAAAGTTGACCGGTTCGTTGTGATAATGGCGTCAGCCACGGATTGACAACGTTCCGACTGCGGGGCTATAAAAAGGAGCGGCCTCAGACGGGGAGCGCGAGACCTTGGGGCCCGGAGCGTTTGGAGAAGGAATTATGAAGTTCAAGAAGGAGCCGCGGCCGGAAGGGCCGGACGAGATCATCGGAAAGCGTGTCAAAGGAAAGATCGACCGCCCCATGGGCAGCAGGCATCCCGAATATCCGGAGCTGATCTATCCGGTCAATTACGGTTACGTCGAGGGGGTCGTTGCCGCAGACGGCGAGGAGCAGGACGTGTACGTGCTGGGCGCCGATGGACCTCTGGAGGCTTTCGAAGGCACCGTGATCGCTGTGTACCGGCGGTACAACGACATGGAGGACAAATGGATCGTTTCCATTGACGGAAGGGAGTTTTCCGACGAGGAGATACTGGAGGCCATACGGTTTCAGGAACGGTATTTCCGGGGCGAACTGATCAGGTGACCGCGTCAGGCGTGAACGGAAAGACAAACGAGAACTTATCGGTGAAGGCAAGTGGCAATGGACCGGAGACCCGAATTAAATAAACACCTCGACAGGGACACGTTCCTGAAATGGTACTGGCTCAAAGAAGAACTGGTGCGGTTTTGCAAAGAAAACGGGATCCCGTCAACGGGAGGGAAGCAGGAAGTCGCAGAGCGTGTCGCCCTCTTTCTCGATACCGGGGAGACAGGCAGAGGAGACTTAAAAGGCGAAAAAGCGAAGCACGCCGGTTCGCCGCGGGGCAAATCAGTTTCCGTCACTCCCGACAGCATTATCGAGCCGGATGCCCTATGCTCTCAGGCGCTCCGATCATTCTTCAAGGAGCAGCTCGGCGGGTCGTTCTCGTTCAGCGTACCGTTCCAGAAATGGCTGAAGGACAACGCCGGCAAGACCTACGGTGACGCGGTGGAAGCGTACCGGGAGTTCAAAAAGGCAGGCATCCGCGGCGAAAAGGAGATCGGGCGTCAATTCGAATACAATACGTACGTGCGCGATTTCTTTCTTAATAATAAAGGGCGTTCTCTCTCGGACGCCATCGCGTGCTGGAAATACAAAAAGAGTTTGCCGGGCAACAACCGCTACGAAGACGCGGACCTGGCCGCATTGCAGGACAATGAGGGGAGTGAAATACCCGTGACAGATTACCAACTTATCATCGCACAGACGAGGTCCCTGGCGGAAATATCCTCGGACCCGATACCCGTAATGGCCAACGTTTCAGCGCTGCTTTTCAATTCGATGCCAGACGTGAACTGGGCGGGGTTCTACACGGTCAGCGGCGAAGCGCTGCTGCTGGGGCCCTTCCAGGGCAAGGCGGCCTGCGTCAAGATCCAGAAGGGCAGAGGCGTGTGCGGCACGGCCTGGGCGGAAGACCGGATACAGGTGGTGCCCGACGTGCACGCGTTCCCGGGACATATTGCCTGCGACAGCGAGTCCAGGTCCGAGATCGTATTGCCCGTGCACAGGGACGGACAGGTGGCGGCGGTGCTGGATATCGACAGCCCGGTAACGGACAGGTTCGGAAAAGCAGACGCGGAAGGGCTTGCCCTGCTGGTGCGCGCCATAGAAGAGATAATTTATTGAGGCGTACCGAAACGCGCAGGTGATACCGAACGGTCGACAAGAAAGGCGGCGTGTCATGGTAATTATAATCACGGGAGCGTCCCATACGGGCAAAACGGTCCTGGCGCAGAAATTGCTGGAGAAGTACAAATATCCGTACACTTCCATCGATCACCTGAAGATGGGGCTGATCCGCAGCGGCAATACGAAACTCACGCCGGAAGACGACGATGAATTGACGGAATATCTCTGGCCCATAGTGCGGGAGATGGTCAAAACGGCGATCGAGAACGGGCAGGACCTGATCGTGGAAGGCTGCTACGTGCCTTTCGGGTGGCGGAAAGATATCGACCGGCGCTATCTGGAGCAGATACGGTTCGCGTGCCTCGTAATGACGGAAGAATATATTGACGCGCACTTCGATGACATTAAGGATCACGCCGGAGACGCAGAACACAGGCCCTGCGATGAGAAATTGACGCCGGGATCGGTGAAAGAGGACAACCGAAAGTACCTGGAAGGGTTCCGGGCCGCCGGGGAAGAGGTCGTGCTGATCCGGAAGGACTACGTCAAAACGATAAAGTCGTTGGTGCGCCGGATGGGGCAGCGCGGGGCCGCGGCAGGCGGAAAAGGAGACCGGCAATGTTCATAAGAAAAGCCACGGAAGCCGATCTTCAAAGGATAATGGAGATATACGGGATCGCGCAGGAATATATGATACGCTCGGGGAATCCGGACCAGTGGGGCCGCATATATCCTCCTTTAGAACTTATTAAAGAGGATATAGACAAGGGCATTTGCCACCTGGTATGCGATCTCGACGGGATCCACGGCGTCTTCGCGCTGCTCACGGAACCGGAACCAACTTATATGCATATAGAGGGCGGCAGCTGGCTCAACGACGAGCCTTACCTGACGGTACACAGGGTGGCAGGAGACGGAAAGACCCACGGAATAGTAAGCTGCGTTATGGACCATTGCAAGGGATTGTCGGACAACGTCCGTGTGGATACTCATTTTAAAAATCTGACCATGCAGAGGCAGGTAGAAAAGAACGGCTTCGTGAAATGCGGCACGGTTTACGTAAGGGACGGTTCGCCACGGATCGCGTACCAGTGGACAAGAAAGAAGGCGTGAATCATGGCATCGAGCAAAGAATATCTTGACTTTATCATGGACCAGCTCCGGGGGCTGGAGAACGTTTCGTACCGGGCAATGATGGGCGAGTTCATCATCTACTTCCGCGGCAGGATAGTGGGAGGAATTTACGACAACCGCTTTCTGGTGAAGCCTACGAAGTCCGCCCTGGCAATGATCCCCGACGGCGAAATGGATATCCCTTATGAGGGCGCGAAAGAGATGCTGCTGGTGGACGACGTGGAAAACGGCGAGTTCCTGAGGGAACTGCTGACCGCCATGTACGGCGAGCTGCCGGAGCCGAAAAAGAAAAAATAAATTTAAAGAAAAACGAAAAAAAGCGGTCCGGGAAAACGGACCGGACAGGAAAGAGTGATCCTCGATGAAGAATACGGTCCTGGAAACCGAACGGCTGATACTGCGCCACTGGGAAGAATCCGACGCGGAGGAATGCTATAAATACGCCAAAGACCCCAGGGTGGGACCGCCCGCGGGATGGCCGCCCCATAAAAGCGTCGAAGAGTCCCGGAACGTCATAAGGGAAGTATTGTCCGGGGACGAGATTTACGCCATAGTACTTAAGGAGACCGGGCTGCCGGTGGGCAGCATAGGGCTCCACTTTAACAGCGACCTGGCCCATGGAGAAGGAGAAGCGGAACTGGGGTACTGGATAGGCGTGCCCTACTGGGGCAGAGGCCTGGTGCCCGAGGCCGGCAGGGCAATGCTGCGCCGCGGCTTTTCCGATCTGGGGCTGGAGCGGATCTGGTGCGGCTATTACGACGGCAACGACAAGTCCAGGCGCGTCCAGGAGAAGCTGGGCTTCAAGTATCAGTGGACTACCGAGGACGCGCCTGTTCTACAGATGGACGAGACTCGCAAAGGCCACGTCAACTGTATGACTAAAGAGGACTGGATCGCCTCCCGGGGCGTGGCGGGCGCGGCGGTGTACGTGCACGGGCAGGGGGGCAGCGCCGGGGAGGCGGGGCGGTTCGGGCCGCTGTTTCCGGATCTGGACGTGATCGGGTTCGATTACGGGGCCCGGACGCCCTGGGAGGCGAGGGCGGAATTTCCGGGCTTTCTGGCGTCGATAAGGAAGTATTATAAAAAGGTCGTGCTGGTGGCCAACAGCATCGGAGCGTTTTTTGCCATGAGTTCCGGCGCCGGGACACCAGGGGTCCTCGACAGGGCGTTCTTTATTTCTCCTGTGGTTGACATGGAGGAACTGATATTGGGCATGATGGATGCCGCGGGCGTTTCCGAGGATGAACTTAAGGAAAAAGGAACGGTGGAGACGGGAGCGGGAACGGAGTTGTCCTGGGAGTACCTGAAGTACGTGCGTGAAACGCCGGTGGAGTGGGAGACGCCCACGGAGATATTGTACGGGAGTTGCGACGAATTGACCCCCTTTGAAACCGTTAAGAGGTTTGCCCGGGAGCACGGCGCTGGATTGACCGTGATGGAGGGCGGGGAGCACTGGTTCCACACGCCGGAGCAGCTGCGCTTCCTGGATCAATGGGTAAAGGAGAAATATGTAATGGATAATCATATAACGGATAAAGAGGATCCCGTCGGCGGCACCGTCTGCGTCAACGGCAGGGAGTGCGTTATCCGGGCTGAGGGGCCGGAGGACTACAGGGCCGTGGAGGAACTTGTAAGGGAGTCTTTCTGGAACGTGTACAGGCCCGGGGCAAGCGAGCATTTCGTGATCCACGTGCTGCGGGACGATCCGGCGTTCGTGATGGAGCTTGACGTGGTCATGGAGCTGGACGGGAGACTTATAGGGCAGAATATGTTTATGCGGACCGTGATCGACGTGGACGGCGGTGGCACTAAAGAGGTGCTGACCATGGGGCCCATATGCGTGGCCAACGATCTGAAGCGGCAGGGCTACGGCAAGGCGCTGCTGGACCGCTGTCTCGAGATGGCTGCGTCAATGGGCTTCGGCGCCGTGCTGTTCGAGGGCAATATCGGTTTTTACGGCAAGTGCGGTTTCGATTATGCTTCCAAGTTCGGGATCCGTTATCATGATCTGCCCGAGGGCGCGGACGCGTCGTTCTTCTTATGTAAGGAACTGGTCCCGGGGTACCTGGACGGTGTCCGGGGAGTGTATCAGACGCCGGCGGGATATTACGTCGACGACGGTGACGTGGAGGAGTTCGACAGGGGGTTTCCGCCCAGGGAGAAACTGAAGCTGCCGGGGCAGCTGTTTTGAGCATTTAAGTGAGTAAATGGAGGTATTTGGGGCGCCTGTTGACGCCTCGTTCCGCCCGGTGATGAGCGCCTTCCGCGCCGCCGCCGGGCGGTTCTTTGTCCTTGCTCTTCACCGAACGAAATTAGCAAAAATTAACAATAAAAAATCGCAAAAATTTTGTTGACAAGGGGAAGGGGCAAGAGTATAATGGCAAAGCTGTCGCTCAAGAGAGCGCCGCGAAAACGGCCCCGGACAGCGGATGGACCTTGAAAAAAGAACAGCGTAAAAATAACATATAACTCGTCAAAATTTTGAGTTGGAGCAAGAGAAGCTCGTAAAAAAATCACAAGCCAGTGCACCGAAAGGTGCTAAAGTAAAAGAGCTAAGCTTTAAGCTTGCAGATATTTAATCTGAGAGTTTGATCCTGGCTCAGGACGAACGCTGGCGGCGTGCCTAACACATGCAAGTCGAGCGATGACCGGAAGATGAGGCCTTCGGGCGGATTCTTCTGGGATTAGCGGCGGATGGGTGAGTAACGCGTGGGCAATCTGCCCTCCACTGGGGGATAACACAGGGAAACTTGTGCTAATACCGCATAACATCTTTTTAAGGCATCTTAGGGAGATCAAAGGAGCGATCCGGTGAAGGAGGAGCCCGCGTCTGATTAGCTTGTTGGTGAGGTAACGGCCCACCAAGGCGACGATCAGTAGCCGAACTGAGAGGTTGATCGGCCACATTGGGACTGAGACACGGCCCAGACTCCTACGGGAGGCAGCAGTGGGGAATATTGCACAATGGAGGAAACTCTGATGCAGCAACGCCGCGTGAAGGATGACGGCCTTCGGGTTGTAAACTTCTTTGGCAGGGGACGAAGACAGTGACGGTACCCTGAGAACAAGCCACGGCTAACTACGTGCCAGCAGCCGCGGTAATACGTAGGTGGCAAGCGTTGTCCGGATTTACTGGGTGTAAAGGGCGTGTAGGCGGGTCCGCAAGTCAGATGTGAAATCCCGAGGCTTAACTTCGGAACTGCATCTGAAACTGTGGATCTTGAGTACTGGAGAGGAAAGTGGAATTCCTAGTGTAGCGGTGAAATGCGTAGAGATTAGGAGGAACACCAGTGGCGAAGGCGGCTTTCTGGACAGTAACTGACGCTGAGGCGCGAAAGCGTGGGGAGCAAACAGGATTAGATACCCTGGTAGTCCACGCTGTAAACGATGAATACTAGGTGTAGGGGCCATTAGGTTTCTGTGCCGCAGCAAACGCAATAAGTATTCCACCTGGGGAGTACGACCGCAAGGTTGAAACTCAAAGGAATTGACGGGGACCCGCACAAGCAGTGGAGTATGTGGTTTAATTCGAAGCAACGCGAAG
>JAEEGF010310137.1_pt1 | contig 16783 bp, 12 predicted proteins | sample 9134171 | NCBI WGS metagenome assembly JAEEGF01 (sample SAMN16246542, study PRJNA631951) | gut metagenome | biome: gut microbiome; feature: rumen; material: AP-attached | host: Bos | place: Iran: Karaj | collected 2018-10
TGATTCAATAGTAGAATAAAACGGCAAAAATACGGATATTTTTTCATTGCCGCCAAATTTTTTCAATCCGTTGAAAAACGAGGCTCTATTAATATAATAGGTGTCGAGCTTTTCGTTCTCAATGACCACACAGTCGAACGGGAATTGAAAAGCAGCTTCCAACAGCTCGTCTTTGTCCTCCATCACAATGAATCCCTTGCGTTTCATCTGAAGAAAAGGACCGTTTTGGGCGTATCCGTAAAGACAGAGTACTTTGGCGTCGGCGGGGATACCCAACGAGTCAAGTAACAGGTCAGCGTCTTGGTAGTTTTGATGGGTGTTCCACGCATAGTTCTCGGATTGTCGGCGGAACACTTGCATGTCGGAGGCGTTGTGAATCATCACCACCAGCAGCACAAGGGCGATGAGGTATTCGACACCTACGAGAACCTTACGGGTGGGTGTGGGAATGCTCTTGAGGAGGAGAATCAACACCAGCAACAGAGGTAGGAAAAAGGTGTCGAGGAAGTAGTAGTCGTGATATTGAATCTGCTGCATCATGGCTGCGGTGAACAACAAGCATCCAAACAGCTGTATCAAGGGGAGCCACCATAGAGACAAGGTTTTTTTCTCAGGGCTCATTTTCGAGAAGGATTTCTTGCGAAATGCTCGATATAAGGCAGCAGCGACTGCGGCGAGGATTGTCATCAAAAACACCCCGTAGTGAAAACGTTGGAAATAATGAAACCTCCAGTTATGATAGGCATCGCTGAGGAGTTCTTTGGCATCCTGCCAGCTCTCGGGAGGAAGCAGTTGGTTGAGGAAAAGGGTGCCGTGCTGCTGGGTCAGATGACGGTTCCAGAGAAAACATGCGAGATACACGCAAAGGGAGATCAGGACGGCAGACAGCTTGTCGAGAAAGGTGCTTTCCTTACGAAGGATGCGCCACAATTCGAAACAGAGCACCGTGATGAGTGCGATGGCGAAAGTGGTGCGGATGAGCATGGCCAAGGTGAGGAAGGCGATAGAGACATGAAAATCCCGTCGTTGCCGACTTTCGAGGTGTTTGAGATAATACCAGAAGCCTATGATACTCAGAGATAATGCGGGCACACCGGGCAGGAATCCGTTGAGGTAATAGGCCATCACAGGGGAGGTCAGGGCGATGCTGGATACCAGCAGCGACTTGGCTCCGTCGGAGGTGAGTCGGTAACTGATTTTGTAAAGGAAACCTAATCCAAGGAATGACCATAGCAAGGTCCAGACACGGAACACCCAGGGCGAGGTGGTGCCGAAGAGCTTCATCAGCAAGGCGGCGAAATACTCGTGGATGGGGAATCCCGCCGAGGTCACCGTGGTGTCGTAGGCTTCTTTCCACCATCCGGGAAACTGCTTGTTGTAGATCATGGTCTCGGGATGGAAGAAGTCGAACCCGTTGTGTTGGAATCCCAAGGAGAGTGCGTAATGGTCTTGCTCGGCCCAGGCGTGGATGTGAGAAGGATATTCGTTTAGATAATCCCATTCGATGAACAGCCCTGCCGCCACGAGGAAGAGCATGGCGAAGAGTAATGCCGCGGTGGGTTTGCTGGCTGAGCGTATTGACGTCATGGCATAGGTTTGACGATGTGGGTGTTGACACAAAAACAGCCCCCAAGAAACCCTGGAGGCTGTGGTGTACCGAAGGCCGGGATCGAACCGGCACGAGTTTAACCTCATCGGTTTTTGAGACCGACGCGTCTACCTATTCCGCCACTTCGGCATGTTTTCAACGAACGAGGCTGCAAAATTACAAAAAAAATCATAACTGCAACCATTATTTAAAAAAAATCCGAATTACTGTTTGTAAAAGGGTTTTTTGTAAAAAAGGTTTGGTGGTCTCCCGTAAAAGCACTAATTTTGCAGCCCGAAATCAAATAACACGGACCGATGTCACAGCGATACGTTACTATTTTTGCCGGCAGAGCGACCAAAGACTTGGGCGCTAAGATTGCCGAATCGTATGGTGCTCCTCTTGGAAAGTCCATTGTGACTGAATTCTCCGACCATGAGTTCCAGCCCTCTTTCGAGGAAAGCATTCGTGGTCATCATGTGTTTATCGTGCAGTCCACCATGGCTCCGACTGACAACTTGATGGAGTTGTTGCTGATGATTGATGCCGCCAAGCGTGCCTCGGCGCACAAGATCATCGCGGTGATTCCTTATTTCGGATGGGCGCGTCAGGATCGAAAGGATCAGCCTCGTGTGAGCATTGGCGCCAAGCTGGTGGCCAACCTCATCCAGGCAGCAGGTGTCAACCGTATCATCACCCTTGACCTCCACGCCGATCAAATCCAAGGCTTTTTCGACATCCCTGTCGATGCCTTGTATGCCTCTAGCTTGTTCATCGACCATATCAAGAAGATGAACATCGAAGACTTGCTGATTGCCTCGCCTGATATTGGCGGGTCGAAACGTGCTTCCGCCTACGCCAAACGCCTTGACTGCGACCTGGCCATCTGCCATAAGCAACGCTCTCGCGCCAACGTGGTGGACAGCATGACCCTCATCGGCGATGTGAAAGACAAAAACGTCATCATCATGGATGACATCATCGACACCGCCGGTACTATCGTCAAAGCCGGACAGGTGATGATGGACAACGGAGCTAAGAGCGTCCGCGCCTTTGCCACCCACGCCGTGTGTAGCGGCCCCGCCATGGAACGCATCGACAACTCGGTGTTCGAGGAAGTGGTCGTCACCGACTCCATCCCGTTGCCTCCCAATGCCTCCAAGAAAATCAAGGTGGTGAGTACTGCCGACCTGTTCGCCGATGTGATCCATCGCATCGAAAGCTATGAATCCATCAGTTCACTCTTTAAATAATTGAGAATGGAGAGAATTTCTCTAAATTCTTTACAAATAAACAACTTAACAAAATAACAAATCTAACACCATGAAAACAGTATCATTGAGCGGTTCTCTTCGCGAGAACGTAGGGAAAAAAGATGCTAAGGCCCTCCGTAAGGCCGAGATGGTGCCGTGCGTCCTTTATGGCGGCGACGAGCAAATCCATTTCGCTACCGAAGCCAAAAATTTCAAGAAGATCCTCTTCACTCCTGAGACCTTCATCATCAACGTCACCATCGGCGGAAAGTCGTACAACACCATCCTTCAGGATGTTCAGTATCATCCTGTGACTGACAACGTGTTGCACGCCGACTTCCTCCTCGTGAAGGATGACAAACCCGTCACCGTCACTCTGCCTCTCGCCATTGAAGGCAGCGCCCCCGGTGTCATGCGTGGTGGTAAGCTGAGACAAGCCATCCGTAAAATCAAAGTCAGCGGTCTCGCCAAGGATATTCCTGAGGTCATCACCGTCAACATCAGCAACCTTAACATCCTCGACTCCATCAAGGTTCGCGACCTGAACATTGAAGGTGTCACCATGGTCACCCCCGGTTACCAGGTCATCGTCGAGGTTCGTGCTGCCCGTGGCGCTTCTGTCGCTGCTGACGAATCCGAAGAATAATACAATCATTTTGGCCATAAACCTTTTTGTAGAGACGGTGTGCGCACCGTCTCTACGTTGTATAAAAACCTATGAAATATTTAATTGCCTGCCTGGGAAATATCGGCGCGGAATATGAAAACACCCGCCACAACGCCGGCTTCCGCATCGCCGACCGTTTAGCCAAAGATCTCGAAGGTACTTTCACCACGGGCCGTCTCGCCCAAGTCTCGGAGATGAAATACCGGGGCAGGACTCTTGTTGTTATCAAACCAACCACTTATATGAACCTCAGCGGGAAGGCGGTGAAATACTGGTTGGATCAGGAGAAGATTCCCATCGAGAATCTTTTGGTCGTCAATGACGACATCGCCCTTCCTGTGGGCACCATTCGTATTCGCAAACAAGGTGCCGACGGCGGACATAACGGCCTTACTGACATCATCGAAAAACTCGGCACCAATGCTTTTTGCCGCCTCCGCTTCGGCATCGGCGATGACTTCCCGAAAGGTCGTCAAATCGACTTCGTGCTCGGATCCTGGAAACCCTCAGAAGAACCTGTTGTTGACCAAACCGTCGATAAGGCTGTTGAAGCCATCAAGTGCTTCGTGACACAAGGGCCAGACCGGACGATGAACCAGTTCAATTGATTTTTTGAAATTGTCTGTTTAGAACCCACTTCGCTGTTTTCAAATTCCAATTTTTTAGAATGGCATTTGCAAATGCAAAGAATTTTTCTGAACTTTGCGCAAAAATAAAAAAACGACTATTTGTTGAAAATGGGTCGTGATGGATTTTAAGAAATGAAGAAGATGAGAATAGTATTGATTTCAATCTTGATGGTTCTATTGTCGGGATTGACGGGGTTATCTAAAGCTGGGGTGCCTGAGCCAGGTATTCTGTCTGGACTGTTCTCCGTGAGCGACAGCAAACAAGTGAGTTTTTCAAAAGGAAACCTGCAATTTAACAACACCACAGCCGCTGTTCGCTTTGCCGCAAACCAATGGGACTATCTTGGTGATGTTGAAGGTAATCTGTTTGGACCTGGCTGGAGTGATTTGTTCTCATTGAGCCAGGGCAACGAGGCTTGTCAGGCTCTCAAAAACAGTGGGAATTATTCTCGTACTTGGCGTTCCTTGTCGGCCGAGGAATGGCTGTATTTATTTAACATCCGTAATACAGAATCTGGCTTTCGCTATGCCAAAGCTCAAGTGAACAGTGTCAACGGTATGATTCTGTTGCCTGATGACTGGAGCGGCTCGTATTATTCGTTAGAGAACATCAATAAAGAGGATGCCGATTACAGTGGTAATGCCATTACTGCATCGCAATGGAACACATTGGAATCGCATGGAGCTGTGTTTTTGCCCGCAGCGGGTTGTCGCTTTTTTGGTTTTCTTGATGGTTGGAATGTGTATGATATAGGAACCATGGGTTATTATCAGTCGTCAACCCTCTCACCAGGAAACATGTTAGCTTGTGGTTTCTCGAATTATTCTGTGTCGCCTCAGTACCATGATTATCCCAACACGGGAATATCTATGCGATTGGTGAGCGATGTCCTCGTTACAATCTCTATGGGAATTGGTGCTGGCTGGAATTGGTTCTCGAGCCCCATATTTCTCGATGAGACTCAATTTGAAGAATTGAAGGAGGCTTTGGCAACGGGCAGCACCTCTGTTGTGATAAAATCTCAAAACGATGGTTTTGCCACATACGGAGCAGAAGGATGGAGCGGGCAACTAATGAGCTTGAGCAATTCGCAGATGTACTTGATGATGGCAGATCATGACTTGACATTGTCATTGACGGGAGAACGGGTTGACTTGAATCATTGTCAGGTTACTTTGAAGTCTGGCTGGAATTGGATTGGATACCCTCTTGAAGACGAATTACCTCTTGACCAAGCTTTTGTATATTTTACGCCAGCCGATGGCGACATGATAAAGGGGCAATCAAGTTATGCAAGTTATGATGCCTCCGAGGGTGTTTGGCAGGGTTCTCTTGAAAGTATGACACCTGAAGAAGGTTACCTTTATCTTTCGAATCGTGTTGAAAACGTGAGCTTCTTTTTCCCGTCATTGAAGAATTTCAAACCTTATCTTGCAGACAGCATTCCTCAAGGCGGACTGAATGGGGTGTTCTCATTGAGCGAGAACACAAAGGTCTTTTTCTCCAAGGGTAATCTGCAATTTATCGGTAGTGCGACACCCTCTTATTGGAAGTTTGCCGACCACCAATGGGATTGTATTGGCGATACCGGGCAGGGTAGCAATTCGCAGAAAAAGGATCGCGACCTGTTTGGATGGGGAACGAGTGGTTATAACCATGGAGCCAATAGCTATCAACCATGGAGCACGAGCCAAACTTCAAGCGATTATTGCGCATACGGATCATCGAGCTATCATTTATATGACGAGACGGGGAAGGCGGATTGGGGTTACAACGCCATTAGCAACGGTGGAAACACCGAGAACATTTGGCGAACGCCCAAGCATGAGGAATGGAGGTATTTGTTTGATTTGAGAACGACGCCATCGGGATGTCGTTATGCAAAAGCTACGGTGAACGGTGTTCCCGGGATGATGGTCTTTCCCGATGATTGGCAATGCTGTTATTATCCTATCGCGTCTATTAACGGACGATGGGCGACATACGAAGCTAATGTTTTCACTATGACAGAATGGAGCGTTTTGGAACAGTATGGGGTGATGTTTTTGCCTGCGGCTGGTTTTCGGAATGGGACTTCGGTGTCTGGTGTGGGTTCTGTGGGTTTATATTGGTCCTCTTCCATGGGCAATAATGACAATTCATGGTGTTTTTACTTTTACCAAGATAATTTCTTCTCTCAAGACTATTACAGTCGTTATGAGGGTTATTCTGTCCGTCTGGTTCGCCCTTTGGTGGGTGAGCTTCCTCAAGTCACGACTTCCGAAGCCGAAAACATCACCTCATCTTCGGCTTCCTGCGGTGGTGTTGTGGTTTCTGGTGGTGGACAGCCTGTTATCGAACGCGGCGTGTGTTGGAGTACCAATCACAACCCAACGATTAGTGGTGGCCATCTGCTTTGCGGAGTGGGTACAGGCAGTTTCTCAGTCGATGTCACAGACCGATTGCCAAACACGACTTATTATGTGCGTGCATACGCCACCAATGTGATAGGAACGGCCTACGGCAACGAAGTGAGTTTCACTACCCTTTCCGGTGGCGGAGATACCCCCGGCGATGATAATCTCCACGAAGGAGCCATCAACGGTCTTTTCTCGGTGAGTAATAACCAACAGGTTCTGTTCTCGCAAGGCAACCTTCAATATATGGCCTCTACAAACACTTGGCGGTTTGCTGAACACCAATGGGATTATATAGGCGGATTTAATATCAATATCTCGCCCACGTTCTTCGACTGGATCGACTTGTTCGGATGGGGCACCAGCGGCTTCAACCATGGGGCATTGTGTTATCAGCCTTGGAGCACCTCGACGGACAATTCGCAATACTATGCCTACGGGGATGCCAATTGTAACCTGTTTGATCAATCGGGTATGGCTGATTGGGGCTACAACGCTATCAGTAATGGCGGTAATGCTACTCATCTCTGGAGAACATTGACCTATCAGGAATGGAATTATGTGGTCAACACTCGTGTTACGTTAAGCGGCATCCGCTGGACTAGGGCTAAGGTGAACAATAAAATTGGAATTGTCTTGTTACCCGACGATTGGTCCGCCGCTTTCTATTCATTGAATAGTCCTAATGGCGGAAACTTCGAAGACAATGTCATCTCCGCAGATGATTGGGTCAGTATGCTCGAAGCCCACGGTGCGGTCTTTTTGCCCGCTGCCGGCTATCGCTCCGGGACAACCCCGACCAATGTTGGTTACTGGGGCAATTACTGGTCGGCCACGCACAAAGGCAGTGACGATGCCTTCTATGTGTTTTTCGATTCAAGATATCTTGATGTCAATTACTACACCTACACCAGTCGCTATTTTGGCAACTCGGTGCGCCTGGTTCAAGATAAGAGTAATAATAATAATAATGAAAACCGATGACCTGATGGGATAGAACGAGGTCCAATGAAATGAAAAAAGCATTGATGTGTTGTCTTTTGCTGGCCATGGTGTTTGCTGTTGCAGGGGAAGCGCAAGGCCAGTATGCCCGAAAAAAAGAGAAATTGTTATACATCCTTCCCGGAGCGTCTTTTTCCACCATTCCGATGATCCGTGTCGGTTTAGTGCAGGAAGGCTTTGGTGGTGAAATTCTTCTGAAACACGAACTTCCACAGATCTCCGGCTCTAAAAAAAGTATCGACGGTAATATTCGTCACCGGGCAGTGATGGGAGGTATTACGTGGCATCCAATCCCTTCTCTATTGTTCACTCCCAGTGTGGGTTATGGGAGTGCTGGGACTTATCGCGTCATTGATGCCAATGGTAATTACAGGATTGAAAATGAAAAGCATGGGATAGAATTGGGTGGTTATTTAAGCTATATCATCGGGGAAGGAGGTCATTTGAAAGGTTGCTTTTTCGCCGGTGTTTCAACCTTGCCTCTTTTCGACAGTGAATATACCTATACGGATGTCTCGTTCGGAGTTGGTATGTTGTATTTATTAGGTTATTAAATGTAAGAATATGAAAAAGTGTTTTCTTTTACTATTGATGGTTTTCCTGGTGGAAACCACTTTCGCACAAGGGCTGATTCTGGGTCTTGGGAAGCATCTTCCCGATTTTTTAAGACCACAAGGTGACCCTGCGGCAACAGAATCCATAACCTATTCCTTTTTCCCTACGGTGAACCAATCCTCATTGAGAATCAATTGGATAGGTGTTACCAGTCACCCGTACGTTATGAGCAGGGATGAAGAAGGTAACATTTATGGTGAGGATCTCAACCGTGAATTGGGTGTAAAGTATGATTTTTATCTTGAAATCGACTATTTCCCGATTACTTGGATGTTCCCGAATTCCCTTGTCAAGACCTTCTCCAATTCATTCAAGAGTACTTGGGGGTGCTTGGGAGCTTCACTCGTCAGTGCCCAACTGAAATTCGGCAGGAAAAGGACGAAGTTTTTTGTCGAGACTGAACTGATAGGTGTCTCCACGCTTAACGAGTCGTTGGGCGATAAAATCGATGTCAAAGGAGGTGCTAAGAACATCTATAATTCGGCCTCGGCAGGCATCGATTATGGTTTGGGAAGGCATTCCTATCTGAGGATTTCCGGAGGATTGATGCTCAGAGGCTTCAACACGCTTTATCCTTTCGTGGGGATTTCCCTCTTGAACGAGGAGACATTCAAAGCTGATAAATACAAAACGAAATACGGAACGAATATTTATTAACCCTAAAAATAGAGACCATGAAGAAAATAGCATTGATTATATTTTTTGTGGCTTTAGTGGTGACATCGAGTTTTGCCCAGGAAAGAGCCATCAGGAAACAGATAGAGAATGCGATAACTTACCAGAATATGCGCATCGGCTATCGTAACGGCACGAAAGAGATAGACCGGCTCTATTATGATGTCAAGAATTGCAGCTTCAAAGAGGACGACCTCAGAAAATTCATGCGTAAGCATCCAGAATACAAAATCACTTTTGGTGATGTGGAACGCGAATACAAATGGGGTTATTACGAGGAAACCATCGTCAGTTTTACAGTTTCCCTAAACGATCCGGCTGCCAACACACTAATACACGCGATTAGGCTGGCCAACAACAACAATAATCTTCAGATGCCTTCCTATCGTAACCTTGGAGAGTCATCCGATTTTTATACCCGTTACGTAAAACGTTTCTCCTCGCTCTCCGAAATCTTCAAAAACGGGTTCTTCCCTGAATTCAAGAACTATGTGCAAAACAATCCCGACGGCATGAAACGTTTCTGCGATGGATCGCCTTACAGCAACAAAGAACTGCTAAAGGACATTGATGTTTGGAAATTGCTTGCTGACAGCAAAAAGGGATCTTACCCGTTCGTGTATCGCGTGGATTCCTACAAGGGCTATATCTTTGATAGCAGAGGACGTTATGATGGATCGATCAGCAATGGCTTGGCCGAAGGACAAGGTACCTTATACGATAATGGCGGGAAATGGGTCGGAACCTTCAAAAACGGAAAGAAAAACGGCTCTTTCACCTATACGCAGACCTTGGGAAGCTACGGTTCCTATCGTGCCTCCCACAATGGTGTTTTCACCATCGTTTACAAAGGCAATTGTGTCAACGACCAATGGGACGGTGAGGTGGTAAAGACAGTCACTACCAGCGGCGTGGACAGCCCCTACAGAGTCATTTATAGTAGTAACAGCGATGTGGAGAAATACACTTATTCAAAAGGCCAGCTGGTGACAAGCACCAAGACCTCGTCAAGCTTGTCGAACTATCTGAGCAGTGAGATGAAGAACCGTCAGGAACTTGCCTATGAGGCTGAGCGTGACGCACAACGAAGAAGAGAGCAGGAGAGAGCAAAGGAACTTTCGGTTAATGTAAATAATATTAACAGTTATGTTAAATCTATTTCTATAAAAGAAGACAACCGTGTTAGAACTGAATACAAAGTGGTTTTTACGGATGGAAAATACGGAGAGATTGCTTTTATCAAAAAGAGCGGTGTCATGATTGAGGTGGATTCTAACAGTTGGGCATGGTATAACGATGGTTTTATTGGCGGCTATAGTTACGCCAAAACCAGTGATCTTCCAAACACCAGGGAAGGCGCTTTGGTGGGTCTTTATCGTGCTTTGCATTATATTCATTAAGAAAAAGCAATCATTATGAAAAGAACAATTATTTTTATTATTTTCGGTACTTTGCTGCTGTTTGTCTGCTGCGACAAAATAGCGTATCTTCCCCGTTTGAACGAAGAAGTGACGGTCTCGGGAAACGCAGTCACCTTTCTTTTCAACGTGAATAGAGGGAATGATGATTACATGCCAAAAGTGGAATATGATACCGACCCCAATTTCCTGACATCGGTGGTGGTGACGGCAGAACCTTCTTCTGATGTTGGATATTACTCAGTTACGTTGGAAGGACTTCAGCCCTATACCACGTATTATTATCGGTACATAGTCTCAAACTCCGCACACGGGTCGATTCTTGTGAACAACGGAGACTCTTTCTCCACTGCAGAAGTCACAACGATGGGAAGCGGTCTGCTTTTGGGTCGTTTTTCAGTAAGTGATACCCAAAAAGTCTATTTTTCACAAGGTAATCTGCAATACCAAGCCTCCGAAAACCTTTGGCGTTTCGCTGACAATCAATATGACTGTATAGGCGAGGGGAACCAAAATATTTCGGAGTCCTATAACGGCTATATTGATCTCTTTGGTTGGGGAACCAGTGGTTATTCCTGTGGCGCAATTTGTTATCAGCCCTGGAGCACGAGCACAAATGACGGTGACTATGGCTGGAACAACAGTGCTTTTGGATTTGCTGATTTGGCAGGACAGACCGACTGGGGTTACAACTCGATTAATAACGGGGGAAACCAGACCGACACTTGGCGGACCTTGCGGAAAGATGAGTGGAGTTACGTGTTCCATCAGCGAAACACCGCGAGTGGCGTGCGTTTTGCCAAGGCCATGCTGAACAAAGTGAATGGTGTGCTGTTGTTGCCCGACGATTGGGATGCCAGCGCCTTTCATTTGAACGACACCAACAATGTTGCCTCCGCGTTCAGCAGCAACAAGATAAGCCTCACCAAATGGGAAAAAATGGAAGAAGCGGGTGCGATCTTCTTGCCTGCTGCAGGAGGCCGTGATGGCAATACCCTCGTTGATTTTGGGCAGGTCTGTTATTATTGGTCTTCCACCTTTAACAAAGAGGCCTATACGATCACCGCAAACGCATGCGCTATGGCTGCTGATAACGAACAATTATTCAGTGATTATCCTCTTAGAAAGCATTATGGTGTGTCGGTTCGTTTAGTCCGGTCTGTAGAGAATTGATATGATGATAAAGAAAACTGTTTTTGTCCTCTCCCTTTTTCTCGTCTTTGCCTCGTGCAGCACGGATGTTGACCTCTATGCCGATTATAAAGACGTACCCGTGGTGTATGGCCTTATCGATGCGGCTGCTGACACCAATTACATCAAAATCACCAAGGCGTTTTGCAGCGACAATGACCATCCTATCAATGCCAATGACATTGCCTTGATTTATGATTCAAGCAATTACTCCTATAAACTCGATGCCTTTTTCATGGAGCTGAAAAGCACCCAAGGACAACCGTTTCGTCCTACCGGTCGCCTTTTTTATCTCGACACTTTGACCATTCACAACAAGAAAGAAGGCGTGTTCTATTCACCACATCAACGGCTGTATTACACTGACGAACGATTCAACACCAATACCGACCATGAGAAATACCACTATAAACTATGCATCGTCAACACGGACTGTGATACGGTTACAGCTGAGACAGGTGTTGTGGGTGGGGATATTTCTGTGAGCGCGACCATGGTGAGCTTTAAATCCAAGCCAAGTGACGCGATGTCATCCTTGATGTTTCAATCCACAGAAGAGGCTGTGCTTTATGAGATAGGGATGAAGTTCAAATACAGAGAGATTCATGATGACGGCCCTGAGGAAATAAAAGAGGTGTCTTGGTCATACGGGACAAGACCTCTTGGGGCTTTCGAGAAAGTGTTTGAAAACACCCATAAGATGTATTATTCGGTGAATACTTTTTTCAACCTGCTGGAGTCGGCTATTGGCAGCGATACCATTTGGGATGTGAATCACCCTCATGTGACACGTTATGTGGATGACTTTATCATTTCCATATCCGGTGCGGGTGAGAGTTTCTACAATTATTACCAATTCGTTCAAGCGATGAACAGCGCCCCCAGTCTTTCAGCGGATTTCAGCAACGTCATCGGAGGCTGTGGCATTTTATCATCGCGCATCACAGTGGAAAAATCAGTGGCTCTTTCATCCAACACAATTTTTGACCTTCTGAACAAGCCTTGGGGGTTCCAGGAAGAATAAGTTTTATTCCGCCTCTCTCGCTTTCTTTTCTTTAAGCGAGCCTCCAAAGATGTCGAATCTCACAAACCGACATTCCAAGGGTCCGTTCCATACGGGAATCTTGGCGGAAGGTTTCAAGCCGACGTGTTTCAATGCCACGGCGTCATCGGTGATGAGCCAGCATTGATAACCTTGGAAGTTGTGTTTCAAGGTGTTGCCGATGTTTTCATAAACCTGGTCGATGTCATCTTCTTCCAAACGGTCACCGTAAGGTGGGTTGATGATGACGATGCCGCCTTCTTCGGGAGGGGTGAGGTCTTCCATGTTCTTTTTCATCAGGTGGATGTCGTGTTGCAGATGGGCGTTGTTGATGTTGCTTTCCGCGATGGAAACGGCTTTGGGCGAACGGTCGGAGGCCCAGATCTCGTGCTCGAATTCAATGATTTGACTGTCTGCTTCTTCTTTGATGCGTTTCCAAAGCTCAGGATCCCAGTCGTCCCATTTCATGAAGCCCCATTGCTTGCGGTAATAGCCTGCCGGAATCTTCATGGCATACATGGCCGCCTCGATGGGCAGGGTGCCAGAGCCGCACATGCAGTCGAGGAAGTTGCAGTCGGCTTTCCAACCCGATAATTGTATTAATCCTGCGGCCAACACTTCGTTCATCGGGGCTTTATCCACTTGTTTGCGGTAGCCGCGGTGGTGTAGGCTCTCGTTGGAGCTGTCGAAGAGAATCTGCACCTTATCCTCGCGGATGTGCAAATTGATACGCAGGTCGGGATTCAGGGTGTTGATGCTGGGGCGTGGTCCTACCTCGTCGCGGAACTGATCCACGATGGCGTCTTTCATTTTCAAAGCGGCGTATTGCGAGTGGGTGAAGAAGCGTCCGCTGGTCACCGCGTCGATACAGAAGGTCTGGTCGGTCCTCAGAAGCTCCCACCATTGGATTTCCTGCACTTTTTTATAGAGCTCATCGGGGTTCTTGGCGAAGAAGCTTTTAAAGGGCTTCAGCACCTTGAGGCCGGTTCGCACACAGTAGTTGAGGCGGTACATCATCTCTTTGTTGCCTTCGCAAAGCACGGCGCGGTGCATCACTCGCACGTTTTTCGCGCCTAAATTCCTGATTTCAGCAGCCAGCACCTCTTCAAGTCCGGCCACGGTTTTAGTGATGAGTTGGTAATTATCTTCCATGGGTTTTTAATGTCTTATTTTCAGTTTCATAGTCTTCCGTACCAAGGCATCCCACCATCTGGCGGGCAACAGCCAATGCAGGAACACCATGCTATGGGAGCCTCTGCCCGTGCGGTATCTCGCCTTGGGATGTTTCCGGTTCACGCCTTTGCAGATGGCTTTGGCGATGACCGAAGGGGGCGAGAGCAACTTGCTCGAATAGCCGTATTTCATGATTTTGGCCTCATTCATGGAAGCCTCTTCATACACGGTTCCTTTGGATGATTCCGCCAGATGTTCGGCGGCAATGATGCCCCAATCTGTCCTGATGGCGCCTGGCTCAATAATCACCACATCGATGCCGAAGGGCTTCAGTTCCATTCGTAGGGCATCGCTGAATCCTTCCACGGCAAATTTCGAGACATGATACCAGCCCCCGAAGTAAATAGCCAGCTTTCCAGCGATAGAAGCCACGTTGACAATCCTTCCTGAACCCTGTTGGCGCATGTGAGGAATCACCAACTGTGTCAGCCTTCCTAATCCGAAGACGTTGACTTCAATCTGCCTTCGCGCCTCTTCCATGCTGACGTTCTCGATGGCTCCGAAATAGCCGTAACCAGCGTTGTTAACCAAGACATCGATGCGACCTTCCGCTTTTAACACAGCGTTCACTCCAGCCACCATCGAGGCATCGTCAGTCACATCCATTTGGATGGGGATGACGCCTAAATCCTTCAAAGGCAACATTTTATCCATTCTTCGTGCAGCACCGTACACCTTATGACCTTGCTTGGCGAGCCTCTCAGCGGTGTCGTAGCCTATGCCGCTGCTGGCTCCAGTGATTAAGATTACTTTCTGTTTCATACTTCAATTTAAAAGTGCCTGCCGAAATCCATCCGCTCGCGATGGATACGGATGATTTATGTTATTTTTTTACTTCGCAAATGTAAGAATATTTCTTAATTTCTGCGAAGAGTTTTGAAAAAAAACGGCATTTTTCGATACTAATCTGATAATTTTGTATTTTAGCCGATTCAATTCAAATTGAAAGGTAAAATTGAAAATTGAAAATATGAGCACTACTTTTGACCCTCGCGCGAACTACGAGCAGACCCTGCAAGAGGCCGGTTACGTGGAGCGCAAAAAAGCCACCCAAGAAGACTATGACCGCATAGGCTTCATGTCGGGACTGGAAGTGCACCAGCAGATCAAGACTAAAGAGAAGCTGTTCTGCCGCTGTCCCGCCGGACGATTCAACAAATTTGATGACTATGACGCGGAGCTGATCCGTCACATGCGCCCCACCCTCTCTGAGTTGGGTGAATATGATGGCACCGCTCTCATGGAGTTCAAGACCAAGAAGGAGATCGTCTATCGCATCAACAACCACACGGCATGTACCTACGACATCGACGACACGCCTCCGTTCCCCATCAACAAAGAGGCGTTGCACAACGCCATCGTCATCGCCCTCCGTTCCAATCTCAATATCGTGGGCGAGGTGCATATCACCCGTAAACAATATCTCGATGGTTCCATCCCGACAGGTTTCCAACGTACCGCCATCGTGGGTGTGGAAGGCCTGCTGAAGATGCCCAAGAAAGACATCCGTCTCATTCAGCTGAGCATCGAGGAAGATGCCTGCCGTGAGATCAGCGACATCGGCCACCGACGCATCTATCAGACGGACCGTCTGGGTGTGCCGTTGATTGAGACGGTGACGTATCCTGACTGCAAGAACCCCGATGAGCTGCGTGAGACCTGCGAATACATCCGTTTCCTGGGCCGCTCCACGGGATTGGTGCGTACGGGCATGGGTGCGGGTCGCCAGGATGTTAACGTGAGTTGCAAGGGCGGCACCCGTATCGAGCTGAAGGGTGTCCAACACGCCAAGTGGATCCCTGAGCTGTCGCACAACGAGTGCTTCCGTCAATGGTCGCTGGTGCTTCTTGCTGAAAAACTCAGCAAAAAGGTGAGAAAGAGCAATTGGAAGGTGGAAGTCGCTGATGTGGGATTCAAGACGGACTATGCGCCGATCTGCGATGCCAAAGCCGCCGGCGGAGCCTTGAAAATTGTCCGCCTACCAGGATTCAGGGGTGTCCTCTCGCATTTCACCCAGCCGGGCAAGATGTTCGCCGACGAAATCGCCGACCGCCTGAAAGTCATCGCCTGCCTCGAGCGTCCCAACATGCTTCACGACGAGATGATGGAGCCGATGCTGGAGCCTTCTGTCTGGCGCAAGCTGGGCAAGAAAGTGCATGCCACCGAAAAAGACGCTCTTATCCTCATCTGGGGTCCCCAAAATGATATGCCCACCGCCATCGAGACTATCGAGGAACGTTGCCTCATGGCTTTCGATGGAGTGCCGAAAGAGACCCGTAAGGCCATCTGCAATGGCATCACCATCTTTGAACGTGTGTTGCCAGGCGCCGACCGTATGTACCCCGACACCGACTCAGCCCCCATCCCGCTGAATCCCAAAGAGGTCGAGGCGATGAAGAAAGAACTGCCCACCGAGGTCATCGACCGCTACTATAAGCTTCAGGAATGGAACGTGCCTCAAGACTGCTTCACCTATATCTTCGCCAAGAACTGGTTCCCGACGATGAACGACATCGTGGAGAAACTCGGCGTGGATGGCCGTTTGCTTGGCTGCTTCGTGGGTATGAGGCTTAAAAACCTCCTTTGCAAGAACCCGAATTCGACTTTCGGTTATGACACACTCTATAAACTGTTCGCCTTCTTGAAGAGAGAGAAACTCAACTATCGTCTGGCCTGGAACATGGCCCCGACGCTGGTGGAAGATGCCTCCCTCGACATGAAGGAAGTGCTGCGTAAGATCGGCTTCAGAAGGGCCTCGGAAGACACCCTCAACAAGAAGCTCGACAAGCTGATGGCTGCTTACATCCCCAACAAGAAATTCCATGCCGCGGTAAATAAACGCAACTGGATTATGGGTCAGATGAAAGAAGCAGTGGGTAATACCGATTTGAAGGAATTCGCTAACAACATCAAATAAGAAGAACATGGCTGAAGATTTTTTCCAAGGATATTGGGGTGCCTCGCTTGAGGTGCTCAAGAAATATAACTGCCGCGTGTGGAGTCAGGCCGAATGCCAGACCACAGGTGGCCTCTTCAAAGGTACCATTCTGCCTCGCGCCGCCTTCCCGGACGA
>JAEEGF011551087.1_pt1 | contig 16783 bp, 10 predicted proteins | sample 9134171 | NCBI WGS metagenome assembly JAEEGF01 (sample SAMN16246542, study PRJNA631951) | gut metagenome | biome: gut microbiome; feature: rumen; material: AP-attached | host: Bos | place: Iran: Karaj | collected 2018-10
TTCGAACACGCGGCCCCTACCTCCCTAAGATAGTGCTCTACCAACTGAGCCACACCCCGATTTGGGTTGTCACAGGTTTCTCAACCAGCGACAAAAGCTATTATATAACGTCATCGCCATAAAAGCAACAACATTTTTAAATTAAATTTTCAAATTCCAAATTATCTGCTTAAATACTTGATAATATTTGATGAAGTAACCTTTTCGTAGGGTAGCCTAATATATCTTCCGTTCTCAACTGTATATCTGTCCGACAGCTCTTCAATACTGCCTCCGCGGGCAAGGACACTTGCAAGTTCAAACATGGCTGAGGCTTGTCCTTCTTTGTCATTGTACACAGTCCCCAGCATCTTGTCATCCCTTACTGCCTCTAGACCCACATTCGTTCCATCTATCCCGAATATCGCCGGCCATTTATTTCTTGGAACAGCCTTGGCCTCATAGGCATCGATTGCTCCGAGAGCCATATCATCGTTATTGGAAAGCACGAGTTCTATGTCATCGCCGTAGTCTTCTATAAACTGCGCAGCCTTGGTCTGAGCCTGAGCCCTGTTCCAGTTTGCGATGGCATATCCGAGCTTGTCTATTTCCACGCCCTGTTTTTTCAAAGTATCAACGGATGCCTCAGTCCTTATTATTGCATCCTGATGTCCCGCCTCGCCTTCCAGAACAACGTACTGGATCACGCCGTCACCGTTTTTATCAATGTCTTCTTTTTGAGTAATACATGCCCAGGCAGCCAGCTCTCCTTCCATGACTCCCGACTGCTCAGCGTTTGCTCCCACATAAAAGAGCTTATCCCATCTGCCCATATCTCCCTCAACAAGCTCTCTGTTAAAGAAAATAACAGGGACGTCATTCTTCCTTGCAGCGTCTATGACTGCTGTCGGGTCTGTCCTGTCCACCAGGTTTACACAGATGATATCCACATCATCTTCAATCATCTTTTTGACTTGTGCATTCTGAGTCTGCTGGCTTTGAGCTGCGTTGTACACTGCAATCTCGACGTCCTCACTCTGAAAAGCCAGGAAGCAATCCACAAGCTGCCCCATAAAGGTATCGTACTGGTCATATACAGTGACACCGATCTTTAATTTAGATTCATTCTTACTTACTTTCTGCTCCCTACAGCCTGATACTGACATTGTCAAAAGACATATCACCACAAGGAGCAAAGCATAAACTTTTTTCATATTCATCATCCCGTTACTTTCTATAGATAAACTAATGCACTACAGGGAAAAGAATCCTCTGATTACTCTCATCAAAGAGGTTGTCCCTGTTCACAACCCTGAAAGGAATCTTCTCATCCTGCATGGGCGTAAGCCTGTTATCAAGCCTTCCGGCAACTGCCGACACCGACTGATATCCCATGTAGTACTCGTTGGGTACCACCATGCTCTTTATCAGTCCGTCGTCCAGATAACTTACATTTTTAATGGATGTTCCCACTCCGAATATCGTTGGCAGATCCTCAATCTTCTGTGCGTATTCACACGCCGCCTCGAGTCCGTTGTTATCAAGTGCAACGATAATATCAGCTCTTGTTTCGTTCTGTCGTCTTACAAGTCTGTCGGTCATGCTTACAGGATCGTAATCGGACCAGACAATCTCAGCACCCGACGACTGGATGTTCTCGGTAAATCCCTGAAGTCTCTCAGAGAGTGCATTCTGTCTCAGATTGCCCGTCACTATTCCTACTGTCCTGCCGCTGAGATCATTGCCGAAGGCAATTCTCACCTCATTGGCAAGAGCTCTTCCCAGTTCAACATTATCAACCTGTATGCAGGCTGATCTGCCTTCTACGTCAACGTCGGTATCCGCGCTGGTATCCACCAGTAAAAGCACGGCTTTGGAGCTTATATCGGAGATCAGATTCTCGGTTCCTCTGCTGCCTGATATCTGCAGTACAATTCCGTCTGCGCCGTCCGAAATCTCCTCATTGATTATTTTGTATTGCTGACTCAGTGACAGATTTTTGCCTGTCGACACCACATTCAGCTTTATATTCTTGTCCTTGGCCGCCTGCTCAAGTCCCGATATAAAAGAGGTCCATCTTCCCGAACCGCTGTCATCAATTACCACCGATATCTCAGGAGAGTCTTCTCTGATCCCGCTGAGTATCAACGCGGAAGTCGAAGCCAGAAAGGTAATGAACAAAAGGATTGCCACCACAAGGATAAACAGATTTCTATTTTTCATCCTCTTTCTCCTTTCCAGACTCCAGCATTTTCCGGTTATCCTCGTTGTATTCTATTGCAGGCAGATGAATGGTCACTGTTGTACCCTCGTCAGGCTCACTCTCAATCTTCAGACCGTACTCCTGCCCGAATCTGAGCTGAATTCTCCTCTGCACATTGATAAGCCCGACTCCCGAGCCCTTCTTCCTTACTCTTGTATCATCAGTCAAAAGAAGCTCTGTCTGGCTGCTGCTCATTCCAAATCCGTTGTCGGAAACAGTGATGTAGATATCTCCGTCATCTCCCTTAAATCCTTTGACAACGATCTCACCGTCCTCCATGTCTTTTACGCCGTAGTAAACTGCGTTCTCCAGGATAGGCTGTACGATCAGCTTGACAGTACAGTAGTTTTTTATCTCCTCATCTATGTCAAACTCTACAGAAAAAGCATCCTTAAATCTCACCTTCTGGATGTTCATATAGTTGCTGGCATGACGGATCTCATCACCGATGGGGATGATGGTCTTGCCGCTTGATAAGCTGACCCTGAAAAGAGAAGCCAGCTGAGTTATCATAAACACCGCCTCGTTATACTTCTCGCCCTCGATCATCCACACGATGGAATCGAGTGTGTTATACAAAAAGTGAGGATTTATCTGGGACTGAAGAGCATCAAGCTCTGCCTTTCTCTTCTCCTCCTGGGATGCCACCATATCCCTCATAAGCTCGTTAATCTGATCGTAACTGTCTCTGAGAGTCCTGCCCAGGTGCTCAACCTCTGATGGTCCTCCGATGTAAACGCTCGGATCAGCCTTGCCCATCTCTATATCTCTGATCGAATCATTGAGTTTGATAAGAGGTCTGGTAACCCGCCTTGCAACCAATCTGTTAAGTATGAGCATGGCAAGGAGAGTTATCGAGATTACCATCATTACGAAATATCTGATATCCTTCATTCCCATATAGGAGTTACTTGTGGGAATGACGCTCACCAGTTTCCATCCTGTGTAACTCATGGTATCCACAGTGACAATCCTCTCGCTGCCCTCAAAGATCTCCTTATGGCTTCCGTCATCATAAGCTGCTGCCTGCAGATTGTTCTCTTTAAACAGTCCGGCACTTATCTGCATAAGCATCGGATGATAAATGATTGATCCGCTGTTATCCATCAGATACACATACTGCTCGGAAGGGTTGTTGTTGACTGCTTCCATCATATCCTCAATGACAGCATAGTTCATATCAACCAAAAGAACTCCCTGCTCCGGTACGCCGCCGTTATTAAGCTCAACATTTCTGCTGAGAGACGTTACCCAGTAGTACTTAAAAGTAGGGTCATCAACGAAAATATTCTGAACATGGGGAAGTGAAAAATGAAGATTCTCCGGTTTGGCAAGAGCTGACGTAAACCAAGTCTGTCCGGTTACGTCCACTCCTTCTTTTTCAACGCCTACAGGAGATGCAGCTATAAGAGTCCCGTCCTCCGAAAAAAGGGCAAGACTTATTAGATAGTCCTTGTGAGCCTCGTACAAGAGGTTCATCTGTGATATGGGTGTTTCCTTGCTGATGTCCTGATCCTTGACCACGTTGTAGTAGATGGCATCAGACATTCTTCGCATGCTGCGCAGATAATCCTCAAGAGTTATTACACTCTGATCCAGAGTAAGTTCCGTTGAGTCTGTCAGCATCTTCTCAGATCTTACGGCAAACCTCTGATAAAGAGCCACTCCCATTGCGAGCATACAAACTAAAGCTACAACTGTAAATGAAACCGCAATTGTAGCCTGAATACTTCTTGTGGCACCGGACCTCATATATTTTGAGATCAGCCACTGCATTTTTAAGTTATCGACTTTTCCCTTCAAAAACTTTTTTAAACGCACGATGACTTATTCCTTGCCGTTTTTGTATTTTGACGGCGAGACCCCAAACTGTTTTTTGAAGACATAGCTGAAATAATTGGGATCTGAGTATCCTACTTCCTGGGCTATTATATAGGTCTTTTCATCCGTCTCAAGAAGCATCCTCTCAGCCTTCTCCATTCGGTAATCGGTAAGATACCCCACAAAGGTCTTGCCGGTCTCTTTCTTAAAGACTGTGGAGAAATAAGCGCTGCTTACCCCAAGGTAATTGCATATAAAATCCACCGACAGGTCCTGATCGGCAAAGTGGTCAGCCACATATTCCTGTGCCCTTGTGACAAAAGACCTGGTAGTGTCATTTCTCTTATAGTCGATGAGCTCATGCATTTTAACGCATACATTGCCAAACCATGCTGTGAGTTCTCCGGGTTCCAGCTGCTGAACAGCCGCATAGACATCAGTATTCATATCAAAGATTTCTGAAAGCTCAAGCTGATTGGTCTTGGCAAATTTGTACAGCTCGCTCACCAGCTCCATGACAAAGAATCTGTAATTCTGTATCGATGCCTGGGCCTTGGTGTTATTGTCTATATATCTTTCTGCAGCGCTGCGAACCTCGTCTGCGCCCGACATTTTCATCTTTTTAAAGACGTCAAGCAAAGAGTCCTCATCACCGGAATGAGGCTCCTCTTTTTCCTTGGGAGAGATCTCGGAAATATTTATAGCCTTGGTATGTCCGTACAAAACCCTGTAGGATACGGCATCCCTTGCACCCTGATAGGATGTGTCGATCTCAGAAAGTGTATCTGTTACGCTGCCTACACCGATAGTGATATTCGCCTTACATATACTCTCCGCAAGTCTGCAAAGTCTGTCACAGTCATCGGTAAATGCAGATGCATCCTTCTCGGAAGAGAGCTGTGCGATCATAACGGTACTGCCCTGATAGGAAAAGAACTTACAGCCCCACTTCTCGTTCATCCTCTCCTCTAAAAGTTTGCGCACCGATACGGAAAGAAGCACAGGATTCATACCCTCAGGAATGTTGGACTTGCTGACATGCACTATCGCAGCCAGATAAACAGGCCCCGTAAGTTCAATCCTGTAATCGGACATGAATTTCTCAATCCTGTCATCCTCGATCCTGCCTTCCACCAGGGATGCAAAAAAATCCTCCTGCAAAAGAGGAAGTGAATCCATGTAATAATTCTCAAGCTTTGCTACGTTCAGCTTCTCGTCTATGTCGCGGTCAAGAGCCTCATGTACCCTTGTAAAGACAGCCTTGAGTTCATCGGCATCAATAGGCTTCAGTATATACTCCTCAGCCTCAAGCCTGATGGCTTCCTTAGCATACTCAAACTCATCAAATCCCGAAAAGAAAATGATCCTTATATTGGGATAGAGGCGCTTCAAATTCCTGGCCAGTTCCATTCCATCCATATAAGGCATCTTAATATCGGACATAACAATATCAGGCCTTAGCTCCTCCGCAAAATCCAGAGCTTCAAGGCCGTTATGTGCGTACCTGGGAGTCTCGAATCCCATGTTCTCCCAGTCAAGTTTTTTCATGATCGCCTGTGCTACATCTTCCTCGTCGTCCACAAGCATGACTTTATATTTGTTCATAGTTCACCCGATAGTTCACTCTGCATATTTTTCGTGCACAAACTTCCACATGAATCCCATGATCACAACAGCCACAACAATAAGAATAAGCGCAGCTATCTGATCAAAGAAGGAAACGATTCCCATTGCTATCGCCGATACGCCGAGGAAAATAATGATGAGGCCTGCATAAAACGTATACTCTCTGGGATGCTTGATGCTCTCCGGATTATCTTTTTTGATTATCTTCACATCTCTGGTGACGATAAGTCTGATGCCAAAGAACATGCACACCAGAAATGCCAGTATTTCAATTCCCATCTGATTAACTATTGTCTGTATGTTCATTTTCACTCTCCTGCTTCTTATTGATCAGGTCATCTGCCCTGTTAAGAACTATATTAATATCTTTTGTCCCATACAAACAATACACTGAAGAGACGTTTGCTTCAATAGCATTTTCTTTAAACATCTTCTGAAGTCTCTCAACGTCACTCTCAAAAAAAGCTTCCTCTGCCTCAAATCCAAAGGCATAAAACTGTGTGCCGCTTATTCTGAACACATTCGACTCCCCGAATAATTCAGTGAGCATCCTTGCCGCAACCACTACTATCTGATCGCCCACTTCAAATCCTTCCGAGATATTGATCTCATCAAGTTTGACAAGATCGCAGCGGACAAGGCCAAATGGCTGTGTCATATCAAGACCGTGCTCTAAGTATTTCTTGAAAGCCGCATAATTGCTGCAACCCGAAAGTGCATCTTTATATGTATAATTCAGTGCCCTGCTCTGTTCTTCTCTCTGAAGCACGAGCTGTGCAAGGAAATAGCTTATGAGATTAATAATCTCTGATACTGATTCGAGTTTTTTTGAAGTTGCACCCACAACGCCGCAGACGCCAAAAAGATTACCTCCCACTTCAAGGGGACCGATGATCATATTATCTACTTTATTGGTTTTGAGAAGACTGTAAAAGCCCGGAATCGATTTTCTGAACTCTTCAGGATCCCTGACTATCAGCCTGTGATCATTTTTATTGAATGCATCGTATATCCTGTCGATTATATCCTCTGACGATAAATACATCATTTCAAGAGAAAAAGACTCCTCTCCTTCTCTGTACCATTCATAAGTGCCCTTGTATTTTCCGTTCTTCTGGTCTTCAAATATAAAAATACGCCTTGCATCAAGCTCTTTTCCCAAAAAAGCAAGAATTGACCTTATGTTTGCATCCGGAGAATTGGATGAGAGTGCATACTGAAGCGCACGGTTTATAAAACGGTCGCGCTCCATGGCAGCGCTGTCCTTCATCCACCATCTGAGAAATTCAATCAGCTCAATTGCCACGTAGACAGTAGCACCTATTCGGGTAAAGAGGCCAAATCGCTCAGTAGTCCTTCCGGCCATAAAGTACTGGGCAATATCCAGAAAACCGCTGCCGGCAAAGATGATCCCGCTGACATACAGATATCTGAGTCTGTTCTTCTTTCCTGTCTTTCTGCAGTAAACAGCATTATCCAGCGCCATTATGATAAGTACTGCCAGTCCGATAATGATATACGCCCCGGCAAACCAGGGGAAGGAATCCATCATATCAACCTTTAGTACATAGCGTATGGTAATAATTCCGAAGGCAGTGACCATTGATAACCAAAAGCCAAGGTGATCATATATCTCCCTCTTTTTCTCTGTCTGTGAATTAAAAAAGCAAATGCTGGGATAAGCGATCATAAACGGGATTATTCTGTTGATATCTCTGCAAACATAGATATGGCCTGTGATAAGCTGGAAGATATCCGTGCCGATGAGCAACCAGATTCCTGTAAGTACAGCGCAGCTTCCAAATGCAAGAACATTAAACGGAAATACGGATTTATTGGATGAGCCCACAAAAGCAATGAGGAATATCAGTCCCAGGAAAATGTTGAGAATGCAGAATATGCATGAAAACAGACTTTTCCTGATAACCAGCTGCATGAAATCCGAAGCAGAGCATAGATAAACATCAAAAACGGTTCCGTTTTTCTGACCTTCATAGACCTTTTCAAATTCAAGCCTTACGATCTTTCCGGCATCGTCTTTGTTTATCCCTATTTCATGGAATGCCACTCCGTAGCACATTCCAGTGAGATTGGGCATGCTGTAGAATCTGTATACCTGCCTTCCTCCTACGAAAACTCTTATGTTCGTATTCTTGGACTTAAAGCACAGTGCATCCTTGTCAGTTATGCCACCGGAAAGCTTTTTTTCTACCGCAATCCTTCCGCCGAAGTCTTTGATATTAAGGTCATCGACAGAAACCTTCTCGCCGTCCGGAAGCATCCATCCATCGGAATATCCGTCAATATTCTCATGACTTGTGATCAGCCTGTCTGTAGACATAGGTATCCCGATGAGGATCGTTGCTATAACGATTGCAAAGAATACAGCATATATTAAGTTGATAAGCGCCTGTTTACTCTTCATAGCATATCTTCCGTAATATCTGACAGCATCTTGATCTCTTCATAATCCTGCCTCTCAAAGGCCACTTCTATCCTGTTCATTTTGTCCTGATGCTTGTCCGGAATGTCATATTCCGAAATATCCCTCAGGGTCATCTCAATCATCCTGTCATTGCGCTCCTCAGCTGCTTTTCTAATGGTGTCGTAAGCGCTTTTGATCAGGATTCTGTCAAAATGTTCATCCTCATCCTTTTTACTGTTACAGAAAAACGCCAGATTATTTTTATACTCCTTAAGCCTGTCCACAAAGCTTTCATTATTATTCCGGATATAATCCGTATCATCATTCTTACCGGCCATTTCCAGTTTTTCCGCATCGTCGCCAAGGCTCATTGCTCCAACCAGCCTTGAGGAGCTCTTAAGAGCATGAACTTTAATGGTATAGTCTTTCCAGTTCTCTGAAACATATAAATCCTCAATTTCCAAAATCCTCTGATCCAGAGAATCATAGAATATCTGAAGCACTGATTTAAAGGCTTCTTCCGATCCGCTGTTCTCCATAGCTTTTTTGGAATCTATTCCCGGAATCTCCTCATACCATTCCTTCTTCTCTTCATATACTTCTTCAGGTTCAGGAACTGCCTGATGGTTATCCCCGGTATCTATATACTCAGATTCCTTAATACCCTCGCCGTGGTAAAGAGCATTTGAAAGAATCTGGCTGAGTCCGTAGGGCTCGTCTTTCTTTAACAGGTACATGATACCCATAGCTCCCCGGCCGCAGTTTAATGACATGACTGAAGAAACCTTCTGGAAGAGAATGTGTTCAAAGTTATGCCTCTTCCTGATGGATCTTTTGACAATTTCTTTTTCTTCTTCGGTAAGTGAAATATAATCTACAATTGTAACATCCAGGTCAGGCTTTACATTTCTCGGAAGAATAAAATCAAGATACTTTTGATAGCACTCATCCATCTCGCCGGTGAATATTCTTCCTATAGTCACCTTACCGCCCTTTATATTGATGACAGGCCTCAACCCGAAGGTACTTACAAGGGCATAGGTTGATTTTCTTATGCCTCCGCGCTTCATAAGGAACTCGGCATCTCCGGTTATGAAACTGCATCTTAAGTTCTTTTTAACCTTTTCAAGATCACTGATGATCCTGTCAAACTGTCTTCCCTGTATGGACATCCTGTATGCCAAAAGCACCAACATTCCAAGAGCGCTGGAATTGGCTTCCGAATCTATTACCGATACATTTCCGTAAGCTTTTGCTGCCTCAAGGGCATTTTCATACTCCTTGCTGATTCCGGCAGATACCGCGATATAAATGATCTGATGCGCCTTTTTAACCTCCTGGGCAAAAAACCTCTCGAATTCCTGTACAGTAGGCGGCGAAGATGTAAACATCGCTCCTTCCGATACATAGCGCATAACTTCATCGCTGTTTGCTTCATCGTAGTCGTAATAGGATTTTCCGTCAGACATAATGGAAAACGGAATTATATCTATCTGATGTTCCCACAGAGTATTCCTTGGCAGATCACACATGCTGCTGGTGGCAACAATAATTGGCATCTTTTTGGTGTAAGCCCTTGAAGAATTCATTTTCGCCCCTTCAAGGTCAGCTCCTGCCGTCCTTATAATCTTAGACTCCTGAAGGTGACCAAGGATCATATCTTCAAGCTGTTCGCCTGATATCGGTTTTACCAGATAACCATCAAAACCGCTTCTGTCATACAAATCCCTGCTCTCGGAGTCGGCGTTTGCTGTGAGTGCAATGACAGGTGAATGATTGTTTCGACCTCCAAGCTGTTTTCTTATCTGCTGCAGACATTCCACACCATCCATACCGGGCATAAGATGATCCATAAAAATAACATCATATGCCTCTGCATATGTCATGGAAAGAGCCTCAGGGCCGCTTAAAGCAGTGTCGACAACAATCTCCGTGCCATCCAGAAGTTTCTTTTCAACCTCCAGATTCATCTCATTATCATCGACAATAAGTATCCTGGCTTCGGGTGCAATAAATCCCGGTATATATTTGCCCTTTAACTCTCTCTTACCGTAGTTTTCAATGCTTATCTCACCAACAGGCTCTCGCCTTGTCACCTTCTGCTTAAGTGACACGATAAAGGTTGACCCTTCTGTATAGGTGCTGTTTACGGTAATCTTACCGTCCATCAGCTCTACCAGCTGTTTAACAATAGACAGGCCAAGGCCTGTACCCTCGATCTTGGCATTTCTCTCCTCATCCATTCTGGAAAAGGCATCAAAAAGATATGGAATAACATCCTGCTTGATTCCCATACCGGTATCGATTACCGAGATCAGAAGAACGACATCATCACCTTTTGTATTATCTTCTTTTTCAATACGCAGTGTAACAGAACCTTCCTGCGTATACTTGACCGCATTGTTAAGAAGGTTTACAAGTATTTGCTTTATTCTCACTTCATCGCCAAAGAGCTCGGCGGGAATTGTAGGATCCACTTCAAGATTAAGCGTTAAGTCTTTTTGCTGGGCCCTTAGCCAGATCATGTTTACGATCTCAGAGATCAGATCTCCAAGATTGTAGTTTACGGGTACTATATCCATCTTGCCCGCTTCGATCTTGGACATATCTAAAATGTCATTTATCAGGGACAACAGCATCTTGCCGGCTCCCTGAATATTTTTGGCGTCATTTATGATTTCATCGGAAGCATCTTCCTGCCTGAGGATAATCTCATTAAGTCCCAGGATAGAGTTTATGGGAGTCCTTATCTCATGGCTCATATTGGAAAAGAACCTGTTCTGAGACCTGTTGAGCTCTTCAACCTTTTTGGTCTCCTCCTTGGCTCTTTTGTTCTCCTCATCATAAAGCCACTCCTCAAACCAAACCATGAAGCAGCAGATGATGCCGACAAGTACAATGGAAATCAGGGAATCAGCAAAGAAGGCTTCTCTTGTATGCTCCACTACACGCTCAGGGAAAAAATATCCGATAGCATACAGGACAGCAGACTCAAGTGTAAGCACCACCAGCATCAGCGGCTTCCAAAAGCCACTGAGAACAAGTCCCGTATAAAGAAATGTGAATATCATCCACAGGATTCCGCCGCCGTATATACCACCGCCGGAGAAGAATACCAGAGGAAGGGCAACAAAAACCTGGCCCAACACGATAAGCCTTACCGCAATGGACACATGATTTCTCCTGATCGATACTATGGTTACAATCGGAATCGCAAGCACAATGATAACTAGCGCAATTATCTCAACCATGTTCTCGCCGAGAATAATGTCACCGAGGAGCGCAAGGAAGATAAAGAAATCCGTAACCAGTGTGAGCAGTATGAAAACACGCTCTTTAAAACTTCTTGAGGGGTCTTTAAGAAGGTCTTTTACCTTCTGTACAATCTTATGAATCATGAGACACCTCCATTCCGGTTCTTCTTGCCTCCAGACATCACGCGCATCATGACTCTCTCAAAATCGTTGATATTGATTGGCTTACTTATGAATCCGTCAAAGCCTTCTTTAAGGAACATCTCTCTTGCACCGCTGACAGCATTGGCTGTAAGAGCAATTACAATAAGCTTTCTTTCCTTCTGATCAGCTATGAACCTGAGTTTCTTCATTGCCTCAACGCCATCCATTTCCGGCATCATATGATCCATAAATACTATGTCATACGATTCAAGCTCATACTTGGCCAGCGCTTCCTTGCCACTCTCAGCCGTATCAACCTCCATCTTGTAGTCCTTAAAAAGACCTGTTGCCACAATCAGGTTCATTGGCTCATCGTCAACAATAAGAGCCCTTATTCCTTCAAGATTAAGTGCCTTGTTTTCAGCTGTCTTCATAAATGAAGACACATCGGCCTCTCCATTTAAAACCTTAGCCACTGTGTATCCGTAGACCGGCTTTGGAAGGACTATGATCCGGTTCTTGCTCTTCATAACAAAGCCCGGTTCTTCGAACATAGCAACAGTTACCCCGCTTTCAGATAATTCATCAAAGAAACCGGGATTCTGTTTATACTCGTCAACCCCTAAAAATACATGTGTGATCTTACCCGTATCCAAAAGTCTTTTAAGTTCTTTCAAAGACGGTGCTGAGTAAAGATTAACCCTGAGTCCTGCCGCCAGATTGGTTGCCATCATCTCATAGGCTCCGCCAACTCTGAAATCATCAAGTTTATCCGCAAGCACATGGAAAGCTACTCCCAGGAATTTATCAGTATTTACTGTTATACACGGAGTTGGATCAATGACTTCCTGTACAATGCTTATTCTGACAACAGTTCCTGCCCCTACACCACTCTCCAGTGCCACAAAGCCGTGCATAAGCCTTGTAAAGCCATAGACGATTGAAAGCCCCAGTCCTATACCTCCGGTGCTTCTGTTTCTCTTTTTATCTGCCTGATAACTTCCCGTGGCAACTCTTTCCCTGACCTTCTCGGTCATACCGATTCCTGTATCCATGACCTCTATTATCAGGTTGATTCCGTAATCCTTCTTTATGCAGAAAACTCTTAAAAGAACACCACCTTTTTTGGTAAACTTAAAGCCGTTGTCCACAAGATGCATGATTATCTTTTTGAGCTTCTTGGAATCGCCTTTTAAAACCGCAGGCACAGACGGATCCAGATCAATGGTGAATTCAAGGCCCTTAGTCTGATACAGCATCTCATAATTTGCTGCAATATCACTAAGGATTGATGTGATCATGTATTTTTCTTCCTCTAAGACCGCATCTCCTCTTTCAATTTCACTGTAATCCTGAATATCCTCGATCTGGTTAGACAGGCGCATACCGGCATCTCTGATTGCCTGTACGTCGGCCCTTGGTTCTTTTTTCAGAATAAGGGTAGACATGCCGTTTATTACATTAACGGGAGTTCTCAGTTCATGAGAGATATTCGCAAGGAAATCCTCCATACCTTTTTTGGCGTTCTCTTCAGTGTCCTGAACAGCTTCTATATCGCCTTCTATCCTGCTCATATTTCTGAGGATTTCATGAAGCGCCCTGTAAATGCTTATTTCAACAACAATATGAAGAATTATCCTGGATATACTTAAGGGATCAAGTTTTATACTGTTTGTGATAAGTCCATAGATCATCTGGCCTGCCATTATTACGAAAAACTCCGCAAGAATAATAGGCAAAAATCTCTTTCTGCCCATAACAGATGCCGTGATCATAAGAAGAACCGAGATAATAATGATATCGTAGAAACTGGTCAAGTGAACGCCATGAAAGAAAGCCACCAACATCGAGAATATCATAAAGAAATTCTCTCTGAACCTGACCTCACCGTAACCGTTGATATGAATAGCCCAGCACGCGATTATTCCACCAGCAATAAGAGGTATCACCCAGAGCTCCCATCCCTGGGATATGATCTCTAAGATTGCACCGATGCAAGTGATCGTGATGATGACAACAACCACATTGTGGGCTCTTAGTGTCCGATTCGCTTTTTCGTTCAAATCGTTACCCTCTTTAAAGAAACAAAACAACATAAAAAAGGGATGCAGTCTAAAAAGACTACATCCCTATTATATCACGCTGTTAACGATATTGAGATAACTTCGTTAATAATTATACATTAAATTTTAGTAAATTACTTCTTAGCAACGTACTTACGGATATCAAGTGAAATAGCTACGAAGATAACCAGACCAATGAAGATGTACTGAGCGTTAGCATCAACTCCAAGGTACTGAAGGGCTGCCTTCAGAAGCTCGAATACGGCAACACCGATGATGGCACTTGAAACCTTACCACGTCCACCTGTAACTGATACACCACCGATTGTGCAGGCAGCGATAGCTTCCATCTCATAACCAAGACCTAAGTTAACTGATGCACCACCGGCCTTAGCACCAAGCATGAATCCTGCAAGACCGTACATCATAGCAGCCTTCATGTAGATGAGTACCATTGTAAGACGAACAGGAACACCGGCAACCTCTGCAGCCTGTGGGTTTCCACCGATTGCATACATATACTTACCGTGACGTGTCATGTTGAAGATGAACCATGTGATTGCTGCAACAATGATAGCAATCCAGATAAGGTAGCTTATGCCGAGGAACTTTCCTGTAGCGATGTTTGTGTACTGTGTTGTGTATCCGCCAAGAGGTGTAGCACCTGTGTAGATAAGAGCAAGTCCGTAAACGATTTCCATCATGGCAAGTGTTGCGATGAATGGAGGAACGTGAAGGAATGCAATGAAGAATCCTGTAATTGCACCGAAGCATCCTGTGATTGCAAGTACGATAAGAAGTGCAACGAAGATGTTAAGTGGCTCCATTTCAGGGAAGAACTTTCCTGAGTAGTCCATCTTCTGAAGAAGTGTACCTGCAATACAAGCAGCAAAACCGATCATACGTCCTGCTGAAAGGTCACAACCTGCTGTGATAACACAGCCAGCGATACCAAGGGCAATAACAAGTCTTGAACTCATATTCATGAGAATGTTGAACAGGTTGTTAGATGTAAGGAACCTGTCGTTTGTAATACCTGTGTAAATAACCAGGATGAACATAACGATGATAACACCGTTATTTATAAGAAAATCAATTGCTTTCTGCTGTTTTGTCTTAACCATTTCTTTTTCCTCTCTTATAATAGCCTGCGGATCTTAGAACTGAGTAGCGTAGCTCATAACCTTCTCCTGGGTCATGTCTGCCTCTTCTGTGATCTCGCCACGTAATTTACCGTTACACATTACATAAATTCGATCTGACATACCAAGAAGTTCTGCCATTTCGGAAGATATCATTATGATAGCCTTACCCTGCTTGGCAAGATCAGTCATGATCTCATAAATCTCATGCTTGGCACCTACGTCGATACCTCTTGTAGGCTCGTCCATTATAAGAATGTCAGGATCATTAGCAAGCCATCTTGATACGATAACCTTCTGCTGGTTACCACCGGAAAGGTTAGCGATGTGCTCCTGCATATTAGGTGTCTTGATGCTGAGCTTTTCAATACTGTCATCAACAACCTTATTGATCTTAGGATGATCAAGAATGAATCCGCCGGTGAGATATTTGTTATAAACCGAAACACCAACGTTATCTTTGATTGAAAGGCATCCGAAGATACCGTTTCCTCTTCTGTCCTCAGTGATCATACCGATTCCGGCATTCATGGCGTCTCTTGGGCTCTTGATCTTAACCTGCTTGCCATGAATTTTGATCTCTCCGGCTGAAAGATTTCTGATACCAAACAGACCTTCCATAAGCTCTGTTCTCTGGGCTCCGACAAGTCCGCCAAATCCGAGGATCTCACCCTTCTTTAAGTTGAAGGTCACATCCTGGAAGGACTTCTCATGGATTGATGAAAGTCCGTTGACTTCCATGACCACCTCGCCCGGCGTTCTATCCTTGGGAGGATAGATATTTGTAAGCTCACGACCTACCATCTTGGCAATAATATCGTCAATTGTAAGATCCTTGGCAGGCCATGTTCCGATGTATGTACCATCTCGCATGATTGTTACATCATCAGCGATACGCTTGATCTCATCCATCTTGTGTGAGATATAGATCATGGCAACTCCCTTGTTTCTGAGCATTTCCATGATTCTGAAAAGTGCTTCTACCTCACTATCTGAAAGAGAAGATGTTGGCTCGTCGAAAATAATAACCTTGGCGTCATGTGATACAGCCTTGGCAATCTCTACTGACTGCATCTGTCCGATTGACAGTGTATCAAGCTGCGCCTTAGGATCGAAATCCATGTTAACTTCCTTAAGCCACTTCTCTGTTTCTTCGTACATCTTTTTATGGTCGATTACCTGAAGTGGACCAATTTTCTTGACCGGGAATCTTCCAAGAAACATATTCTCTCCAACGCTTCTTGCAAGTACCGGTTGCAATTCCTGATGCACCATGGCTATACCTTTTTTCATAGCCTCATCAGGATTCTCGATTGTTGTCTTTTCTCCGTCGATATAGATCTCTCCGGCATCCATCTTATAAATACCGAAAAGACACTTCATAAGTGTTGATTTGCCGGCTCCGTTCTCTCCCATAAGTGCATGGACGGTACCGGGCTTAACTGCCAATTGTACGTTATCCAGTGCCTTTACACCGGGAAAGGACTTGGATACGCCCCGTAGTTCCAATTTGTACTCTGATGCCATATCGTGTCCCTTTCTACTTCCACTATATATCTTGTGTTCCCTTTAAAAAGTGGTGCGGATGCCAGGCATCCGCGCCACCGATTATTTCTTTAAACTTCTGATTTTGATTCAGATTACTTAAGTGAATCAAGAACTGACTGTGCGTTGTCAGTTGTAACCTTTACGTAGTCACATCCGATGTAGTAATCGTTGCCGGCACCTGTGATGTAGTTGATAGCTGCATCAGCTGCACCGTGTGACTGAGCGATGTGATCGTTGAATACTGTACCTGTCATTGTTCCTGCAAGTACGTCCTCAAGAGCCTCTGTAAGAGCATCAACACCTACAAGGTAGATGTCCTCACCAACCTTACGTCCGGCTGCCTCGATTGACTGAAGAGCACCAAGTGCCATAGCATCGTTGTTGCAGAATACTACTTCTGTCTCAGGATGAGCTGAAAGTGAGTTAGCAACGAGCTGCTGAGCTGTAGCCTGATCCCAGTTACCTACCTGGTCATCAAGACAATCAACTGTCCAACCTGCATCCTCAAGAGCCTTAAC
>JAEEGF011293027.1_pt1 | contig 16778 bp, 12 predicted proteins | sample 9134171 | NCBI WGS metagenome assembly JAEEGF01 (sample SAMN16246542, study PRJNA631951) | gut metagenome | biome: gut microbiome; feature: rumen; material: AP-attached | host: Bos | place: Iran: Karaj | collected 2018-10
TTTTGAAAATTTTAACATACAAATGTGACAGAAATGCATCATTTTTAAGTACAATCACCCGTTTATAAAGGAAAAAAGCTTGTTTTTCGCCCAAAAGAACGGTAAAATACCCGCATGTGGGTACTGGATCTCGATCTGGATTTCTTTCTGAGCGATTGCTGTCCGCTGGCGCCGAAAGGGGAACGCCCTTCGGAATCGTGCGCGAGCCCGTGGACGGAAACCGCCGTCGCTTCATTTTTGGAGAACGGACTCGGTCTCGACCGGGCGCATCCGATCCCCGGGCGCATCACGGAAACGCACGACGGCGCGCTCGCGTTCTGGAAGGACATGACGGACGCGGGGACGCTTTTAAAGCCGTTTTCCGTCGTGCACGTCGACGCGCACGCCGACCTCGGCATCGGAAAGCCGGGACCGGGATTTGTGCTGAACAACGTGCTCGGCATCCCGCCGAAGGAGAGGGACGATTTCGGCCGCTACTATGCGCAGAAGCAGCTTGACGAGGCGAACTATCTGCTGTTTGCGCTGGCATTCCGCTGGATCGACGCGCTGTCGCTGGTGCGCGATCCGTTTTCGAGACCGGACCTGCCGCCGTTCTGCGTACGCGAGGGAGAAGGGTATCGCCCGATCCGCCTGCAGTCGTTCGTTTCATCGCTGTTCGAGAGCCGCTACGGCGCGGAGCCGGAGATCCCGCTCACGGTATTCGACGATCCCGCTGCGGTCCGCATCCGCGAGCCGTTCGCCTGCATGAACCTTGCGCTGTCGCCGCGCTACGCGCCCGCATCCGCAGATGCGCTCGTGCCCGTGATCGCGCGATATATGACGCTTGTATAGACAGCGGATCCGTGCTATACTTTTATCAGGGAAAACATCGGGGGATAACGATATGAAATGGCTGGAACTGACGGTTTACACGACCGACGCGGGCATCGACGCCGTCTGCGCCGCGCTGAACGGCGCGGGCATCACGGGACTTTCCATTGAGGAAAGCCATGAAAAGGCGTATGCGTTTTTGCACGAGGCGGCGATCTTCTGGGACTTTGCCGATATGGACAAGATCGGCACGGACACGCCCTGCGTCAAGGGGTACGTTGCGGACTGCCCGGAAAACCTGCCGACGGTCGAAGCCGCAAAGGCGGCGGTCGAGCGCCTGAAAACGCTGGATTTTCCGTTCGATCTCGGCACGCTGCTCGTCACGGTCGTTTCGGTCGACGAGGAGGACTGGGCGAACAACTGGAAAAAGTATTATAAGCCGCTCGAGATCGGCAGCCGCCTTCTGGTCCTGCCCTCGTGGGAGGAGCGTCCCGAAACGGACCGTATCGTTCTGAAACTTGATCCCGGCATGGCGTTCGGCACCGGCGCGCATCATACGACGCGGATGTGCCTCGAGTTTCTCGAAAAGACCGTGAAACCGGGCGATACAATGCTCGATCTCGGCTGCGGCAGCGGCATTCTGTCGATTGCGTCGCGGCTTCTGGGCGCGGTTGAAGCAACGGCGGTGGATATCGATCCGATCGCCGAGTCGATCGCATATGAGAACGCCGAAATGAACGGGATCGGAAAAGAACATTACCGCGTGCTGATCGGAAACGTGCTGTCCGACACGCGCCTGCAAAAGAGAATTGCGGGGCGGTACCCGGTCGTCGCGGCGAACATTGTCGCGGACGTGATCATCGCGCTTGCGCCGATCGCAAGACCGCTCGTCGCGCCCGGCGGCGTATTTCTCGTTTCCGGCATCATCGACGAGCGCGTCGATGAGGTCGTTGAAGCTTTGAAAAACAGCGGTTTTGCCGTTTCGGAGCACAGCCGCGCGGAGGGCTGGAACGCCTTTCTCTGCAGATAATATGCATCGCTTTTTTACAACGGAGATTCAACCGGATACGGCAGTCGTGCGCGGCGACGACGTGAAGCACATCGCAAAGGTCCTGCGGCTTCACGCGGGCGATCGCGTGCAGCTTTGCGACGGAAGCGGCAGGGAATGCGAGGCGTCGATCCGCAGCGTTTCATCCGACGCCGTCGTGTTCGATACGGAACCGTGGCAGGATGCGCAGACCGAGCCGCGCACAAAGATCACGCTGTTCCAGTGCCTGCCGAAAGCCGGCAAGATGGAAACGATCATTCAGAAATGCGTTGAGATCGGCGTCTGCGGCTTTGTCCCCGTGCAGTCGGAACGCTGCGTCGTTGTGCTGAAGCCGCCGTACGAGGGGCGGATCGAGCGCTGGCAGCGTGTATCCGAGGAGGCGGCGAAGCAGAGCCGCCGCGGCGTGATTCCGAAGGTTGCGCTTCCCGTGACGCTGGACAAGCTTGATTTTTCCGGCTTCGATACCGTTCTTGCACCGTATGAGAACGAGCGGACCGTTTCGCTGAAAACGGCGCTGCGCGTATCGTGCGGAACGCGCATTGCCGTCGTGATCGGTCCGGAGGGCGGTTTTTCGGACGCGGAGATCGCGTGCCTTGTCGAAAAAGGCGCGGTTTCCGTTTCGCTCGGACCGCGGATCCTGCGCACCGAAACCGCAGGCATGGCGACGGCAGCGCAGATCTTATACGAGGTGGAGCTGTGAAGGTCGCATTTTATACGCTCGGCTGCAAGGTCAATCATTACGAAACGCAGGCAATGGAGGAGCTGTTCCGCTCCGCCGGACATACCGTCGTTCCGTTTGAGTCCGTTGCCGACGCATACATCGTCAATACCTGCACGGTCACGCAGATCAGCGACAAAAAATCGCGGCAGATCCTTTCGCAGGCGCACCGCCGCAATCCCGCTGCGCCGATCGTTGCGGTCGGCTGCTACGCGGAGGTCGCGAAGGAAACCGTGGCGGCGCTTCCGGGCGTGTCGCTTGTGCTCGGCACGGAGGGCAGAAAGGACATTGTGCGGCTGACGGAGGAGATCTCCGCCGCAAAGAAAACGATTCCCGCCTATCCCGCGCCGTTCGAGCGCCGTGCGTTCGAGGAGCTTTCCGCGCAGCGGGACAGCCGCACCCGCGCCACGCTGAAGGTGCAGGACGGCTGCGTCAGCTTCTGCAGCTACTGCATCATTCCGTTTGCGCGCGGCGCGCTGCGTTCGCGCACATTGGAAAGCACGAAACGCGAGCTGACCGCGCTTGCCGAAAACGGCTATCGCGAGGTGGTTCTCACCGGGATCCAGCTTTCGGCGTACGGTGTCGATCTTGCGGACAAGCCGGAGCTTTCCGATCTTATCACGCTTGCCGACGGCATTCCGGGCTTGGAACGTCTGCGGCTCGGTTCGCTGGAGCCGCGCGTGATCACCGACCGGTTTTTATCGGTCGCAAAGGACAGCCGCACGCTGTGCCGGCAGTTTCATCTGTCGCTGCAGAGCGGTTCCGACACCGTGCTTGCCCGCATGAACCGTCGCTACACGACGGCGGAATACCGCGATGCGGTGGAGCGCATCCGCGCCGTCATGCCGGATGCGGCGATCACCACGGATATCATTGCGGGCTTCGTCGGCGAGACGGAGGAGGAACATCGGGAAACGATGCGGTTCGTCGAAGAGATCGGTTTTGCGCGCATCCATGTGTTTCCGTATTCCCGCCGCAAGGGCACGAAAGCGGACGCGATGGAGGGGCATCTGCCGCGCGCGCTGAAGGAGGCGCGGACGAGAGAGCTGATCGCGCTCGGCGAACGGCTGGAAAAAGCGTTTATCGACGGGCAGCTCGGCAAGACCGTCGATGTCGTCATGGAGGACGACGGAACGGGATATACCGGCAATTATATCCGCGTGCGCTGCGACGGCGTATGCGGCGAAACGGTTTGGGTCAAATTAACCGGGCGGGAGGGAACGACCGCGCTGGGCATCATCGAATAAGGAGGCATTTACCATGTGTTTGTTCTGCAAGATCGCAGCGGGCGAGATCCCGTCGAAAAAGGCGTACGAGGATGAAAGCGTTTACGCGTTCCACGACATCGCGCCGCAGGCGCCGGTGCACATCCTTGTGATCCCGAAAAAGCATATCGAGAGCGCGCACGCGCTGACGCGTGAGGACGACGCGCTGCTCGGACATATGTTCGAGGCGGCAAGAACGATTGCGGCGGAGAACGGATTGGACAAGACCGGCTACCGTCTGATCACGAACATCGGCGCGGACGCGGGGCAGAGCGTACCGCATCTGCATCTGCATCTGATCGGCGGAAAAACATTGAAATGGGACAACTGACCGGTTGCAAATCCGACAGGATTCGCGTATAATGAGGCAGATGTTACGGATTGGGGAGATCGTATGACGGCATTACTGGACAACGCAAAGCATATTCATTTCGTCGGGATCGGCGGCTGCAGCATGAGCGGCATCGCGCGGATCCTGAAATCGCAGGGGCATGAGGTCACGGGAAGCGACCGCAGTCAGACGCAGTTCACCGACCGGCTCGAACAGGACGGCATCACCGTATACTACGGACACCGGGCCGAGCAGGCGGCAAACGCCGATCTGATCGTCTATTCTGCGGCGATCAAGCCGGACAATCCCGAGCGCGTCTACGGGCGCGAGCACGGCATCCCGGAACTCGAACGCAGCGTTGCGCTCGGTCAGCTTTCCGCACGGTTCCACGAGGTCGTTGCGGTTGCCGGATGCCACGGCAAAACGACGATCACGTCCATGCTTGCGTTTGTCAACGAGGAGGCGAACCTCGACGCAACGGTGCACGTCGGCGGGTTTATGGACCTTTTGGGCGGCGGCGTGCGGCTTGGGAAGAGCGATCTGTTCATCACCGAGGCGTGCGAGTATGTCGAGAGCTTTCTGACCTTAAAGCCCACGATCGCCATCGTCAACAACATTGACAACGACCATCTGGATTACTACGGCGACATCGACCATATCGTCGAAGCGTTCCGCAAGTTCCTTGCGCTCGTACCGGTAGACGGCAGGATCCTTGCCTGCACGGACGACGTCTATGTGCGCGAGCTGCTGCCGGAGCTCGGCAAGAACGTCGTGACGTACGGCCTGAGCAAGGGCGACATCCACGCAGATGCGATCGCGTTTGATTCGCTCGGATTCCCGTCGTTCGATCTTTACGATCACGGCGAGAAGATCGGCCGCGTGACGCTGAACGTGCCCGGACGGCACAACGTCATCAACGTGCTTGCGGTTTACGGTGCGTCGAAGCTCTGCGGCGTCACGTTTGAGCAGTACGTCCGCGCCATGGCGCGATTCCGCAACACGAGCCGCCGCTTTGAACTGCTCGGTGAGAAGAACGGCGTCAAGGTTTTCCACGATTACGGGCATCATCCGAACGAGATCAGAGAAACGCTCGCCGCGGCGACGCATGTGCCGCACGGAAAGATCTTCTGCGTCTTCCAGTGCAACAGCTACACCCGCGCAAGGACGCTGTTCTGCGAAAACGTCACGTGCTTTACGGATGCGGACGAGGTGCTTGTGCCGGATATCTATCCGGGACGCGAAGTCGATACCGGGATCGTTCACGCGCGCGATATGGTGAACGGCATCAACCGCGAATCGCACAACGCGCAGTATCTCGGCACGTTCGAGAAGATCGCCGCATATCTCGACGAACACGCCGTCCCGGGCGATATCGTCATCACGGTCGGCAGCGGCGACGTCTACCGGCAGTCACAGAAACTGCTTTGAAATCGAAAAGGACGCAGGCGGTTTTACGAACCGCCTTTTTTCTTTTAAGATATACGAAAAAAACGGAAATCGGGGCTTGACATTTCCATTCGGAACGGCTAAAATAACAAGGCACGTTAAAGTGTATGCGCTTGTAGCTCAGTGGATAGAGTGCCCGGCTACGAACCGGTAGGTCGCAGGTTCGAATCCTGCCAGGCGCGCCAAAGAAAAACCCACCCCGCGAGGTGGGTTTTTCTTTGGCTACATGATGGAAGATTCGAACCGAGGTTCGTATACGCGGCGAAAGCCGCGTGCTCGGAATTTCTTCCTTGTTTATTATCTTAAAAGAAATGCCGTATCCTGCCAGGCGCGCCATGTCGAGTGGTGATAACGGATTTCGTTATCACCACTCTTCTTTTTTCCTTCCGAACCGGAGTGCGGCGGTTCAGACGGCTTTTGAGGTGTAGTTCACGCGAACGCCGCGGCGCATGTCGAGGGCGAGAAGAATATCGTCCGGAACCGGGACTTCAAGATATCCTGATGCAGCTGACGGGTATCGCGCTGATCATTGAAGGACTTGCGCTTCTGATCGTAATGGCTTTGAAGAGCAAAGCAGCATAATAGGCGGCAAGCACGTCCGCAAAGAAAAAACAGGGCTTGATGCACGGATGCTGTCGGATGTATAATTATCATACAGAACAGCGTCGGGGAGGCGGTTTGATGAAACGCTTAAAGGAAAAACCATGGTTCAATTATGCGGTCGCCGCATGCATCGCAGTCATCCTGTACGTCATATTGACGCATCTTCCGGGCGTTCGGGAGGGGATCAGGACGTTCCTGGGGTATTGCAGACCGGTGATTCTCGGCTGTGTGATTGCGTATCTCATCAATCCGCTGTCAAAGCTGTACGAGCGCAGCGTGTTTCGCCGCATCAAAAAGGAAAAAACCCGGGAATCCCTATCCACGGTGCTTGCGTTCATCACGGTGGTCCTGTTCCTTGCGCTTCTGATGCTGATCCTGATCCCGCAGCTGATTGAAAGCATCAGCTTGTTCGTTGCAAATCTGGATACATATGCGGCGACGGTCAACGACATGCTCGACCACATCGGCGTCTCCGCTTCGACGCTGAATCTGGATCATTTTATCAGCTCCTCCGAGGCGATTCTTGAGACGGTAACGGATTACATCAAGAACAACCTCAACACGATCCTCAGTATGTCGGTCAGCGCCGGAAAGGGCGTGCTGGTGTTTTTGATCGCGTTTCTGCTGTCGATCTATCTGCTCGGCGGAAAGCGCCGCTTGAAGGACGGCGGAAAGCGCCTGCTGAAGGCGTCTGTCAGCGAGAGCAGATATGAAAAGATCAAGGATTTCTTCGCAAAGAGTCACAAGATCTTCAACCGCTATATCGCGTTCAATCTGCTGGACAGTCTGATTATCGGGATCGTCAACGCAATCTTTATGACGATCCTCGGCATGCCGTACGTCGGTCTCATTTCCTTCGTGGTTGCGGTCACCAACCTGATTCCGACCTTCGGACCGGTCATCGGCGCAGGCATCGGCGGGTTTGTGCTCGTGCTGGTCAAGCCGTGGTATGCGCTCGCGTTTCTGATCTTCACGGTCGTCTTGCAGTGCATCGACGCCTATCTCATCAAGCCCAAGCTGTTCGGAGACTCCCTTGGCGTATCGGGACTCTGGATTTTGATCGGCGTCGTGATCGGCGGCAGGATGTTCGGCATCGTCGGTATCCTCCTTGCGATCCCCGGCGTCGCGATCCTGGACATGCTGTATAAGGAGTATTTCATGCCGTGGCTGGAAGCAAGACGCAAAACAAACAACGATCTGCAAACCTGACATACGGAGGGGTGATCTCATACGGCGTGAGCCGAAGCAACATGCTTCGGTTCTTTTCTTGCATCGGCGGGCGGGATATGGTAAACTGATTCTATCAATCGGGGCAAGGACGGCGGGGCAATGGAACAAACGTCGGATACGATCGGGATTTATGTCTTTTCCGGAACGGGAAACACGTTAAAATGTGCAAAGGCATTGGGGACGGCGTTGACGGAAATGGGTATTTCGGTTCATCTTCACGAAATCGCGAACGGATCGGAGACGGCGGCGGAGCGCGACCTCGTGATCTGCTATCCGGTCTACGGCTTCAATATGCCGCGCATTCTCAAGGATTTCTGCCGCAATCTTACGGCCGGCGGAAACGTCTGGTTTCTGAAAACCTCCGGCGAGCCGCTGCATCTGAACGACAATTCCTCCGCCGAGATGATCCGTATTCTCAAAAAGAAGGGGTATCGGATCAAGGGCGAGTTTCACTATGTTATGCCCTACAACATGGTATTCCGGCACACGGACGAGCTTGCGTCTCGCATGTTTGAAACGGCACGGGAGCGTATTCCCGACGCGGCAAAAAGGATCGCGGACGGGGAGGAAACGCCGATTTCCGCACCGCTCTCCGCAAAGGCGGTTTCCGCGCTCTGCCGCATCGAACATTGGTTTTATCCGAGAAACGGCAGACTGTTTCGCGTCGATCCGAAGAAATGCGTTCGCTGCCAAAAATGTGTGAAGAATTGTCCGACGAAGAACATCACGTTCGAGGGCGGCAGATTCCGTTTCGGCAGAAACTGCGTCGGCTGTGTGCGCTGCTCGTTCAATTGCCCGACCGGCGCGATCCGCATCGGACTCATCGATTTCATGCGTGTCAACGGTCCCTACGATTTTACCCGCGATCTCGGATCCGCAACGCTCGGACGTTACTGCAGAAAATCCTACGAGCGCTATTTTGCGGATCAGCGGGACGGGCAGGAGAAGGGGAGATAGGTCGCATAGTTTAATGTGCTTTGACCCGGTATTCGTTCGGCGTCATGCCGGCATACTTTTTGAACACCCGGATGAAATGCCCGTGTGAGGAAAAGCCGAGATAGCTTCCGATCGCGGAAGCGGACTTGTCGGAATAGCGGAGGAGGCGTTTGGCTTCCTCCGTTTTTTCGCGCAGGATGAAATCGGTCAGGGTTTCGCCGGTCTCCTGCCTGAACTTCGCGGACAGATACGGGCGGCTCAGGTAGAATTCTTCCGCCATCTTTTCCGTGCTGATCGGTTCGGAAAGATGATGACGCACATAGTTGGCAACGTCGGTCGCAAGCTTGGTGGGATGATGACCGAGGTGAAGTTTTTCCACCTGTTCGGTGAATTCGAGGATCATGTTGTATTGCAGATTCATGATCTTGCTGTGCTCGGAAAGGAGCTCGACACGCTGAATGTAGCCGTCGGAAAGCGTGAAGGCGTCCTCCTCCCGCATGCCTCCGCGGATCGCGGCGCGGGATGCAAGCGTAACGGAGACAATGAACGTATTTTTCAGCTGACGAAGCTGCGTGGGCGCGATCGTTCCGCTACGCACGGCAGGCACCTGCTGAAGCCAGCGCCGAAGCGCCGCCGTATCGCCCTTGCGCACGATCTCCATCAGCGTCTCCTCGATCGCAAGCACGTTGTGTGTTTCCTGCGGCTGCGGCGTCTCCTCATAAACGCGTGCCGTGCGGCGTTTTTCAATACCGGTCTTGATCGCCTGCTGCTCTTCGCTGAAGATCGCGATATCCGAAACCGTGAGCATCTCTCCGCCGTTCAAAAAATGGTTTACCGTGCAAAGCATCGACAGCAGCGTTTCGACCGGCAGATGCGTGATTCCGTTCATGCCCGCAATGAACGCAGGCGTGTTCTCCTTCGGGACATCGAGCTTGAACGCCAGCTCCCGGAGCGTCTGTTCGTTTGCCATCACCTGCGACGTCGGACCGATCACGATCGACGCGTTTCCGGCGTTTATGATCCCGTAATAATGGAACAGCGGCGTGACGAAGTATCCCACATGCGCAGTGATCGAAAGGATCTCCTTCCGGTACAGTTCGAACGGGTCTTTCGGGAGCTTTACGGGGAACCAGACAGCCGTTTGTTCGCCGTTTTCGATCAGCCGCGCAGGAATGCCGGACAGCGTTCCCATGGATTTTGCGATGTACTTGAGATCAAACATATCAAATACCCTCCGATTCATTACAATTATACCGAACACATTACAAAAATGCAATACAAAACGAAAACGGGATTGTATAATTAGGGTATCAAAGCGGGAGGGGCTTATTATGGATACAGAACAGCTTTTGAAACAAATGACGGTCGAGGAGAAGGCGGCGCTGGTTTCCGGCACGAACTTCATGTATACGAATCCGATCCAGCGGCTTTCGATCCCTTCGCTGCGCATGTCGGACGGTCCGCACGGACTGCGCGTGCAGCGGGAGGGCGGCGACAACGGCGTAGCCGAAAGCGATCCGGCGACCTCGTTCCCGACAGCCGCGACAACGGCGTCAAGCTGGAATCCCGAAAACACGCGGAGGATGGGCGAAGCGATCGCCGAGGAGTGTCGGTATTACGGCGTGCACACGCTTCTGGGACCGGGCGTAAACATCAAGCGCAATCCGCTCTGCGGCAGAAACTTCGAGTATTTCTCCGAGGATCCGCTTCTTGCAGGCGTCATGGGCGCCGCGGAAGTCGAAGGCGTGCAATCGAGGGGCGTCGGCGTATCGGTCAAGCATTTCGCGCTGAACAATTCCGAGAACTACCGCTTTATGGGCAATTCGATCGCGTCCGAAAAAACGATGCGCAAGCTGTACCTGAAGCAGTTTGAATATATCGTGAAGCATGCGCACCCTGCGACGATCATGTGCGCGTACAATCAGATCAACGGCACGTTCTGTTCCGAGCATAAATGGCTTCTCACCGATGTGCTCCGCAACGAATGGGGCTTCGACGGCGTTGTCATGACGGACTGGGGCGCCATGCACGATCGCGCGGCGAGTCTGAAAGCAGGACTCGATCTCGAAATGCCGGGCGATACCGCGATCTGCCGCCGCTGGATCCTGGACGGCGTTCAAAACGGTTCGCTGCCGGCGGAGAACCTCGACAACGCCTGCCGGAACATCCTGAACTGGGTCGGCAAATATGCGATTCCCGCCGATCCGACGACGACAGACTGGGACGCGCATCACGCGCTTGCGGCAGGGGTCGCCGCGGATTCCGCGGTGCTGCTGAAAAATGACGGCGTGCTGCCGCTTTCCGGTACGGAAAAGCTGCACATTGCGGGCGAGCTCTTTGAAAACATGCGCTATCAGGGCGCAGGCAGCTCAATGATCCATCCGACGAAGGTCACGACGCCGAAGGATGCGTTCAACGCGCACGGCGTGAAATCCGTCGCGCTTGAAGAGAGCGACACGGTCCTGATCTTTGCGGGACTGACCGACGAATACGAATCCGAGGGCTGCGACCGCGACGATATGCGGCTGCCGGAAGCGCATCTGAAGCTGATCGACTCGCTTGCCGAATGCGGGAAAAAGACGATCGTCGTGCTGTTCGGCGGCTCGCCGGTCGAGCTTCCGTTCTGCGATAAAGTCGACGCGATCCTGAACATGTATCTGCCGGGACAGAACGGCGGCACGGCGGTGTACGATCTGCTGTTCGGGATTAAAAATCCGTCCGGCAAGCTCGCGGAAACGTGGCCGCTGCGCTACGAGGACGTGCCGGGACATGATACCTTCGGCAAGGGATTCAATGAGATCTACGCCGAGGGAACGGAGGTCGGGTACCGCTATTACAACAAGCACAACATTCCCGTGCGTTTTCCGTTCGGCTTCGGGCTTTCCTACACAACGTTCGAACATTCCGAATGGACCGGGGACGGAAACGTCTATGCGCAGACCGTGACCAACACCGGCGATCGCTTCGGCGGGGAAGTGGCGCAGCTGTTCATCAACGGCGAGCTTAAGGGCTTCGAAAAGGTCTATCTGAACCCCGGCGAAAGCAAAACCGTCACGATCACGGTCGAGGACGAGCCCGAAACGGATTATTCCGACGAATACACCGTGCCGGAACCGCAGCCGAGTTTCCCGGTCACGATCGAGTCGCGTTTCACCGATCTCAACCAGAGCTTCATGGGACGCATTCTTTACAACGCCGTGCTGTCGGTGGTGAAGAAGCAGATGAAACAGGCAAAAAAGCTGCCGGAGGGACCGGAACGCGACAACGCGATCAAGGGCGCATACTTTATGAAGCGCATCATGGACAGCAATTCGCCGCGCTCGCTCTCGATGTGCGCGGGAAAACAGATGCCGTACAATTTCGCGCAGGGCTTTGCGGAACTGACCAACGGACACCTCATCAAAGGCATCCGCTGTTTTATGAAAAAGATTGATGTACCGAAATTGCCGAAAGAGGAACAGAACGCATGAAACTGAAACTGCCGAGAAGTCTGATCACATCGGAACAGGTCACCGCAAAGGAAAAATGGCTGGGCTACCTGCTGGGACCCGCCGGCGCGCTGCTTTTGAACGCGGTGCTCGCAACCTATCTGCTGGTTTACTACACCGACGTCCTGAATCTGACGCCGCTCTGGGGCGGCGTGTTTCTGATGGTTTTTCCGATCGTATCGAAAATCATCGACGCGATCACAAACATCTTCATGGGACAGATCATCGACCGTACCAGAACGAAGGAGGGCAAGGCGCGTCCGTGGCTGTTCCTGTCCGCATTCCTTGTTCCGGTCACCGGCATCCTGCTCTTTACGGTGCCCGAATCGAATGATACCGTCAAGGCCATCTGGGTTGTGATCTCCTATAACCTGTTCTATTCGTTCGCGTACACGATCTTCAATATGAGCCACGGATTGATGGTTCCCCTGTCCACCCGCAACAGCGGTTCCAGAAGTACGCTGAGCATCTTTAATCAGATCACTACGATCATGATGAGCGGCATCCTCGTTGCGCTGATCTTCCCGATGCTGATCATGCCGGCGATCGGCGTCGACAAATCCAAGTGGATCACGCTCATGTCGATCATCTCGATCCTTGCGCTGCCGCTGACGCTCATGGAGTATTTCTTCACGAAGGAGCGCGTCACCGAAGAAGCGACGGAAGCGAAAGAGGAAACCAAGCTGCCGTTCCTCAAGCAGATGAAAATTCTGTTTACCGACAAGTACATGATCCTGATGTATGCGTACTTCTTCATCTACACGGTGGGCATGACGCTCAAGAATCTCGGTCTGGTGTACTACTGCAACTACGTTCTGGGCACATACAACGATGGCTTGACGCAAATGCTTGTTTCTGTCATCGGCGGAATTCCGATGGGCATCGGCATCTTTGCAGTTTGGCCGCTCGCCAAGCTGCTCGGCAAGCGCAATGTCACGATGTATGGCTTCATTCTGTATGCGGTCGGCTCTCTGATCTGCTGGATCTTCAAGACGAACCTCATCATGGTACTGATCGGTCAGTTCATCAAAAACATCGGCGGGCTTCCGTGCGCGTACGTCTTTATGGCGCTGTTCGCAGACTGTCTCGATCACCTCGAATGGAAGCATGATCTTCGCATCGACGGCGCGGCGATGTCGATCTATAACATCATTGCGGTCGCAATGGTCGGCATTATGACCGGCGTATTCAGCTGGATGCTTGCGAAGGCGGGATACCTTGCACCGTTTACGGCAAACAGCACCGCGGAAGCCGCTTCCACGCTTGCAGCGAACGGCTGGACGTCGCAGATCGCATTGGAGAGCATCAAACCCGCGGCGGACGGCGTTCTGACTGTTGCGCTGCAGCAGCCGAGCGCGGTCAACTGGGTGATCTCGTTTGCATTTGTCGGTCTGGAAGTATTTACCGGCATCGCGCTCGTCGTGATCCTGTTCTTCCTGAACGTCGAAAAGGATCTGCCTGAGAAACAGGAGGAGATCAAGGCCCGTCACGCGGCGCAGCAGGAAGCGGAGCCGGAGCCCGAAGAGGTGTGAGCCATGAATGCCATCCGACTGAAAACCGAACATCTTTATAATCCACTCGGGATCGATATCCCGTTCCCGCGTCTGATGTGGAACTGCGAAGGCGGAAAAAAGCAGACCGCTTATGAGATCGTCTGCGATCAATGGCAGAGCGGCAGAGTGGAAAGCAGCGCCATGCACGCCCAATACCCGCTCACGCTCGGTTCCCGCGAGCGCGTGAGCTGGAAGATTCGCCTCTATGACGAGAACGGCGAGCCCGGCGAATGGAGCGAAGCATTCTTTGAAACGGGGCTTCTGCATCCGTTTGACTGGCAGGCGAAGTGGATCACCGGCGACTACGTGCCGAACAAGAAGGAACGCTATCCGGTCGACTGCTTCAAAAAGGTCGTGTCGATCGAAAAGCCGGTTTCGTCCGCGCGGCTGTACGCCGCGGCATGCGGACTCTACGAAGCGAAGCTCGACGGCAAAAAGATCGGCGATTTCTGCCTTGCGCCGGGGTATACGGATTACCGGAAGCGCGTGCAGTACCAGACCTGCGATGTAACGGCGATGCTGCACGACGGTGAAAATGAACTGACCTGTCAGCTTGCCGACGGATGGTACCGCGGCAGCTGCGGCGCGTGGGGACGGAAGAATCAGTACGGCACGGAAACGAAACTGCTCCTTCAGCTTGAGATCGTCTATGCGGACGGCATGAAGGAAACGATCGGAACCGACCGTTCGTGGCGCTGGTCGAACGACGGTCCGATCCGCTTTGCGGACAACAAGGACGGCGAGATCGTCGAGTGCTTCCGCACACCGATGGTTATGGGCCATGCGAAGGAAACGACGCACAACGTCGTGCCGACCGCGTCGAACAACGTGCCGGTCACCGAACATGAGCGTTTTCACCCGGTCATTTCGACCGCGCCGAACGGCAGAATGATCCTGGATTTCGGGCAGAACATCGCGGGCTATGTCGCGTTTTCCGTGCAGGCGAAGCTCGGGCAGCGCATGGTATGGCGCTTCGGCGAGATGCTCGATGAAAACGGCAACCTCACACAAAAGAACATTCAGCTCTCCAACAAACAATACACCACGCCGCTGCAGAAGATCGACGTCACCCTCGGGGAAGGATGGAACGAGTACAAAACGACCTTCGCGGTGTTCGGTTTCCGATACGCCGAGGTGGAAACGGACGTCGAACTCGATCCCGAAAACATCGAATCGATCGCGGTCTATTCCGACCTTGAGCGGACCGGTGATTTTTCCTCCTCGAACCCGCTGTTAAATCGGCTCTTCGAGGCGACGGTGTGGTCGGCGAAGGGCAATCATCTCGATATTCCGACCGACTGTCCGACGCGTGAGCGTCACGGCTGGACTGGCGACGCACAGCTGTTCTTCAAGACGGCGGCGTATCTCTTCGACTTCGCGCCGTTTGCGAAAAAATATCTGCACGACGTGTTCGACTGGCAGAAGAAGAACGGGCGGCTGCCGCACATCACACCCGACGGCGGCGCGGATTTCTACATGTGGACGATGAACGGTTCGGTCGGCTGGTCCGACGTGGGCGTGCTGATCCCGTGGCGTTACAGCGAGATCAACCACGACGATTCGATCCTGACGCTCTTCTACGACGGCATGGCGCGTTACGCCCGTTTTATGGAAAAGCGCTGCGGAAAGAATATGCCGCTGTTCTCCAAACGATATGATCTGTCCAAAGAAGCAAAGAAATACTTTGTCAACATCGGGCAGAGCTACGGCGAATGGGCGGAGCCGGCCGACGTCGACGGCGGCTTTCACTGGCAGGACTTCGTTGCGCCGCATCCGGAGGTCAGCACCGCCTACACCTGTCACGTACTCGGGCTGATGGCAAAGATCGCAAAGCGTCTCGGACACGAGAAGGACGCCGAGGAGTTCCAAACCTACAGCGACGGCTGCAAGGCGGCGTACCGCGAGCTGGTCAAAACCGAGGCGTTCAAGCTCGATACCGACCGGCAGGCGCAGCTCGTTCGTCCGCTGTACTTCGATCTTCTGGACGAGGAACAGACCGAATACGCAAAGAAGCGCCTGATCGAAGCGCTGGAGCACTATGGCTGGCGGCTCGGCACCGGCTTCCTTTCGACGCCGCTGATCCTGTACGTGCTCGCGTCCTACGACATCGAAGCAGCATATAAGCTGCTCGAGAATGAAGAGATCCCGGGGTGGCTCAGCATGCCGAAAGGCGGCGCGACGACGATCTGGGAAGCGTGGGAAGGACCGGCGGGCGCGAAGGGCGGCATCGGTTCGCTGAATCACTACTCGAAGGGCGCTGTGGTCGAATGGCTGTTCACCACGATGTGCGGCATTCAGGTCGACGGCGAAAATCACTTCACCATCGCACCGCAGCCCGGCGGACACTTCACGCACGCCGAAGCGTCGTATACGAGCGTGTTCGGCAAGGTGTCGAGCAAATGGGAGAAGAAGGACGGGAAAACGACCTATACCGTTGAGCTTCCCGCAAACTGCGAGGCGGAGATCAAGCTGCCCTCCGGCAGGATTGAGACCGTCGGCGCAGGACAGCATTGTTACACGGAGGAAGCATGAAGCGTTATCTTGCCATCGACATCGGCGCGTCGAGCGGACGGCATATCGTCGGATGGATCGAAAACGGCGCGTGGCGGACCGACGAGGTCTACCGCTTCCCGAACGGCGTCACGGAATCTGACGGGCATCTTGTCTGGGACATTGACACGCTTCTAGCACATGTCAAACGCGGCATTGCGATCGCGCAGGAAAACTATCCGCAGATCGAAAGCTTGAGCATCGACACCTGGGGCGTGGACTATGTGCTTTTGAACGGGGACCAGGAGATCCTCCCCTGCTACGCTTACCGGGACGGCCGCACGGAGGATGTGATCCCCAAGGTGCATGAGATCCTGCCGTTCTCCCAGCTGTACTGCCGCACGGGCATCCAGTTCCAGCCCTTCAACACCATTTATCAATTGTATGCGGACAAATTGGCGGGGCGGCTGGACAGCGCCACGGATTTCCTGCTGATGCCGGAATATCTGCTGTACAAGCTGTGCGGGGTCAAGGGCCACGAATACACCAACGCCACCACCGGCGGCATGGTAAACGCCGTGACGAAGGAATACGATCCCGAAATCGTAAAGGCCCTTGGCCTGCCGGAAAGCCTGTTCCAAAAGCTTTCCCAGCCCGGCGCGTATCTGGGCGATTACAAGGGGATCAAGTGCCTCCTGTGCGCCACCCACGATACGGGCAGCGCGGTAGAGGGCATTCCCATGGAGGGCAATGAAATCTTCATTTCCTCCGGCACCTGGAGTTTGCTTGGCGTCATGTCCCCTGCCCCCATCACCACGGCGGAAAGCGAAAAAGCCAATTATTCCAACGAAGGCGGTGTG
>JAEEGF010443454.1_pt1 | contig 16776 bp, 7 predicted proteins | sample 9134171 | NCBI WGS metagenome assembly JAEEGF01 (sample SAMN16246542, study PRJNA631951) | gut metagenome | biome: gut microbiome; feature: rumen; material: AP-attached | host: Bos | place: Iran: Karaj | collected 2018-10
TGAGAAGCCGACGCCGGCGATACCGGTATGGCTTTGCATCAGAAAAACGGCAGAAGAGTATTATTAAAAGTTTGATTATGAACAATTTATCAATGCACATCATGGACATCCTGCAAAATTCCACCCGTGCAGGAGCCAAAGACATAACCTTGGAGGTGATTGAAGACAAGGCCAAGGACCAACTGATTCTGCGTTTTATTGACAACGGCTGTGGCATGGACAAAGAGACGGCCGAACGGGTCGTCAACCCCTTCTTCACCACCCGCACCACCCGCAAAGTCGGCTTGGGGCTGCCTTTGCTAAAACAGAATACCGAACGCACTGGCGGCTCACTGACCATCGACTCCGAGAAAGGCAAAGGCACCACCGTCACCGCCATTTTCGGACTAACCAACATCGACACTCCTCCCATGGGAGACCTGGCAGGAACGGTGGTGCTCACCGCCTCAGCCTACCCCGACATACACTTCATCTTCCACTACCAGCGCGACGAGGTGGACTATATCTTTGATACTGACGAAGTGAACGAAGCCCTCGACGGTGTTTCGATCCAAGACCCCGAAATCATCGCCTACCTGAAAGAGATGGTGGAGGAGAACATTAAATAGTGATCAGGGGACAGGGGACAGAAATTAAGAATTAAGAATTAAGAATTAATAATTAATAGTTGTCCATCAACATAAAATAACCAACAGCGAAGCTCATCAACACGAAGTCACTAACATGAAATAAAATTAGCACATTAGCACATAAACTAATTAGCACATTAACACCATGCAAATAATTGACGGAAAGAAAATTGCGGCTGAAATCAAAGCCGAGATAGCCAACGAAGTGAAGGCTATGATTGACAAAGGGGAAGCCGCCCCCCATCTGGCAGCGGTCATTGTCGGCGACGATGGTGCCGCACAAACCTACGTGGACAGTATCAAGAAAAACTGTCAGACCGTGGGTTTCACCTCCTCCATTTACCATTTTCCAGCAGACATCAAAGAGGAGGAATTCCTGAAAGCCATTGACTTTCTGAATGCGGACATCGACATCGATGGTTACATCATCCAGTTGCCGCTGCCGAAGCATATCTCCAACGACAAGGTACTGGCGCATGTTGATCCGGCCAAGGATATGGACTGTTTCCATCCCGCCAACATGGGCAACCTGCTGTTAGGCAAGGACTGCTACAAGCCTGCCACCCCGCATGGTACCATGGAACTGATACGTCGTGCCGGCATCGAGACAGAAGGCAAAAACTGCGTGGTGCTGGGCCGCAGCAACATTGTAGGCAAACCTTTGGCAATGATGTTAGCCCAGAAGGACGCTAACGCTACCGTCACCATCTGCCACAGCAAAACCAAGAACCTGAAACGTATATGCGCCAAGGCCGACATATTGTTTGTCGCCATCGGCCAGCCCGAAATGATTACCGCCGACTATGTCAAAAAAGACGCTGTGGTCATCGACATCGGCATTCACCGCATTGAAGACCCCGAAGCCGAAAAAGGCTACCGCATCTGCGGCGATGTCAACTACAACGATGTGGCTGGCAAGTGCTCCGCCATCACACCCGTCCCTGGCGGCGTAGGCCCCATGACAATGACCTGCCTGCTGCTCAACACGCTAACAGCGAGAAAGAAAAGACAACTGACAATTAATAGTTAATAGTTGATTGGGGCTACTATTATTAATTGCAAATTGTAAATTATTAATTATCAGTCTTGTATGCAGCGGACTGAGAAACCACTGGCTTTGGTATCCAGGAATATTTTAATGCTGGCATTATCGTAGCTCATACCGAAGCTGTAGGCGTAAGCAGCATCGTATTCTTTCGCACTCCAAAAGTTGGCTTTGTAACCGAAATTGTTATAATGTTCATAATTGTAAAATATTCCTTCAATCACGCATGCCTGCATCAAACAACAACAGAGAATGCCAAGCAATAAGAGTTTATTTTTCATAGAACAAAGTTATCATATCGATCTTCATATATCAGCATTTTTAATCCAAAGTTATTGTTTTTTCGAGTCGTATGTCCTGACTGGAAGCTCCAAGCATCAAGGTATATTCCGACGGTTCAAACCTCAGCCTACCCTCATCATCCATGATAGAAAAGTCTTCCTTGGATAATTTTATCATCACCTGTTTGCTCTCTCCTTTTTTCAGAAAAACCTTTTCAAAAGCGATTAACTGTCGTTCAGGACGCACCACTGAGGCTTTCTCCTGACGCAAATACAACTGTGCCACTTCTGCCCCATCACGGTCTCCCGTGTTAGTCAACGTGAAAGAAACTAACACCGAGTCAGCCTGTTTCACAACCTTCATATCTGTAAATGAAAAAGTAGTATAACTCAGTCCGAAGCCGAAGGGATACAAAGGTTGGGCAGACTCGTCGGTATAATTGTTTCTGCGGTTCGAAACATTGTAATACACTGGCAATTGGCCCACCGAGCGAGGATAGGAAACAGGTAATTTTCCCGAAGGATTCACATCGCCGAAAATAATGTCTGCCAAGGCATTGCCTCCCTGTGCACCAGGATACCAGGCATTGAGTATGGCCGGAACAAAATCATCTGCCCAATTCAAATCCAGTGGACGACCTTGAATCATCACCAGCACAATAGGTTTTCCGGTTTTCACCAAAGCTTCCAGCAGTTGCTGCTGAGAACCCATCAAAGACAGTGTTGCACGGTCAAAGCCCTCCCCTGATTCCATATCACTCACCGTTTTCGCAGAAGCATCAGCCGCCCCGGTTTCCTTGTAGCTAGTCTTGAAATCGCGGGCGCTGGAGCCACCCAAGGCCACGATGACCACCTCAGCATTACGGGCAGCTTCCACAGCCTTGTCAATCTCCTCCCACGACATATCACGGATGGCACAGCCCTTCACATAATCCACCTGTGCATCAGGCACTTTATTGCGAATGCCTTGCAACAATGTCACTACCGAACCATCCTGTTCATCCAACGACACTTGTATGCTATTGCCTACAAGTTTGATAAACGAGCCTTCTGCTTGAGGGGCCGTATAGTCACCCAACATATTATAAACATTGTCGGCATTGGGACCGATCACCGCCACACGTTTCACGTCTTTAGATAACGGCAATAGGCCATCATTCTTCAGCATCACCACCGATTCAGCAGCGGCACATCGATTTAACCCATCAAAGCCAAACGACTTAAACATCTCGTTATCAGATGTTTTTACGTCATATTTTTTATCAAACAAGCCTAATTTGAATTTATATTTCAGCACTGCCCGTACAGCATCATCCAAGTCAGCTTCATCCACAAGTTCCTCTTGCAGAGCCTGTTTCAGAGGCTGTCCATAGCAAGACGCTCCCAGGTCTATATTTACGCCTGCTTTCAAAGCTTGAACAGCGGCTTCTTTATAATCAGCCGCCATTCGAGAACTTACCAATCCGTTGATGGCATACAAGTCGGAAACAACTACCCCTTCGAAATGCCAAGCGTCCCGCAAAACATCCTTAATCAGCCACTTATTGGCGGAGCATGGAACTCCGTCAATGTCGTTATAGGCGGTCATCACCCCCCCGACTTCCGGTCCTTGGCGGAAAGGCAGGGTAAGCTGTGACAGCAATTCACGGGTTCCCACATGCGAGGAGGCCCCATTGTGACCACCCTCGGACACGCCGTAAGCCGACAGATGCTTCATCACGGGCAAAGTACCACCAGAAACCAATCCTCTTGCATACGCACCTCCCATCTGAGCCGCCAGCACAGGATCTTCACCATAGCCTTCTTCCATGCGCGACCAGCGTGGGTCACGGCTGAGGTCCAGCACTGGACCAAACGCCACATTGGCACCCTGCAAGGCCGCCTGCTTGGCTACCGCTTTACCCAAATCATTTTCCAATTGTTTGTTGAAAGAGGAAGCCCTTCCCAAAGCTGTCGGAATCACCGTAGTGCCGATAGCCATGTGTCCATGAGGGCATTCCTCCGCAAGAAACAAAGGAATACCCAGGCGGGTATGCTCGCGCACCCATTGTTGCATAGCATTACTTACAGACAACGCCAATTGCGGATTCAAGCCATTGTCAAGGGTTTTCTGTGTCCACGGGTCGGCACGCATCACTGCCCAAGAGCCACCTATCAGCCTTTGCCCCATATCCTGCTCAAACTTGTCTGTCAAGTGCACCGATTGTCCTTCCCGCTCATAATAGCTCCAGCCCATCGTCATGGCCAATTGTCCCACCTTTTCTTCAAGAGTCATCTGCTGCAGCAAGTCCTCCACTCGCATGTCAATGCTCTGCGACGGATTCTCATACACATCACAGCGACCATTCTTGTTCAAATCCTGATACGCAGGCTGTTCCACCTCAATTTTAAGGACAAAAGGACGACCGGTTTCAGACAATTCGTATGGCAAGCGAAGACTTACCTTACCGTTTTCAACCTTATAATACACTGGTCCACGGCTGCCCAGCAATTGTATCTTGGAGCCTTTGGCAGGGATGTGACCACCCCAAGTGGGATTGGGTTTTCCGCCAGATAGGCCCGGACACAAGGCATAGACATATTTGCCATCTTTTGAAGTTGTAAACCACAGATTATCAGCCTGATAATCAGACAATGTACGGGTATTGTAAATAGCTTCCCCATTGTCCTTCATCCATACGCCAATCTCCTTCAGAATTTTCACCACCTCTGGTTCTATCAAGCCTTGCGGTGTAGGACCGACACCAAGTAGCAAACTACCACCCTTGGCCACGATCTCCATCATCATGACTATCACCTCATTGGCAGATTTGAATTTCGCATTGGGCACATAGCCCCAGTCCTTGCTCAGCGGCACACAAGTCTCCCACGGATTAGCAAGCTGTTTTTCCGGAATTTGTTTTTCAGGTGTTTGGTAATTTTCATAGACACCTCCGACAGTCCTGTCCACAATCAGAATGCCAGGTTGGTTTTGGCGAGCTATTTGAGCCACTGCATCCATATTGATATCCTCTTCGGGTGAGCGCACCCAGCCGCCGTCAAGCCACAGAATATCCACCTTCCCATAATTCGATGTAATTTCTCCTATCTGATTGTGAACAAATTGCGTGAATTTCTCCCAGCGTTGCGGATGCTGGTCTATTTTATAATTCACATGACGATTGGGGGTAGCATAACGGCTCCACCAATAGTCCTGAGAGTGCCAGTCGGGCTTGGAGAAATAAGCGCCAATCATCATATTTTGCTTCCTAAAAGCCTCAAAGACATATTTCAACGCATCGGCTTTAGGATTACTGGCAAATGGACCTTTGGCGATGGAGAAATCACTATATTTTGTGTCAAATAACGCAAAACCATCGTGATGTTTGGTGGTAAACACCACATATTTCATGCCGGCGTCGCGGGCCACCGAAGCCCATTGGTCGGGGTTAAAATCCACAGGATTGAACTCCTTGCTCAAATTCCAATACCACTGTTTGTAGTCATCGTAAGGGATGGTGCTGTCGCGCGGAATCCAGTCCTCGTCCTCCGAACAAATGGACCAAGACTCGACAATACCGGGCACAGCGTATAAACCCCAATGAATTATCATTCCGAATTTCAAATCTTTCCATTGCTCCAGCTTAGCCCTCACCTCGGGTTCTTCCGGTGCCACATAATGGGAGGCGTAGTCCTGGGCTGAAGCAAAGATTACCATGCACATTGCAAAGATGAAGATTATCAGTCTATTCATATTTTTATCTCTAAGTAAATAACACAAGTTTCCACCGGAAACCCGTGAAATAATTCAGGCAGCAAATTTACGCAAATAAAACGAACCACATACATGGTGCCTAAAAAACATTTCATAATAAAAATAACATTATTATCCATGCGTTTTCAGATTTCCTATGAAATAATTCTTTAGAGGAATGGCAGAAAGTTCAAAAATTTTATGTATGTTTGTACCATTATTTTTCAAGAAAAGGAAATGAAGAAAACAATACTATTGTTTAGCGTCATATTAACATCGCTGTTTGCTTATGCCAACTGCAATATTGACTCTCTATACAACTTGTATATCCAGAAAGAAGGGCGTCAACAAGAATCACTTGCCCGAAATCTGGTTAATTGTTTTACAGAAGACGGATACTATGATTATGATGTAAGCGTCAAACACATAAACGACAAACAGGTCTTTCAGATGTTGCTTCACGTGGGCTTATCCACGTATGCGTACGAGCAAAACGACTTTCAACATGCCATCCAATATGCCCTTCTGGCAGAGTCGTTCACTCCCAAAGACTCTCTCAATTGGCGATGTTCCTGCTATGAGCTCTTGAATGTCTCGTACCAGCGTGTCGGTGATTACACCAAGGCCTTGGAATATGCCCAAAAGGCATACGATGCCGGTTCACTTTTGCAAGACGAACAAATAAGAAGTAATGCGTTAAACTCCTTAGCCGCCATCCATTGCTCAACCGGACATCCTGAAGACGCTCTTCAATATATCAATCAAGCCATTGACATTGAACGGGAATCCAAAGCCGGCAATGGAAAATCGCTGGCCATAAGGCTAGGTTCCAAAAGCGAGATACTCAGTCTCTTAAACCGATATGACGAAGCCTTGACATGCATTGAGGAGGCATTATCCATCGACAGTGCTGCCGGACGAAACGACAAAGTAGGCATACGTTTGTCCCAAAAAGCAGGTATTCTCATGAATATGCGACAATGGAAAGAATGCCAACGCATTTGTCTCCAAGCCATGAAAATCTTTGAAGCCAACGGAAGCGCTATTGATAAAATAATCACGCTAAAACAAATGGGAATTTGCGAAAGAGAAATGCGACAATACCACGAGGCGGAACAGCACCTGCTGGAAGCAGAGCAAGCATGTAAGGACATCAAGTTTCAACCTTTGCTTTGGAAAATCCAATATGAGCTGTCGCAATTGTACCGAAGACAAGGCAAACTCGAGCAAGCCCTATCTTATCTGGAAACCAGTTATGCCAATAAAGAATCATTAAACAAAGAAGAATTCGATAAAATATTAGGGGAAAATAAAATCAAATATGAGACTCTTGAAAAAGAACAACAGATTAATTTGCAAAACATTACAATCAAAAACCAACGCGTTCTCTCCATCGTGTTAATCTGCATCCTAGTGCTCATCTGTATTGTTGCGATTATCAGCTATCACCTGGCGATTATCCGGAAAAAAAGGAATAAGGAACTTGCCGAGATGAATAGGACAAAAGACCGCATTTTTTCCATTGTTTCACACGATTTGCGCAATCCGGTGGCTGCCCAAAAACAGGTTATAGACTATATGGTTGAAAATTATGACGTTTTGGAAGAAACTGACAAGAAAGAACAACTGGAAGCCCTGAAGCAATCGCAAGATGGTCTGAAAAATCTGATTTCCAATCTTTTAGACTGGTCCTCAGTGGCCAGCGGACGGTTCACCTACAAACCCACACGAGTGGATTTAAACACCTTGGTACGTAAAAGTGTAAGTTTTATCGACACCCAGCGGCAGAAAAAGAACATCACCATCAGACAACAAATCCAAGAACAATGTTTCGTTTACACAGATGTGAACTTCACTGAAATAATCCTGCGAAATATATTATCCAACGCCATTAAGTTTTCTCATCAGGATGGAATTATTGATATCCAATCCATTGAAGAAAAACAAGTTGCAAGCATTGCCATCACCGATTATGGCATAGGAATGACAAAAGAACAGCTTGCGAATTTATTCACCTATCACAATAGCACAACTGGCACCGCTGGTGAACCTGGAAGCGGCATCGGACTAATTGTCTGCAAAAAACTGGCTGACATGGGAAAAGAGAAACTTACTGTGACAAGTGAAGAAGGAAAAGGAAGCACTTTTTCCATCACAATGAACAAAATCAATTGATATAATTCCTACAAGCGCATCAAAAATCAAAATAAATAAAATGCTGAAATTCGTCATCGTTGAAGATTTAGTACTTACACGCATAGGTATCAAGACTGCCTTGAAAAAGAACAGTCTGGACTGTGAGGTCGTAGCTGAAGTGGGTAGTGTAAAGGAAGCCAAAACAGTGCTGAAACAGCAACATGACATCGATGTAGTACTCTTGGATTTGATACTGCCTGACGGCAATGGCATTGAAATCGCGCGTTTTATAAAAAAAAGGTATCCGGAGATAAAAATATTAGTCATTTCCGCCGATACCGAACGAGAAAACATATTGGCATTAATCAAGCTTGGTATCAACGGATTTATCAGCAAATTCGAGGATTTGCCCATCATTGAGACCGCCATATATTCCGTATGCAACGGTATAGACTATTTTGGCAAAGACATCTGCGAGGTCATCCATGCCGTTTCCATGTCAAAGGCACCCAAAGACAATATGTTCACCGCACGCGAATTGGAAATCATGCAACTATGCGCGAAAGGACATACTGTCAAGAAAATCGCTGATTTACTGTGTATTAGTCCACGCACAGTGGATGCCCATAAAAACAATATTTTCAGAAAAATGGGATTCAAAAATACTGGCGAATTGGTCAACTATATGTATGAACAAGGAATCATACGGAGCTGACACGGATTCGAATAAAGCATACAAAAATCTCTAAAAAAAGATTTTTAAATATTTTCTTTACAATTGAAAATCAATAACTTATTCTTTTTGAAATAGGTATTTTCACCTATTGTAAAGCGAGGGGTAAAGTTTTATCTTTGCATAAAGAAAAATACCTATCGTTATGAAAAAATCTATATTTTTAGCTATTGCCTTGTTTTTTTCTGTGGTCACTTTGTTGGCTCAAGCCCCTCAGAAAATGACCTATCAAGCCGTGGTTCGTAATACGAACAACAGTTTAGTATCCAATCAGAATGTATCCGTTCAAATCACGGTTCTGCGAGGAAATGAAAACGGGACTCCTGTATATCAGGAAACGCACAGCACCACAACCAATGCCAACGGTTTGATGACGGTGGAGGTTGGTAACGGGGCATACGTGTCCGGTTCATTTACCGATATTGATTGGGGCAATGGTCCATTCTACCTTAAGTCAGAAATAGACCCCACGGGTGGATCCAATTACAGCATTGTCGGCACACAACAGCTATTGAGTGTTCCCTACGCTTTATATGCCAACCAAGCCGGCAATATTCCCGCATTTGCTGTTATTCCAACAGATTCGGGATATGTGGTGTCTATTACCCAAAATGGAGGCACACCGCAAACTTTCTTCCTGCGTTATGGAACTCCAGGCCCACAAGGTCCACAGGGTGAAACTGGTGCCACAGGAGCAACTGGTCCCGCTGGTGCTGACGGACAAGACGGAGCTTCCGCTTACGACCTGTGGTTGGCCGCTGGCAATACGGGCAGCGTAACTGACTTTCTGAATTCGCTGAAAGGAGCTGATGGAACAAACGGCACTAACGGTCAGGACGGTGCTGACGGACAAGATGGCCAGGACGGACAAGACGGCGCTTCCGCTTACGACTTGTGGTTGGCCGCTGGCAACACGGGCAGCGTGACTGACTTCCTGAACTCACTGAAAGGTGCTGACGGGACAAACGGCACTAACGGTCAGGACGGTGCTGACGGACAAGATGGGCAAAACGGACAAGATGGCGCTTCCGCTTACGACCTGTGGTTGGCCGCTGGCAACACGGGCAGCGTCACTGACTTCCTGAACTCACTGAAAGGTGCTGACGGAACAAACGGCACCAATGGTCAGGACGGTGCTGACGGACAGAACGGACAAGATGGAGCATCCGCTTACGACCTGTGGTTGGCCGCTGGAAACACGGGTAGCGTGACAGACTTCCTGAACTCACTGAAAGGTGCTGACGGAACAAACGGCACCAATGGTCAGGACGGTGCCGACGGACAAAATGGCCAGAACGGACAAGACGGAGCTTCCGCTTACGACCTGTGGTTGGCCGCTGGCAACACAGGTAGCGTGACTGACTTCCTGAACTCACTGAAAGGCGCTGACGGGACAAACGGTGCTAATGGTCAGGACGGTGTTGACGGACAAGACGGAGCTTCCGCTTACGACCTGTGGTTGGCCGCTGGCAACACGGGTAGCGTCACTGACTTCCTGAACTCACTGAAAGGTGCTGACGGAGCCTCTCCTGACATTACCGGTTTGTACGACTCTTTGGCAACCGTCGCCTTCACCGGCAACTACAACGATTTGGATTCCTTGCCATTGATTCCGGAAATTCCAACCAATGTCAGCGCTTTCCATAATGACGCAGGATACATCACCAAAGATTCCATTCCCGGCAATGTAAGCGCATTCACCAATGACGCAGGGTACATCACAGCCAACGATCTCCCTGTCTATCAGGTGTTAAGCATCAGCAACGACACCATTTTCTTGACAAATGGCGGTTATGTTATTTTGCCAGCTGGATTTAGCGGAAGCTGGAACGATTTGAGCGATAAACCAGAAATTCCGGCCATACCGACAAACGTCAGTGCATTCCAAAATGATGCAGGATATATTACAATGGATTCTATTCCTGAGATTCCCACTGTACCAACCGTTCTCAGCGCATTCACCAATGATATGGGATACATTACGGCCATTCCTGACAGTCTTGGAGGCATTAGCATTGAATCCGACCCCATTTTTTCAGCTTGGGATAAAGATTACAATGATCTTATCAACAAACCCGATATTCCAACAATACCGACAAATGTGAGTGCTTTTCAGAATGACGCGGGATATATCACGATGGATTCCATTCCTGAAATCCCGACCGTGCCCGAAAACGTGAGCGCATTCCAAAATGACGCAGGATACATCACCAATGCCACCATACCCACTTTCAATGTGACGCAAACCGACACAGGCTTTGTATTCACCATTAGTCCTGCCGAAGGAGATGCCCAAACCTATATTTTGCGTAATGGCATCGATGGCAATCAAGGCGAACAGGGACCTCAAGGCGAGCCAGGGTTCTCCCCCATTGTGACCACTTCTACGGGTGGTGGCACCACCACAGTAACCATCACTGACGCCACCAGTATTTCTGAATTCACAGTAAGCGACGGCGCCACTGGAGAACAGGGCGAACAAGGTCCCATGGGTCCGCAGGGACTCCAAGGTCCGCAGGGGCCTCAGGGCGAGCAGGGTGTACAAGGTCTCCAAGGTGAGCCTGGTGAACCCGGAGTCGGCATTCCCCAAACCCTTTCCATCACAGACAACAAGCTATCCATATCAGACGGCAATACTGTTGAGCTGCCGGCCAGCTTCAGCGGTGATTACAACGACTTGGAAAACCTGCCGAACATTCCTGAAATTCCCGAAAATGTATCCTCCTTCAACAACGATGCCCAATATCTCTCACAAGGAAGCGATGTAAGTGCCCTGAATAACGATGCAGGCTACATCACATCTGCCGACTTATGCAACACTGCCTCCGATTGCGGTTTTGTCACCATGCAGCAGCTACAAAGCTTTATGGAGCAGATACAGGCCGAAATTGACACGCTGAACCAGCTACGCACGGCTCTGTCACCGGTGGTGCGCACTTACTCCGCCACAGTTATTGATGAGACCTACGTAGCCGCTAACGGTCAAGTGGTCTCATCGGCAAGCCCTATCACTGCTGCCGGTTTCTGTTGGAACACTACCGGAGACCCCACCATAGCCGACAATCACACTTCCAACGTACATGCCATAACCTCATTCACTACTACACTTTCTGGACTCACACCAGGTACCACCTACTATATCCGTGCTTACGCCACTTCTGCCATCGGCACTAGCTACGGTGCAGTGGTGACAGCCACCCCAGAGACCTTCTCCTGCGGGACTTCTTCAGTACGAGATATTGACGGCAACGAATACGAGACCGTACTCATTGGCCAACAATGCTGGACCAAGACCAATCTCCGCACCACACGCTATGAAAACGCGACTGGAAACAGCAGCATCGCATACGGCAACGATAATTCCAGCAACCAGACACCCTACTATTACTATCCGAACCAAATGTCAGAAGATGCAGAATACTACGGTTACCTCTACAACTGGCCTGCCGTGATGAACGGTTCTGACGGTTCCACAGCAGACCCAAGTGGTGTACAAGGCATCTGTCCCAGTGGCTGGCATGTACCCAGCAGTTCCGAGTGGATTTCTGTTTCATCCTCCGATTATACTGCTTTTGAGCCTTATTACGCTGGCTATTTTGACGGTTCCAGTTATATGGACTATGGCACGTATGCCTATTTCTGGACCACCAACCCCAGCACCTTCTGGGATGTTGTACAAGATGCGGAATGCATAATGATGGATGCCTGGAGCGAACCCAATAATTCATCCATGAGCACACAATATGGTTATTCTGTGCGTTGTATCCGCAACGACAACTCGCTAACCCCACCCAGCCTTCCAACGGTAACTACAACAACGGCCACTGGCATAAATTGCGGCTCAGCTACCGCAGGTGGTAACGTAAACAACGATGGTGGAGCAGACGTGACCGACCGAGGTGTATGTTGGGCTGCGGGAGGCACACCCACCATTAATGACAACCACATCTCCGCAGGCACTGGCACTGGCGTATTCACCTGCACGATTACGGGTCTCCAGCCCAACACCACCTATTACTATCGTGCCTACGCCACCAACCGAGGCGGCACCGCTTACGGACAGACCATGAATTTCACTACTCCTGCCGCTGACCTGCCCACCGTGGTAACAAACCCGTGTGGCATGAGAGGCGATAACTTTGCCAGTCTCACTGGTAGCGTCACCAACGACGGCGGTGCCACCATTACCGGACGCGGTTTCTGCTACAGCACCACAAACCAAACCCCAACCATGAACGATCAAAGTGCATCTGCTAACACTGGTTCCGACGATTTCAGCATGGTATTGAGAGAACTTACACCCGGAACATCCTATTACTTCCGCGCCTACGCCCAAAATGACGCAGGTACCGCATACGGTGCCGTAGATACATTCACCACATTGCAGAGCAGAAGTTGCGGGAACGTCACCGATGCCTCCGGGAACAGTTACAGCACCATTCAGATTGGCGACCAATGCTGGATGCGTGAGAACCTCCGTACCACCAAATACAGTGACGGCACCGACATTGCTCTCGGCAGCAGCACAAGCTCTGAGACAGCCTACCGCTACAATCCTGATAACAGCAGCAACAATGTAGCCACTTACGGCTATCTATACAACCGCAAGGCATTGTTGCGCAACAGTGACCCAACCAGCAACAATCCGAGCCAGGTTCAAGGTATTTGCCCCACTGGATGGCATGTACCTTCGTTGGCCGAATGGAACCAGATGCTCAATTTCGTAAAATCTGCTGGCGACTACAGCTGCAATGCCGTAACCAACAATATTGCCAGTGCACTGGCCAGCAATGAGTTCTGGGCTACTGCTGACAACAATTGTGCAGTGGGCAATGAGATTGCCCGTAATAATGCCACAGGCTTCACGGCTCTTCCTGCCGGTCTGATGTCACCACTTTCTGGCAATACCTCCTATATGAATTTCCAGCAGCAAGCCTGTTTCTGGACAGCCACTGGCAGTGCCAGCAACGGCAATTACATCAGTCTGACAAACACCTCCGCCGTGACCTCCGCATCTTCCAACAGTGTTGCCAATGCCATGTCGGTACGCTGCGTGAAAGATGACGCTCCCACAGCACCCTCCATCAAGACCCTTAACATCAGCAATCGTACCAGCGCTTCCGCACGGGTAAGCGGACGACTGATCTACAACGGCGGCGAACCGGTTACACAATACGGCATCTGCTACACCACCGACGCCCAGCAGGAGCCCACTATGAGCGACAGTCATGTGGAAGGCACCACCATGTCGGGCAACGATTTCGAGTGCACACTGACAAGCTTAAGTTCCGGTACCACTTACTACGTACGGGCCTACGCTGTAAACGCCATTGGTGTAGGTTACGGAGAATTGAAGAGTTTCAGCACATTGGCCACTGGACCCAGCATTACAGCCACGATAACCGTGGACAACGTCAACAACACCGGTGCCCACTGCATGGCAACATGTTCTGGCGACGGCGGCAGTCCTGTGACAAGCAAAGGCTTCGTATGGAATACAAGTGGAAATCCAAGCATTGGAGATGGCATCAGCAATTCTAACAATCTGGGGGCCGGCACTGGCGATTTCGAAGTACTCCTCAGCGAACTGGACCTGTTGACCACCTACTATGTGCGAGCTTACGCCACCAACGCAAATGCCACTGCTTACAGCAATGTGGCAACGTTCACCACCACTGGCCTTGTGGACGGCACCTACATAATCCAGAATGTCACGGAAAATTCCGCAGACATTACGGTAACCATGCCTGGAATCGCTGGCGAATTGCAGCCTGATGGTATCTGTTGGAGTTCCAACAGCCAAAATCCGACCATTTCACTTTCCGCCAACAATCCACCAGAACTTGTCATCACAGGAGATTATGCCGTGGAAGAGAGCCATACCGATAACATGTATATGTATCAGATGACCGGCTTACAAAGAAACACCACCTACTATCTACGTACTTTCAAGATTATTGATATAGACAGAATCGCATACAACGACTATATTGTCAATTTCACCACATCAGCAAGTGGAGGCGGTCTGACCTTTACCTGCGGTTCATCCTCAGTAAAGGATTACGATAACAACACTTATAACACCATACAAATTGGCAACCAATGCTGGACAAAAGAGAACATGAGAACCACACACTACAGCGATGGACATGAGATTAGCGGAGGCGGTTCCAATAATTCCACCACCACAGGATATTGGTATTATCCTAACAATCAGGAAAACAACAAAGATTCCTACGGTTTGCTCTACAACTGGCCCGCCGTGATGCGTGGTGAGAATCCTTCCGCAAGCAACCCCAGCCATGTACAAGGTATCTGTCCCAATGGCTGGCATGTACCAAGCAGCAACGAATGGTTGCAACTCATTGCTTATATCCAGACCCAAGAACAGTATTTTTGTAATGGAAACGCTACCAATTATGCCAAAGCACTGGCTTCCCCAACGGGTTGGAACAACTCGCAAGAGGAATGTACAATTGGCCATACTCCCGGTAATAACAATGTCAGCAACTTTTCAGCCATGCCTGCGGGATACCACAACGACTTTTTCGGTCAACACGCATTTCTATCCTGTTCTGACACCATGTACAGCGGCATGAATCTCGCATTCCGTCTGGATTTCAACAGTGGAACATCCGCTTGGTACTACAACTACTTCGATTATGCCTACTCTGTACGCTGCGTAAAAGACATCAGCGGTGACCAAGCGATGGCACCCACCCTTTATCTGGATAATGTGGAACAAAACGACAGCACACGCGAAGTGACGGTGACATTTACCATCTACAACAGCGGTAATTCATCGGTAACCACCAAGGGTGTGTGCTGGAAGCAGGGTGCAGGCCAAGAGCCAACCACCTCGGACCTATACACCAGCAACTGTGTAAGTTTGGGCAGCAACCAGTATCAGACCACTATCAGGGTAGCACCAGGCAACACTTACACCTTGCGGGCCTTTGCCACCAACAGTGCCGGTTACAGTTACAGCAACACCGTCGAAGTAATCCTGCAAGAGGTTCCGCTCTCCGTAGAGAGCACTGGCTATGAGGATCTCGGTCGCAGCACCAACACTTTCAAGTTCAAATTGAAAGGTAAGGTAAACTGCAACGGCAGTTCCAATATCACGAAGTACGGATTTGTTTACAGTATGGTCGGCTACAACGACAATCCGACATTAGACGGCCAAAATTGCCAAAGCATTTTCGCCACCACCTCTTCTTCCGCCTCCCCATTTGGCGATTTCGCCATCACCACCACAGCTCTTAATTTGCAGACCATTTACTACGTGAGGGCTTTCGCAACTAACAGCTCCAATGAAACGGCTTACGGTGACATTATGGTCATAGCACCCGTATTATGCGGCAACTACACGGTAAGCGACTTTGACGACAACACCTACCATACTGTATGGATCGGCAACCAGTGCTGGATGAAAGAGAACATGAGAACCATACACTACCCCGACGGTTCCAGCATAAGCCTGGCCAACACCACCAATGTAACCAGCAACACGATTGACTACTGCTACAATCTTGACGTTTCCAATATCCCGGTCGCTGATCGTGGCTACCGATACAACTGGTTAGCGGCAACGAACTATTATGGGACCTCAACCAGTGCTAATCCCGGCAGAGTGCAAGGCATCTGTCCCGACGGATGGCATGTGCCGTCCTTTTACGAATGGGCGCAACTCCTCAGTTATGTGAGAAGCCAAAACAACTACGTATGCGGCAACAGCAACACAACTATTGCCAAAGCTTTAGCCGCCAACAATTACTGGAGCAGCAACACCAATATGAACTCCAACACATGCGCAGTGGGGTACGACCTTTCCACCAACAACGCCACCGGTTTTTCCGCAGTCCCTTCCGGCATGATCACCTCCAATGGCATTAGCAACGTCTATCAGTTCGCCTTATTCTGGACCTCTGCTGCGCAAGTTAATGAAAGTGCCACCGTTTTCAGCATGAACTATGGATCCGACAATGTAGAAGAAACGGTTTCAAGCAAGTCGACGGGACTTTCCGTGCGCTGCGTGCGCGACTGATTTTGAGCCACTTCCACCTGGCCACTAGCACTAAACATTTTTTTTGAAAAAGCATGTTGCCATATCAAAAAAAAGTTGTATTTTTGCACCCGCAAAAACGAGCCCAGGTGGTGGAATTGGTAGACACGCTACTTTGAGGGGGTAGTGGGAGTACTCCCGTGCAAGTTCGACT